>JGI24159J19872_10001603_pt1 | contig 25370 bp, 15 predicted proteins | sample Ectturendosymbi4_FD_19872 | JGI IMG/M metagenome (IMG submission 19872)
TTCGCACTAATTCGGCCATCAACTTTAAACCACGATAGAAATTTATGAAACTTTCGAGGGGCGCCCGATGAGACAACCTGTTTTGCAAGTTTTTTTCTGTGTTCCAGGGCCTTAATTTTATTTTTGCATGAAATTGTTTAATGTTTGTGCCAATAAACTCTCTCTCCTAACTCCCTCGGTAAATTTGACTTTCAGGCCTAAATCGGGCTTCAAAAATTAATGTCGGGCTCGAGCCGGATTCAAGCTTCAAAATGAGGTCTTTACGAAACTGTGTGGGTATGTAGGCTGGGGCCAACAAGGGGAGATTGAAAGGATGCGTCCTCCACCCACCAACAGTAAAAATAGATTGAAATCATTTTGTGAAGTAGGCTACGCTAATTTTAGGCCAATTTTTTTGCTGCTGGTAAGAGGGTGTCAGTGAAGCTTTTGGTAGGGGTGAGGCTGCGTGCATGATGCCCAGTAACATTAAACATTTTTTTGCTTTTTCAAAAAACGGAAATGTGCAAGAAAGATAACTTATCGTCTTTGTAACGTTAAGCGACTTCAAAAAGACATCAAATCGCGCTGTAACCCACAATTCCATGAAGACTGAAGTATTCTCCTGCAAGGGTGATATGCAAGTGCGACCAATGCGATTCAACATTTTGTGCACTCCAACTGACTACTCTGATAAAACCCAATTGATGTGTTGTACTATATTGCTGTGCTGGTTTACATCCAAATACGAAATTAATGGAAACAGGCTGAACTACAGTACCGTGTCCAGCAACAAATTTAAGTAGCCTATATTAATATGTAAATCATCTGCAAGGACAAGGCGTGATTAGTGTTGCTCTCAAAACACCTCTACAAATAAGATTGGGAAGCTGTATATATAAAACGTCACTTCTGCATCGACCCGATGACTATATTGGTTTCACACCTAGCTGTCCCCCACATTTTACAACAAAATTGCGCCCATCTTGGGGACTACAGTCCAAGTGTTTCGCGGATCGACCTGTGACTTTATGGCAATCATGTTCCTTCCTTGACATCTGCTGTGACAAGCAATCTGAATTTAGCGAAGTTTCAAAATTGAGTGCAATATTTAACAAATACAAAATTCTAGAACATTTCCGGCGTTGTAACAGATGACGTGAGTCAATTCGTCAACAAATTTGCTGTATTTCTGAAGGGAATGGAAGAAATCGCACTTGGAAAGTCTTACTAGTTTTCCAATGCAAAGCACAAGTTCAAGTTATCAGCGGTTGCAAGCGAAGAATGCGTCACTGACTGGAAATTCGCATACTGAAGGTCCGCACAAGATATTCGACGCGTACAAGCCTGAAAACCTTGTGTTGTTTTTTTCTCTCGATTCAAAGAACGATTGAAGCGATAAGATGGGTTTGAAAGAGTGATGATTAACTTTTTGAAACGTTTGAATTAAAATCATTCCCGACGTACGACTTAACGTGATCCCTATTCAGTTCGCGGAATTTGTTAACTGCTTATTTTTCACGAATGTATATCAAAATTCATTGCCAACCACTTCGAAATGGGAAGCTATCTCCTGGTTATGAACTGTTTGCATTAAGTTGTTGCAAAAACTCAAGATCCTGAAAGGAAACAATCCAATGTCTTAATTACCTCGGGTAAAAAGTACTCGCGAGTGATATTACTGATTTCTTGCACTGCTCAGGAACAAAAGAACCTGTGAAGTAAAATTAAGAGACGGCTTTGTTGATTGTGTAGCTGGACCCATGTGTATAAGTAGCAAGGATCCAACTCTTACTTCATCATACAAGGTTCCCAGCACGAATCAAATCACGAGATGATGATATAACATTTATTTGAATCAACCGCACGTAATCACCGGCAGATTAAGTTCGGCTCCGCTGGCACACGACGAGTACAGCGCTGAATTCCAACATGCACGAACTCAGGCAAATACGCCGTGCGGTAGTAACGTCCAACTCCATACAGAGGTAAATACGCAGCAGGCTTCCTAGCGAAAGAATCGAACCGAATGGCCTTGGCTTGTGGACGAGTTTCTCCACCCGTGCGATTTGAGATTACCGAATAAAAGCCGCTGGTCCTGCTCTCAGAACTGAAACGGAGCATCTTCCTGAACGGGCAGACCTCGAATCGAACGAGATTTTCGTTTCCCGACGCCTCCCGATGACACGTGCGGACGGAAGCACGCGCCAACACAAGTGCAGAAAGACAAGCAACAGTCCATGCGGGCTAAAACTAATATGCTAATTATTATCATCATTCGTATCATCAGCAGCACACATTCGATCACGGTGCCTCGAAGAGTCGCACGACTTCGCGCTCGACACGAGAACCAGCAGGTCCATGCGACGGTCACAGCTCAGCGCTCAATGCGTTGCAGAGTTCTCACCACTGAGCGGAAGGGACTTCCCACCATTGACCGGCCGGGACTCGTCCAATTGCTGCAGCTTCGCAGCAGAAGCAAACTCCAGAGTCAGGGGGTTTTGAGTAACTGGATGTAGGTTTTTGGACTGCACGTGCAACCTCGGTCAGTCAGCAGTACCAGGTAGCAACGTCTCAGTTTAAGGACAAATCGGTCACGCAAGCTGAAAGGCGGGGGGGGGCTTTCGGGTCAAGTCAGTGTGAAGATAGCAGACTTTTTTGCCAGGAATTGCGATTGCATTATTGAAAAAAGACAAGCGCGTCTTGGCCGAGGGGCGAGTTAAGTCCCACTTGCGCGGAAAATAGTCGCGCACTTGTGACATGCGTTAAGTCCAACAAAGCATGACTCAGCAAAGGCGCAACTAACGCTTGCGACAACATGCACACGTCGCACATGGCTGGTGAGAACCTGCGTCAGACTTTGAAACAACTCTTTCGACAACGTCATGATCGACTAAGTGACCGAACAATGACGCTTCGGTTCTTCCCCAGGGCGAGAAAGAAATCGCTTCGAACGTTTGTACATTTATACAATTGCAGAAAAAAAACAACAAAACGAAGCGTTATCGACGCTTGCAAATCACCACAGAAAGTCTAATAAAGTAAAAGGTCGGCTAAAAGCGACCGCGTGCAGAAACAGTTTATTGCTGCATTACAACTTTCTTGACTTAACCTTCGGCAAAAATGCATCAACAGTCCTCGTCCCTACGTCGCTAGTGCGCTGTTCCATCTCCTGTCAGGCGCAAAAAGAGCGATTACGTCAGACGCAAGTTAGGAAAGGTCACGGGTGTATGACGTAAACCGAGTGCGCACGCACAAGTCAAAACACATGTTCCGACGGGTAGTGACGCTGTTCAAGTTACAAGCAAGACGATTCGCCTCGAACTTCTCTTCGAGCTTGCGAAAGGTTTGAACGTTTCGCCAGACTCGACTGGTAATATCGTTTAGCAAGACGGAGGAAGCAATGCATCGGTTATCGTTGCGGAGCAAAAGCACGAAGTCTTCGGGGGTGGTGTGACCAGATGGAATTGAAAACAAGACACAACATTGCTTTTCAATTCAGGTACATTCTACATCAGAAAAAAGGATAGCTAAACGTACAGTAACACAACTAACTTACGCCAGCGCCTCAAAGTTATGCAGTCTTTACTATTTTTGGGGGTGGAGGTCATGATTTACTTCAGGAAACTGGCGATCAGAATTAATTAATGCCATCACGGAGCAGAGCAGCGCGCAAGGATTTTACGAGTTTCCAGTTTTGAAAATTAACAAACGATGGATTGAAAAGGAATCAACGCTGTATCGCATTAGGGTAACGTGCTGGCGAGAGCAAAGAAAAAAAAAACAAACAGAAAACTTGGATCTGAAGACTTCAGATAGAGCATGCACTGACTCATTTACTTTTGAACATCGAAGCTTCTTCGTTTATAGCAGGGGCGGGGAACCTAATTACTATCACGGGCCGCATAGATTGTGGATTATCGCTGGCGGCCCGCAAACAACAATTGTTTTTAATCTAAAATTCTACCTTTATCTTACTACGAGGGATAGAGGTTTCTTATGACATACTATCTTAACGGATAGACGCTTCTGCTTACTAAGTACCTGCTGACCATGGAGCTTCGTTTTGACGCGATCTTGTACTCTAAATTGGCTAACGAAAATTTTGATGCGAGCCATATCAAATGNTCCCCCACCCCTGGTTTCGAGGNTTGCGAAGCAGTAANTTCGTTACGTTTGCGACAACGTCACCAATAACAGTAAGCGGCAGTCAACAGTTTCCAAGGCAACAAGCTCGCAGCAAGTCGAAAAGTTGCTTCGTGCGGGAGTGCAACCCGAAAACACACCCGCTTGAAACCGTCATCACCAACAAGCATCGAGAGCTGAGAACAGCGTTCCCTGCCAGCCTGGAATCGCCAAAGTTCGCCGCAATTTTCAAAGAAACATTTATGAAGTGATGAATCGGCGCCATGTTTAAATGCGAAGGTTGTGGTGATGGTCCAACAGACCAGCCTTGAGGTCACGTGGCGGTACCGGCCTGCCCGAAAAGCAGGGGGCAAACAAATCCAAGGCTGTCACATCTCAGAGAACAATGTTAGGGCCATCGCGGGCCCGTCCAAACAAACAGAAAAACGCCAAGTTGTATAAACACAAGTTATCAGCGGTTGTAAGCGAAGAATGCGTCACTGACTGGAAATTCGCATACTGAAGGTCCGCACAAGATATTGGACGCGTACAAGCCTGAAAACGTCACATGTTGTTTTCTCTCTCCCGATTTAAAGAACGATTGAAGCGATAAGGAAGATGGGTTTGAAAGGGTGTTTTGAACGAGTCTCTACTGCCTCGGTCATGGAGCTCGAGCTTACGCACTGTTTACGATGCTGGAAACAATCGACCTGTTTATGAAGTAATCAAAACGGGCGCCTCGTATCAAATAAACTGCCACCCCCACCCCCCCCGGGTGAAGCCCGTCTTTGTTCGACGCGCTTGCTTAGATAGGGCTCGCAAATGTTAAGCAAAAGACGGATCCTAACAAGGATCAGCCATTTGCGCAACCGCAAACAGGAAATCCGAAAACCAACCACGACGTCCAACGCTCGAAAAATCGAGCGGTTCGTAGCATCATTTGTTTAAAGAGTAGTATATATTTCGAAGGGTGAGATCGGAATAAGTGGTATTCTGAGTTCTCATTGATCGCTGCGTGATGTGAAGTCACGCGACGATCGAAGCAGAGCACAATCAGGGTGATTAAAGTAACAGAGCAGCTTTGCCTCACTACAAGTCTCATTTGTTCACTCATCGCCAAACAAGCTGCAAGGAGGAGGCTTTGGGATTACATCATGTTCGATGGTCTGGCGATTCTAAAAACGATACTTAACACAGAAAGTCCGATTTTAGACGCGTGCCCGTGGGAGTGAATAACACTGCTGATGGTTGGGGAGGGGGGTCACAGCTCAGGCAGGTAACCCCTTCGATGTTCGCCGAGAAAAGCAGCGTCAGGAGATTAAGGGGTCGTTCTGCTGAGGACGTCATCGAAATAAGCGTCACAATAGCAACAGCATACGGTGCGACAACAACAAACACACAGATAATAATCATGGCTCTTTGACCAGGTACCACCCGGCCCATGGCCAAAATGGCCACAGACCAGCAGCCGATGGCGAACGCGTCCCGAAGAGCGCACACGTTAAATTAGTTGCGAATGGCGCTGGGCACCACGAGCAATCACGCAGTTTCATAAGTCCGCCTGCACGGAGCTCAACCGGTGGTCAGTCGAGGTCAGTTCTTCTGTAGTAAAGCAAATAGGCCGTGCGCGTCGGACTGTGACGGGTGACCTGGAAGAAAGAGGAGAAAAAAGTAATTTCTCACTGTTTGTGCGACGGCGCATTGTCCTATCAGACGTGCGATTCAAAATTCAGAAACCATTCTTTGCTTCCCGCTGAATCAAGGATTTGCATATATGTTGACGTGGATACCAGCTGGGTTTATTTTTTCGGCCATAGACCGAATTTTTTTAATGACCGAAAAAAAATTCAGTCAATTCGGTCACCGTGTTTGAAAATATGGACGAGTGAATACGATTTCGTCGAATTTTAATACCATGATGGGACAAATGACCGAAATGTCTCAGCGAAAAAAAAAAACAGGATACGAACAACAACAAATTAAACAGAACGATAAAAGATCACGTGTTTTTACATACAGCATATCTTCTATTTGTGACAAAAAAAAGTTTTCAATCCAATTTCCCAGTGAGGCGAATGCAAACAGACAGTGAACGGCCAATTTTTTTTACTAAGGGCGGGATGGGATCAGAAACAGCAAGACAGCATAATTTCAAATCGCGCCATGTTTTCACGATCAGTTTGTGCATCCTCTGCACAGGTATGACGTCAGAATGCAATTACTCACGTCAGTGTTAGTCACGGGTCGAATGCTCTGGTCGTCGATGCGTAACCACGAGCTGACTCCGATGTGGAAGACGTCGGTCGAGTAATGGCCTCCGGTCGCTTTCTCGCCGTGATGGTACAAAACTGCGGAAAACATGTTTTCAAGTCTCGAAGCAATTATTGTTGGCAGGAAAATTACCGGTGCAGTTGCTTGGGCGTGCACGAAGTCTGTCGCCCGCGATGAAAAACGCAGGGTTTCTTGTCACGTTGATATTGTAAGTGTTTTCCATGCAGTTACTTGTGCTAGCAACACTCAGAGTTAAATCTATGTTGATTTTTAGGAAATCTTTGATGAATGTTCCAAGACTTTGGGGGAATGCTGTTGCGAATGTGGATCAACTTACGTCGTGTCTTTTATTCTAGCTGCATGAAAAATGATGCCACCAGGTGTCGTGAAGGCTCCAATGAAGTCCCGTCCTCATTTTAAAGCCGGTCTAAGAGTTGAAAAAACGCCATCATGAAGAAAGTGTCGCTCAGTTGTTTTGACATCTTCTGAGAAGGTTGGAACATTCACAGTTGAAAACGTTTTGCAGAAAACCTCATGGACCACAATCGGCAAGCGGAAAAGAAAAGAAGTCATGTCTGAGTGTCCATGCTTTGCGGTGACTTCTACTCTTAATTCTGCCCCAGGTCAGTAGTGGGTGAAGTGCATAAAATCCACAGGTTGGTCACATTCAGATTGCAATGATGGTAGTGACCCCTGTTTGTGATATTTGCCAGGATTAAAACACTGATTTACAGTGCAATTGCACATTATTGCAGTGAATGCGTTTTTTCCGCATACTTGCAGTGACTAGCTTGTTTCTTGCAATGATCGAATTCTCAAACTTTTCTTGTCTCCTTGCGGCTTTTAAGCACGCATTGTTTTGAGCTTGGATGTGTTTGTAGCTAGCAGACTATGCCTGGTGACAGAAACGGCATTTTGAAAGTAAATATTCAGCTGTCTATCACAGTATATGAATTCTTTCTCTGAGGTCTTTCTGTATTTGCGTCGGCATGTTTATTCCTGCAATAATTGCACGTTTGCGTTCTTGTAACAGCTTACCCCATGGTGTGTAACATTACTGTATACCCCGTCCATGGGGTTAATTGTCACACTTGACACCACCTTACTTGTCATTCGACAGACGTTCTTAGCATATGAATTTCTTCGGTTTACTTACAGGGCTCATTAGCTGTATTGTACATTGGTGGTTACATTAACTTAAACGATAATCGTACCAGCTTCCCTCGGCCTCCCTCCCCTAAAAGTGAAGTTTTAACAAAATGACGTTAGTCTCGACTCTCGAGCTTGAGGACAGTTGGAAGAGAGGTTGTTTTAAAAGATTACCCTCGACTTTTTCGGTGTCCCAGCCGTATATTTCGTTGATGCTCCTGCGCATTTGTTTTATGCTGGCGGCTAAAGCTGAATACAATGCAGTACTGATGTGTGGAAAGTTATTCTCCTTTCAACGTTATTCTTGATTTCAAATTTTACTGTTGTTTACCACAGGCTCAGAAAACTGACAGTTGCATTGCCACTAAGTGAATTTTCAAGCTGCTGACTTCGTCTCAAAGCTGGTGCAGCATGCCAGAGGTGCTTTTGGAAGGCAAGCTTCATAAACAGACGATTAAGGAAAGCCCAAGTGATGAATGGAATGACGTTAGCTTATTAAAGCTCAAGTCAGCATAATAAAGTATAGTGGATGCTGGATAGGCTGCGTAAATTGTGCCTAAAATCGTATGAGACCTCGCATACGGTGTAGCATCACACCTACGAGATGTTGTTTGCTGTGAAAAACAATGAAGGGCTAAGTTCTGGAAAGGAAGTAAAACTAGGTGGATATTTTCAAACACCTCGGAAAGGTGTATGTGATGCAGAGAAATGCAAAATGAACAATGCCCAATATGTGATACGCACCCTTTTAAATCTGTTCAAGATGACGGATTTAGGGCAGTAGCGCAGTTTTTTGCAGCACTTAGGACTTAGGAGCTACGCATGGTTTGTCGAATTTGACTGATTTTCTCCCTTCAAGGCACACAGTCAAAAGAATGGCTGTTGCAAAGGCTTTTGACTTACAAAAAACTCCAATCACTCATAATTCTTAATGCAGTTCAACAAAATGATATTGTTGTAGTATCTACAGACATGTTGACTGATGATAAAGGCGTTTTACATCTTCTTAGTCTAACAATGCACTTTGTTGAAGCTGCGAAGCTGCTGTTCTTTCTATTGAACATTTTAAGATGTAAAAATGATATGAATGTTGAAAACATGAACAACTCAATTCCGGAACTCAATGCAGAAACAGAAGAAATGATGTAAAAATACGTGACTGACAATGTTGGTAATATATTCAATGTCTTTCATGATTTTCACCGCTTGTCATGTGTGCATGTCACATGCTGTCTACTGTTCTTACCCACACTTTACAGGTACGTATATCACTTGCTGCATATTTTAAACGGATTGGGCTGAACAAAACAATGACACGGTTGGAACTCAACTTTAACAATGCTGAGAGCTTTTGCACACATGTGGATGAAATCAGATAAATTTTGAGACCAAAGTACCAAAATCGTTATTTATTGAAAACTTATGTTTGTGGTCGCTGATCTTGTTCAGTTTGTAGAGCCATTTTTGTTCAGTTTGTAGAGCCAAGACGAAGATGTCATCAAGTAATTAGGAGCTGACCAGTGGCCAAGTCGTCACTGAGTTTTTGTTTGTTTTTTTTTTCAAATTGCAACGGTTCGTGTCTCCGTTTGCTGACTCAGGCTTGAAACTTTCGAAGGGGATTGGCATGTTTAGTTAAAATATCAGATAATCATTTACTGTCACTCTTCTTCAATCCCGGATTAAAGTTAAGGTTGCCATCTTTTATGGTCGTTGATCGAAAAAGCAATTTCAAGATCTTGAAAGAAAGCACGCAGGTACTTCTGCCAACCAGGATACCTTGAGTGCTGCTATTACGTCACAGGTGGGCCTGACACGACAATGCTTCAACGGAACATTTCAAGACATTGATGAATTTACTACATGCATTCAAATAACGCCTGATAACTAACTAATATCATCTAAAGTTTTTCTGAGGCTGAGTTTGATATTTTGAAGCTTTAGAATAATGATATGGTTAAAATACCGCTTCCCAGATTGCAGAGAGCAGCCTGTGGAATTGTAAATATACCTGCCTCAAGTGCCAGCAGTGAGAGAGCATTCAGCATAAGCGAAAATGTAATGAACCAGACAGCGATCCCTTTTATCAAGCAGTTGTCTCAATTCTCTAATTATTTTTAAAAGTGCTTACAAAAGTGATGAAGATGGAAATGACTGAATAATGCTGGTGGATTGCATGGTTAGTTTGCGGTTTACAGGACATTTCAGAGAGAAAGTCAATTCTAGGTAAAGCATACCACGTTATTCATTATAATGTGTTCATTCAGTATGTTACTTGTTATGGTTGGATTTTTAGGTTGATGTTCGTGGCATAGTTCGAGCATGATTATAGTTTGAAAGTTCATTTGAACTTATTTCTGTAATATCAACTAGTGTTTGGATTAACAAACAATTAGTTGCTTTAGCTTGACTGCAAACGCATTAATTTGTGGTACAGGTCATAAGAATTCAAGCATTGTTTTATCTTTCTTGACACAAGCTCTTACAAAGTGTGAAAGTTCAAGAGCAGTTAATTTTTAGGACTGTTTATAGTGAATTAAAGGTTGGGTGGAATATGTGATCGATAGCTTTTTTTTCCATGGTTCGGGTTTGGTTCATTATTACCCTGCTGCGACCTGCTAAAGTGTTCTGAACACTTTCACCAGTTTCAAATGTTTGTGTGCAACTTCTCAGTATTTAACGCAGATGAAATAAATGTCTTCAAAGCAGTGTGCTGGAAACTGAGTTTGCTAGTAAGCTTGGAACGGTACAATTGTATGTTGGTGAGCAGCATTCTTCTTCATGGCTGTTGATGTCTTTGCAGCTATTTTGTTCCAGGCAGAATTTGTTAAGACGAAATATCAGCACTGTGGAAAACCAAGATTCAGATGCTGTGCAGGTCTGTGCCTCTTTTTCACAGATTGTTCGTAATCACTTAAAACTCAAGCGCTTCATTAGAAGTTCATGGGAGTTCTTGTACGATAATGTTGGAGCAAGTTAGTTTCAGTTCAGCTGCCATTGTGAATTATTCTAAATTGGAACAAACAGTCATATATTAACTTCTTAAAAAATTGTTCGTGGTGGTGGAAGTTCTAGGCAAACTGCATTGCATAGGATTTTAATGCATGCGTCTTTTTTGCGTGAAAATGGTCTGCAAGCAAAACATTCGTTGGTGAACTGTGTGCTTTTGTATTAAGCCCCTACAAGTTAGCTCATCGAATCAAGATTAATCAAAAAACAATGTATTAAGTTATGAAGGATAGCTCATTTGAGGTCTTTGTACTGTTTCTCATTTTCTACGTGACATCAATTTCACACTGTACAGATCATACGTGTGCTGTTGTTAGAAAAACCAACAGTGCATGATCAACTGTTTTCAAGATGAAACAGCATGTTCTCAAAATTGTTTCTATCAAACTGTTTTTGGTTCAGACATGATCAGGAAGGTTAATGTTTCGGTTACTTCGGAGTGAAAAAAGGAGTCGGAGTCTACAGGTACAAAGCAGAAATGAGTCGGAGTCCAGAAAAAGTGACTTCGCTTATATCCGGTCTAGACTGGGCGAATCTGAAACGTTTAACTTGAACAAAACATTCACAATTTTACAAAAACGTAACAGAACCAATTCGGCTTCTTTCTTTATGGAAACGTACTACGAAAAAATCAAAGACAAACTAAAATCTTACCAGCGAACAACTTGTAACTTCTCTGAGCCGATGGCAACTTTCGGGCGGACTTTGACAAGAGCTCTGCGCACACAAGAACACACTGACCAGATTTGTCAATCGTTCGACTAAAACGATTTAAGCCAATCAGCTGAGCAAACGTCAGTGTGACGTTCTCACTTGTGCGAAGTGCTTCTGGCACTGCACAAAATCATTGTGACCCGCACATACACAAGGATGCGATATCGCTTTGTGCAACAGCAGTTAACATCGTAACATGCTTGTCCAGTGCAGGCCATTTACATCAGGGTTGAGAAAAACCCGTTTTTTTTAAAAAAAAACAACCAACCTGTTTTTTAAAAATAAGAAACCGTTTTTTTTTGTTTTTTTAAAAAGAAACAAGATTTTATTCTTTTTTTTAACAAAACAGAAAACCCCATTCTGAATTGTTTTTATTGCATCATGCAATATCACTATTTTCAGAATTACACAATAATAAATTGTTATGCCTATTATGGCACTGAAAATTGAGAGTAAAGAAATGTACCCCATCCTTGTTTTCGCAATGTGTTGTTGGTCAGTTCACAACTAAGTGGTAAGGCTTGGCAAGTATGCGCACAGCAAACAGAGAAAGACCACTACCACACAAACTGCAGTTTCATGTCAAGTTTGTGTGCATGCCCTGCTGGTTCAACATCTATAGAGTGAATTTTTTCAATATATGATTTGGTATGGTCCAAAATCAGAAATTTTAGATGCAGAGACGGCAGAAAAATAGGTTAAAATATACAGATTGTGCAGAGCTGAAGAAAATAACCATTAGAACAGCTGTGTCCAACCTCAATGGCTTACTGAGCCAAAAATCATGTCACTATCTTAACCAGGGCCGCACATTACAGTATTAATGAGGGCCTCACACCAAATGGCTTACTTTGATCTTAGCAAACTAATTTAGCTTAAGCTAAGGTACTGAAAGCGTTCAAATCCTAACTGTCATGATAACAGACGTGATAAAGCAGCACTGAAGACCACCTGCTTTAAAAATGTCAAATTCGTGATTGTCAAAATAAGGACAGGTTGTCACAATATAGCATACTTTTACTACAGCAAAAACCTAAACTAGATCGCACAAAATCTTCGACTGGGCCGCGGGTTGGACATCGATAACTGTTCGATTTATTTTTCTCTTTTTTCAAGTCTTTTAAATTTCATTGCTTTCCGTTTTGCTTGATTAAAAGAAATACAGTTAAATGTACAAGTGTCCTGCTTATTTGATTTCATGAGATTTTTTAAAGGAAAAGTAAAGAGTGGGTTTTTGTTGTTTTTTTAAGTGGGCTTTTGAAAAAAAACGGGTGTTTTTTTTTACAACAACCCTGACTTACATACTTTGGTTCTCCATGCCTTTCGTCAGTCAATAAAAAAACCACTGGCTCAACATTGCCGATTCCAAGTCGTAGCTTCAATTGACTTGATATACCGGCCCGTAAATTGCATCAACAAACGCGCTTTAAGAATTGAACAAACTCTACCACAGAAGCCGTTTAAAACTGATGATGAAATTGGGCAACAGTTGAGGCTTGCTATTGCAGCAGTTGATTTAAGGGACAGGTTCTGGGCGCTCTTACTTTGTACTTCTACATCGGAGCGTTTTCCTGTTACGGACAAACGATTTATTGATCAGTAAAATTCGGCCCAGGCATCAGCAAATCACCAGCCTGCCATATGCCAAGCTGCAGTAGATCGCCTGCACCGAATCACTACAACAACCTCAACAGCAGTTGAACACAGATTGTCAGACGTGTTTAGCAGCAACGTCGGTGCGACATAGAAACTTTGTCACCTGGCAACGCTGGAGCGGCGTCGTTCACGCTGCCTCCCGCAGCGCAGAGCATCAGGAATTGTACACAGAAGCTGAAAGCCCGCTTAACACAAAAAAGCAGTCAGCAAAAGTGGGCGCAATCTGGAACCCCAACCCTGTTCCAGATTGCGACAACTTTTACCGACTATTCCTGGAGGGCTCACTGTCCGCAGGTGCTGGGCTAGTTTCTTTTATCAATACGTAGGCATATAGCAAAGCATGCCAGCGAAATCAACGGATAGAACTTTACCTTTATTGATTATCAGCTCGGTCTTGTAATCGACCCGTTTGTCGATCTTCTTCAAACCGCCGCTTTTGTCGTAAACGAAGCGCTTGAGATGCATGATCAATATCGGAGGAAGAGACTCGATCGTCTGTTGTCTGCATGCGTCCGACTGCGAACGGCCAACTCGATACTTAACGAAATGCACTTCAACATAGATACGTTTTGCTGACCAAAAACAACAATTGTTTTCCCGAATTCTTAACCTGGAGGGGTAAGAGCTGAGTAGGATTTAAGGCGACGAAAATCCATGTACCGCTGTTAGCCCCTGAAAATTACAGGCAACAGACACACGCTCTTAACAGAAGGCCCTGGGTAATGTGGAACAGATAAAAACATCGTCCTTGGTGATGAAAAAGATAAAACGGTCTATCGGATTATGGTTTTATGTAAAAGCGGGAGATATGGAAAAAAACAGAGGCTTTGACTCAGCATAAGCTTTGAATCAAAAACTTTGTGCCAACAACACCAACGTCATCCGCAAAAGTTAGTTAAATTATATTTTATAAGACATTTTATAGTCTCTCGTACATCAGCGAAGCTATTGCATTAAACCCTTTTTGCTTCTTAAACTCTTGAAATTATGATTTGCTTCACTTTTACAGTGCGCGATGGTGCACTGTCTCCGCGATGCGACGCAACAACTTCAAGCAAGAGGCGATCTGAAACGCGGGGCTCACGTTGGTTTTATCGTCGAGCAGTCTTTCCTTTTCGGTGAGCTGGAGCAGCGCGTCATCGACAGTCCACGCGCGCTCGCTCTGCACGTCGAGGGGGAGGGAGAAGAAAGGTTCCAGGGACACCGACACCTTTTGTCCCGGCCTGAACACGGACGTGCACAGCTCGCCGCGGAACATTTCCGATATTGGAGTTCTGCGGATGAGATTTGGTGTTTAGACAACCACACGTGNAACTATTGACGGTATAACATTAACCAGGAAAAGCAAGTGGAAACAGCAACGCAACGAAATTGGAGGAAGCCACGCGCGCCTTTTGGCAAAAATTCCGGCAATCTTGCATATCATACAAAGCTACATAAGCTGTGAAAAGATAAGGACAATTTTAGACATAATCTCATGTTGATTGAGTGTTGTCATAGCATTGCACCCATGGGCTAGACGTGGTTGATTTTCCGAATATAGACACCGAGGAGGGAAAGCAGATCGGCAACGTTCGATTTGTTGTTCGAGTTCCTGTCTGATAAATTTGGCGAAAAAAGAACACCAGCCAAAATTACATTTTAAATACATGGATACAGCTGGTTCATCTGTGGAAGCAAATAGAAATGTCCCGTGCATTTTGGTCTGTCCGAACAGACGCATTTCTCCTTTTCGCCACTGCTCTTAACGACGTGAGTCATATCAGTAGACTCATGCATCCTAAAACTTAGCGAATATAAACAGTTGCTCACTGATAGCACCATAACACCCAACACAAATACGTTGGAGCATCAGCTGGATTCTCACACATGCGATCTGACTGAAAGACTTACGCCACCACTTGGGATGAGGAATTGAGAATTTACTATTCCAGGACACCTGATCCGAACCCAGAAGGCTTTTCTAATTTTTTGGGCTTCTAACAATGCAGCAAAACCAGCATAAGACAATTTAGTATTCCCAAAACAAAAAGCAAGTCTATTGCGGTGCAGCATATTATAACTTCTTAAATTGTCCGCTCAACGAGATCACAACAACTTGTTAAACCCCACACTGGAAAAAGCTCTCTCTCTCTCTGATGCCGGCTTGGCAGGCACGCGGAGTTATTTTAAAGCGAACTGCAGTAGGAAATCTTGCAATTCAGCTTTGTTGTACCACCAGCCCAATGTGTCAGCACTACTGGGTTGAATTTTTAACTTCTGAGAAGTTGCAGTTTCTGTTTTCTTGCTTGCTCATAACATGCAGTGCGAGCGAGCGACAAAAAACGAAGAAAAAGGTAAACATGAACGACATTCCGTTCGCCTTTTTCTTCGTTTTTTTGTCACTCGCTCTCATCGCACGTTCTCAACTAGCCTATAAAAACAAAACAATTTTAACAATTATTTGCACACATCACACACACCCCACGTGCGCACATTCCTTAACAATGTCCTTGTGAAAGGTTAAACAGTGAATCCTATTTATTATCCGATCTCAGTTGGCATGTTGGATTAGGAGCCCTCCTGGTTCACTAATCTGAACTGCCCAGCCCACTTTCAGTCGCTACCCAGGCGTAGAAAGCAAGTTACATGACACACAACAGGAAATGCCCGACACGTTGGATTTGCGAAAAATTGATAAAAAATAACGACCTGTGTGACTGTAAAACGTAGTCGTTAATTTGCGTTTCTTTCGAGCCAAGTTTTCGTCACCAAAAGCTACGAAAAAAATTATCTTTTGCTTTTTTAGAAAAAATTATCTTTTGCTTTTTCTCAACTAACATGAACTACAATTCTGATCCACCAAAACATAGCGTGTACCAGGGGTGAGGAACCTATTTATTGCAACGGGCAGCATAAATTGTGGACTGTCGCTGACGGCCGCAAACAGTTGGTTCTATTCTAAACTACTACTTTTTTCTCACTGTGAGGGATGGAGGCTTCTTATGACGTACTATGTTAAGTACCTGCTCACCATGGAGCTTCGTTTTGACGCGATCTTGTACTCTAAATTGGGTGACGAAAATTCTGATGCAGGCCATATCATATGTTCACGCGGGCTGGAGGTTCCCAATCTCTGGTGTAAGCAGTACCTAGGTAGTAAACCTTGGTACTGCTCACACGATCGCAGCTTTGCTTTATCGAATTTTAAAATCTTGGCGCCGAGAATTACTGTGTACATTAAGAAGCTGGTCAACATGGCCGGTTTTTGCAAATAGAATTCTATTTGAATAAGCTTTCAGGACTGAGGTGCGTGAAGTGAAATCGATTTCCTTTCAAAAAAGTTTGCTGAGAGTTTTAACTTCGCCGCCTTTGTGGTAGAAATCAATTCGGAATCATCGCAAAGCCATGAAAGCAGCAGAGCACATTCGGCTGATCCCACCAAATCTTGCAGTACACCTAGAGCTTTGAATTGTCAACCTGATGCTGTTGCATGACATCTTTTCAGGCTTAAGCCGACACAGGCTTCACTTGAGCGCAAACGGTAGCTAAACGATAAAGACGACTAAGCCAGGGTTGGCCTCAGTGCAAACGGGTTCTCGGTGAAAAAAAAGTACTAATGAAGCTCTAGAAACCTTTCCAGCAACCAAAAATTCACATAGTGGCGTAAGAATTATTTTTCTATCTCAGACAGGGACGCGTTCCTGATTGGCCGTCGGCAACAATATTGCGCAGTAGTACAGCAAAAGTCCAGGGGCTTTTATTAAGCTTCACGAAGAAAAAAACACGTCTGCAATTACCTTGTGATGTCAGCTCTCCTCGTTACAGCACTTCTATTGTTCTTGGCCACTTCTTCCCACTCATCTTCGAAGCCGTTGCTGTTATCCTCATTGGCTGCGTCGTCACGGAGTGGAGCCTGCAGATAAATAAGCTCAGCTGATGGGGAATTCATTTCCATAAAGTGCATTTTCATACGATGAAGTGCCGTGCGACGGAAGCTGTGCCGTCGTAAATGAATCCGCTTTAAAAATCGAACCTAGGCGACGAAAGAGAAGACGGAGCGACTAACGCTTCGATTTCGATAAAATTTAACATGTCTTAGCCACAGAGAAAGGATGCTTCCCTGTGCCACTGACAGGGACACAGACATAGGGAAGATATTCATTGTATTGTGTTGATGCACAAGACCCGTTGTCATCACAATAAACGTTTAAGCATTCACGTTGCCCTGGTATGACCATATCATCCCCAAACACTCGACAAATGCTGTCGCTTGTTACTTGACCAACCAGGCAGACGATTCGTATTTGTTTCTGAGCTCAGGTCGCAGCAGTGAGAACGCAGCTGATGCAGATGACGATCTTTCAGTCGTTCAAGTCTATCTCTGCGACAACGCAGTGAGAAAATCGAACGCACGTTTGAAGAAAAATAAGGCGCAAAAAACTTTCCGAAATCTACCGAGTTTTTAAATCTGAAACAATAGCGTGGCTGAGCAGCCTTCAGTGAAGCTGCTGGGTGAGTAAACGGTATTGTGACGATGGTTGCTTGACAAACAACGCCGGTGTCCCATCAACCCACAATGCAATAAACGTATAAAAGCAAACAACTCGTAGGTGTACCAAGTGATAGAAAAAGCCGAATGAACCTGAAAACGCAAATCGCTATGATTGAAGGCACTGTCGGTTACGTATTTAGCAAAGATTGCTGTTGGCAGGCCGCTGCTTTCGACGCGCGATCACGTTCGTTCCACTATCATCACTGCATTGGATGCAAAGATTGATGATGACGCTGAACCAAGGCTCTTGGTTCTTTTTAAACGACAACAGGGTTTGCGCGTCCTGGGTAGTTGCTCTGCGTGACTTTTACCACAGGACAAGACAAGACGAGGCGAAACGTTGTCTCGTGAACAAAAGTAAGCAATGACATGGCAATCGGACCGGCGAGGAATAGACTCATGTTTGCTTTGCGCCAACTTTGGGTCGCGGCAGTGCTGCGCATGTCAAAGTTCGAATGTGCTGATTGGAGTGTTTTCGCCAATTATATTAAAGTACGTCCAAGTGCAGGCGACTGACAAGGCAGCTCGACGACAGATGCGCAGCGTGAGTCTTTCTCCTGCGAGCTTCGTGCACAGCGTACGTTGAAACCGCAGAGTAGGCGATTTCTTCATCCGAACCACAAACGACACTTCTAGATTGTCGTAGGAACACTGTTGCAGAGCAAACAGTCTGCCCTTGATTGCTGCGCGCGACTAAAGTGAACAGAAGTTATTCCACTCGATCTTCGAAGCACGGTCTGTTTCGGAAACATTCGGAGGTGACAGAAAACAGTGTTTTCGGAAACATTCGGAGCAACAGTACGTCCAAGCTGACATGACCCTGTTTCAAGTCAGAAACTGCCGATTTAAATGGAGCAATTTCCCACAGAGCAGTGGAAGCCAGCAGATCTATTTTCGCTTCAGCAACGTCGGTAACAGCAGTGACTACGAAGTCAGCTGTTGAGATTCTGTGAGCGAGGTTACTTTTTTCATGGGTATATGCCAAGTAACAGTCAGCGCAGAAACTCCTTTCAGTCGTTGCGACTCGTTTGATTTTAAACTAAGCTTCTGTGAACCAAGTTCTTTTTTCCACCCAAGTGAAACGACCGCCATGGTTGCTAGTTCATTTAACTGACGACGAATATCGTTTCAAAAGATGATATTGCAAACGAAACAGACAAGTTCTACTTGAGAAATAGAGCGAAGTTAATCGGGTTACAGCGTCGAAAACGAATCAGGAACTTCTACGAAATGCTTTACCCGAACTGCTACGAAACGTTTCACGCGACTCTGGCAAAATTTTTAGCAAATTTCACGGTCCGCCTTCTGGTCAGCACTAACACATCAAACCAACCTCGACTTGGGAATCGACGTCCGGCAAACGCGATGACGCATTTGACAGGGTGTGGTTGGAGCCATTTTCGATTTGCTTGAAAAGTCTCGTCATTTCTTCGTGCAGGCCGTTCAAAATGACCGCCTGGAATTCTTCGGCATCTTCTTGACGACCCTTTAAATAACAGACAACTACTGTTGATTTGGGAGTCTCGCAAGGCAGAGTAGAGCACAAAACCGTTGTACTGTAGCAGCTTAGTGGGTTACAGTCAGTGGGTAGTGTTTTCTCTGAGAAAATCTTACACTGAGCAAATTTTGTTTCAGTGCGCATGTCATTGCACAACCTTGTAGACTACAGACACACACAACCAGTGAAACGTTTCTTTGAAGCAGTAAAACAGCTATGCGGTATACATACGATATTAAATTTGAAATGTTGCAAGTGCGCAAGGATGAGATCTCACTGCGCAAATACTCTGCTGGTCCTGCGCAGTTGTCACTATTGTGTCTTTTCATTTGAAGCTACATTGTATGTTCGCATTTGAAGATTTTACGTTGCTGGAATAAGGGCAGTATTTTCGGAAGACCGACGAAACACGTTCCCTGACAACGCAAGCATTTCAAATTTATCTACAGTATTTTACTCAACAGTATGTTGCTGTCTGTCTTCTCGAAGGTTTGTTTACACCGTGGGAAAACACTGGTCACAGTTTGTGGGAAAGAAAAGACACGAGCGCGTTCGCCCGAAATTCAGACACACAGAAAAAAAAACTCGTAACAAATGATATGCTTCGTTGTGTCGTTATCTATTTCTACTCGCACCCGTAACTTCGGCGTTGTTTCTAACGAGTTCGTGAAACGAAATACCTATGTTTGCAACCAAACTATGACTGAAGTGACGTAAAAACAGTTCGCCGTGGGTTTCGTTAGGGAGATGAGGACTTTCACAAATGCGCATGTTTTGGTAAATGCCAGGGCTGTGGAGTCCGAGCCCATGCAATTTTGGATGTCTGGAACCGGAGCCAAAAACTTTTAGATGAGTCGTTCTTAACTTTTTTTTACCATGCCTCCCTTAAGTACTTGCCCTCTGTTTCAAGTCAGCTGGCTATGAAGAAGTTGTAAAAGCAAATGCGTTGTTTGGTAGATTTACCGATCAAACTTTTAACGTTGTGCAGCGTTGCCCCCCTGAAAATTTATTGACGCTTCCCGGTTAAGAACCAGTTTCAGATGGTGGAGCCGGAACCTGAAATTTGGGTTCCGGTTGGTTCCACAGACACACTTTGTGGGTCAAGCAAGTTGTACAAATAATAGAATGATTGTTAGTTTTCAGTGGTCCAAATCGTTCTGGAGCCAAAAAAATTTAGATGTTTGGAGCTTGGGCCTGAGATTCGAGTTCCGGCTCCACATCCCTGGCAAATGCTCATGGCTGGATTCGCAGGTACCAGCTAAACATGAAAAGTTCTGAAAGAACTTCGAAACGAGATTCAAAACCAGATTACAAAGCTTCCTTGCTGCTGCATACCATTTCGGACAAAGTGGACTTGATGACAGTGAGCATGTTGTAGACACAGCGCGGCTCAAACGGCGGCCCGTGTCGTACGTCCTTGCTCTGCTGATAGCCTCGTTTCGTTGACAGAGGCCGAAATTCTGATGCCAGGTGCACGCTGTGATTTAAACAGACACACGTTGTCGCGCAAGACCATTTCTTGTTTTGCACATCCATAACATGAACCTTAATTTGGTTCGTTTACTTTTGCACCGAGATCAATGGCACCCGGTAAAACTCGGATGCAAAGGCAAAACGCCGAAGTAACTGATATTCTCACGTTCACGACAGTGCGAATGAACACATTTTGAGCAGCCCTAAACTAGCGATATATAATCAAGTGTTATTTTTTGAAGTTTATTTCGCCACCGTTTTGAAATGCCAAGTGCTTTCACGTTGTTTTGGTTTTGGCGCTTTCTCCAGCAAAAAAAGATTCTGTGAAGACTGGCCACACAATCTACTAATGCTTTTCGCCGCATAAGATCAAACATCAAGCCGCTGCTTAAATTTTGAAAAAGATTTTAATACATTGAGTGTTTAAACGTATTGTTTTTTTTCAAGCAACAAACGCAGTGCCACATGGTTTTTAACTCACGGTTACATCCATTGTCTTTACATATGTCACAAAGGATGGCTAACCGCGCAATTAATCCGAGACTCATTCAACGAACAGCAGAAAAATAAAGCTGATGTGAAATATGGAGAAGGCACGTTTGCGGACTACATTAATTTTATTTGATTTCAAAAGAGACTGACCTTGATCGATACTTCAAGGGCACTTTAAGCACTCTTTCACATTAGATAAAACCAGAAAAAAATAACGGAGTAGTACACTCACAGCACGAGTGCAGAGCGCTCGTGTAACGGTCGACTTACAAGCTATCGAGAATAGGCGTGGAAGTGATGCGACGCTTCACGGTCGGGATAACAGGCAAGGCTTTCAGAAGCTGAAAAAATGGGGGGCAGGCGAGCAAGGCTTGAAGAGTCTGCAGCAGATTGCAAATTAAGGAAATCTCATCATCGCCGCTCTACTAAATAGCACGCATTCTTTCCTGCACTGAACCGCAAATGCACGCTCGCTGTTTTCACAGCGCACACAGGTAGAGCCCGAGTCGCTGAGCACCACCTTCAGTGTATCGCCACTCGCGCTGTGTCACAGCACTAAACCTTGAATGACACAACACGCCAGCAAATGAAGTGTGCTGAGTTATCCAATTTAGCGATTGGAACTTCATAATGAAAACTGCGTCGCGACAAACGAAGTAAAGCTCGTTAATGAAAATATATTAAAGGATACAGCGTTGATGTAACACCAGTTGCTGATATTAATCAGTCCTCTCGGTATGAAGGCTTGAGGTTTGTATATTAGACGCATTTCCGACAGTTCCTCTGTAAAACGTAAAAAATTAGATCAGTGATAGAACCTTGTGAACATTTCTTGCGGACCAAGTGCCATACGGATGAGTCTGCGTCGCAACTTACCTGTCTTTCTCTATTATTTCGTGCAACTCGTTTACTTCACATTGTCTCAAGCGTGCAGACGTAACAAAGCATGATCTAGCTTTACACAACATGTAGCAAAACTAATCGCCAGATTTAACTTGAATACATCTTAAGTTTCCACGAGGGTGCAAACGGTATTGTGTGCGCCTTTCACCTATTAGCAGCAGCGCGTAAACAAACAATTAGACCATGCATCATACCGGCAAGGCGCCTTGCGTCAGGGTCTTCATCAACGGAAACACATCTCACGTTTTTCTCGCTTTTGCTGACAGCAGTAGCAGCAGGTTTGGATATGGTGCTAGGACCGGCGGACAGATCGTGGTCGCGCAAATTGTTTGTGCCAAGCCTAGCAGCGTTTTTTGACGCAAGCTCTTTCTGCAGCTTGTGTCCATTTACTGCGCCATGAGCGCTTGACGGCGATGCCGCCGGCACAGGAGCTGAATTGCGAAAAAGGCCAGCCCAGCTGGTCTTAGCAGGAGCAGCGTTATTCGAGTCCAAGGCCGTCCGCGAGACGGCTGTTTTCTCAACAGCCGGTCCGGTGTTTGTTGCGGAATTGCTTTCTGTCCTTTCGGGCGACTCGGGAATTGAAAAGTCACGAGCGTTCTCAGTTGGGCAATTTGCGTTTGTTCGCGTTTCGCACGAATCAACTTCGGCAACAGTTTCTTCAACAACAGGTTTTCGAGTTTCGGCGTCCTGTTCATCGTTGAACGATCGGGAGTCGTCAGTGTTGCAAACGACTTGTTTCAATTGCGCATCTTGAGGCTCGCTCACAGCGATTTCCTCACGTTCTGCCACGGGTTCGGATGCAACTGCATTTTCAATAATGCCATTGCATTCGCTAACGTCACCGAAGCCTGACCCTTCAACTGCTGCGTATCCGTGCACGTCATCATGCACTCCGTTGCAGACTACAGGATTTTTGTCAGTAGACGGGATCTCCGCTTCAGAAGAATACTTGCGTGGAATTTTCGAGAATGGCTCGAGCTTTCCCGGAGCGGTGGCGAAGTCCTCACTGAAGCAGAACGACAGCCCGGAACAATCTGCGCAAGACGTCCCAATTTAAAGAAATCACTGAAAAGTTCCCAATGAAAAGGAGCCAAGAATCACGCAGCGCACTGCGAAGACCCAACACCGCAGATATTTTTCAGTGCTTGAATACCGTCGATGTATTGGCAACATATACAACTTAACTAAGTGTCGCACATTTTATAAATTTCTTAAAAAATCGATTGAATTCGTTTAAACAATACGAATGACGTACGACTAACCTTGTTCTGGCCATGACGTTGGAAACTGCGGATAAAAATAAACAACATTATTTTGAAAAGCAAGCGTCTACATACACTCACGTTATATAATTAAATCGGTACCGTAACACAACAAACAAAACTGTAGAACAAACTCACGGCGAAATTATTCATGTAGATCAAAATCTCTACTAAGTTTAGCGCTGGCTGATATTTATAGTTAAGGTACTTTAATTTGTCGTTTAACTACAACAGCACGTCAGCAGATGACATCCATGACAAGTGTCAATACAAGCAGGAACAATTGAAATAAGTTTGAATATTTATTTATGATTAAAAGGTACACAAGCATTGCGGGCCACATTCGGTACTATGACGAAAGCACAGCTTACAAGAGAAGACAATTAACAATACTCTTGGCTCTCAAACACAATCTACGAAAACTAGTTTGCAACAAACCTGGACACAGTCATCAGGAAGAGAAATCTCTTTCAATGTCCGGTCAATGTCAATATCACCAAACTGTAACATAAATGTTCAACGCACATGAATCACAAGCATCTGGAAATACAGCAAAACTACTTATATTTATACAAAAGTCATTCCATGCCAATTCACCCAAAAAAAAAGACAATTCTAAACCCAACCCTTTCAGAATTTAATGAAATTCGGCATACATGTTGGTTTTGGCCCCCAAACCTCTAATCTAAAATTTTTCGTTGGTTGGATAATCGGTTTCCAAGAAATGGGGGGTTATTTTTTTTGAAAATTTAAAGAAAATAGGGAGGGCGCCCAACTTCAAAACCCATATCTTTTGAACTAGTGGTCCAATCTGGAAAAGTAAGGTATCTTTGAAAAGGGGAAAAACCAGGAATCCAAATCTGACATCATTTTTGTTATTTGGATAAATTTTGGCGTGATGACCTTTTGACCTATATTTTGACCCCGTGGATCAAATTAAAAAACGCTGATGACCATTGGATATCACAGCCGTATTTGTTACCTACAATATATCAAAATATGGAATACGTAAAATTTTGTTTTTGTGTAACAAAAAATTGAAATTAGCATATGTAGACAATTTTGGTTAAGTTCACGCAAATCAAATGCAGAGCAAGTCTTCTAAATGCCATCATTTTGCCATGCACAATTTCAATGCCAGGGTTAGGGTTACAGTTTGTTTTTAGGACACTGCAGAAGGTAAAATTAACATGACAAAAGTATATTTCCATGGAGAAATGACAATGTTAAAAGGTTATGCACCCAACTGAATGTATGTTACGTACACTATATTCAGATATGAAATTTGTTTATTAAGGTACATAAGGTTGTTAAATGGCAGCCTCTTGCAGAACCCTAAGGTTCCATGGAACCCCAGTTGAAAAACGATACTCTAAATCATTTTTTTGTCAAACCTCTTATTGCAATCTTTTTTATTTCTTTTATTATTAAGCTCATGCACTGAGATCGTTTAAAATAAAAATTTTTTTGTTAGACATTGTCAAAAAAGATATTAAAACTGACCACCCTTTGATCAGCAACTCTGCATGGCAAGAAAATTGTAACACCTTAAAACTACAGGCCAAACATTGAATTGCAATGCAACATCGCTTATTACAAAAATCAATGCAGTTTTCTTCCATAGTACTGCCTACACAAAAAACTACTTGAACACACATAAATTGTGCTTATTTCAAGCTTAACACAGCCTTCGGTTTTCACATTGTTTTTCTGTGAAGCTTATAATGAGGAATCTTTTGTAAAGAATTACCTAGTACAAATGACAGAGATGGAATTTTACTAAGTTTATGATGTCAGATAAGCAAGCCAAGCACTGTACTTGACACCCTAATGCCACCAATCACAAATCACGCGGTTTTGTGTAAAAGAAAAGACAATTCACACAATACTCTTGGCTTTCAAACACAAGCTACAAAAATTAGTTTACATCAAGCCTGCACACAGTCATCACAAAGAGAAATCTCTTTCAATGTGCCATACATCTGTATGGCAAAACAATCCAGAAACCACTATGAAGACCAAGTGGCATGGCTTAGAAAAGTACAGAGCCAGGAAATCAGTAGAAGGTCTCTGATAACCTTGAGACATGAAGACTTTCCTATAGTTTCAATCCTCCCATGTGGAAATGTAGGTTAAAAAAGGAATGATCAAAACTCACCTTGAATCAGGTAAAATATCAAAAACACTTATTATCCACATCAGTGTTTGTTAAGCCACATCAGTGACCCACACCAAGCGAATCTATCGCAATTTATTGCGTAAGGAAACTAGTTTCGTGTGTTACACATCTTCAGTCCTGCGCAAAAGTCGA
>JGI24159J19872_10001604_pt1 | contig 25367 bp, 17 predicted proteins | sample Ectturendosymbi4_FD_19872 | JGI IMG/M metagenome (IMG submission 19872)
TCTTTGATGGACTTAAATCAGTGGTTCTCAACTACTGTTCTTGGAGCCGAATACCGCTCCTCAGCACCCTTTGTGCGGCCCTCAGCAGTCTTTCAATAAAATCTCTAATATTTTGTGTAACAGCCTTCGTTCTGCAATAAAAAAAACTTGTCAATTTACTTGTGTTAAACTTTCTTTTGTGCGGCTCGCTAACAAAGTCGTAAGTCTGGATTTGGCTCCCCTCAGCGAAAAGATTGAGAAGCACTGACCTAAACTGAATATGGCTTCTGCTACACTTTCGCATTTAATGGCAGTAACCTTGATTTATGCAATTATCCCAACTCAGTTCTTTTATGTCAACACGATTTCTGCTGACGAATTTAGAGTTTTGCCAACAGGCTGGGGACAGCTCTGATGAACCTAAATGGAATATCGCAATACAGGAAACAGTAAGTAGACTTGCAATTGCTTGCCTCAGATCACTCTGGTTATGCTACGGTTCAGCTCCTCTGACAGTTAAACAGTAGGTTGGACTGCTGAGAATTGTCAAAAAGAAGTGAAAAAAATAAAATTTTCGACGCTGCAAAGTTTTTTCCAGCTGAATAAAACGCAAGTCATAACAGATAAAAGCACGATAGGTATTGAGAGACTTAGCTATAACGCAATTAGATGGTTTCTAAGCATTTATCGAATGCTTTCAATAGTTACACACGAACTGTGTTCTTTGAAATGGGCTTTATGAAGCATTGTTAACGGAGGTAATAAATTAGCTTATTTAACCATTAGATTTCAGAATGAAATCACGACATTGCAGTAGTTACTTTACATTATTTCGCTAACTTCCAATGACAAGTAGCTGGCAGCTGATTAAGCTGAAACGCAATGAAATGCCTGTGTTACAAGCTAAGTCGTAAATAACTAAGTTGGTGGAAGCAAGTATGGGTGTATTTATTATTCTGAAGAGAGTTTTGCTTGAAACAAAAGTAATCGCAAAATTTTGGTTTCATCTTTCAACTCTGGTGATAAGTTGCAAAATACGAAAGATCACTGCAATCTAGTTTTAATAGAAAATCGATTTCACAAAACTCTACGCATCCTCATTACTGAAATTGGCAATCAATGCTTACACGTCAAATGCTGAAAAGCTAAACCAAAGGCAGAGAAAGCAAGCAAATTTGAGATTGAAATGAACAAATCAATAAACCAATCAAAACACAATCTTCAGCAGACAAAGTAAAACCAGAAAATAGGCTGTTCTTAAATAAATGCTTTCCCTAAAACTAAAAACTATCTTATGACAATTGCAGAGCAACAAAACCACAGCTACGCCAACGGAAAGGCGGCCTTGATAAGTCGTGCAGACGAACGGTTGATTGACAGATGTCCTCCATGCCTAGAGCGGATCTACTCCAGGGCTGACCAAATTTTTTGACCCAAAGCCCGAATTCGCAACTGTTTGGCTACTGGAGGAGCGGATACAGTGCGATTTACGTGATTTATGCAAAAATAGGTATTGTAGTAAAATAATAACAATAAAATCACATCATTTTGTTTACACTTTTATAGCGCTGCTTGCTCCTTAGTGCTTCTGCGGCAGACAAGTCAACAAGAGAAAGGCAGCAGCAAATTCTGTTGCACTGCTGTCAACAGTTAGGAAGCGCGGTACTTGAAAAAGTGTGCAAGGTATTTGGCGGGCCAGATTAAACTGGTCAGCGGGGCGGATGCGGCCCGCAGACCGTAGCTTGGCCACCCCTGGTCTACTCTATGGTAAACGTTACAAAGGGAGGTACAAAAGTCCGTAAAAAGGTACACGTGTTGTAAGAAAGGCGGTCAAGTGAATGGGCAAAGCGCAGTGGTAAAATAAACTATATCACAACCTGTGGAACTGTGACTAACGTCCAACAAACTCGAATTACGACCCGTACGTTACCATGAACCGCGTTGTTTTGCCGCGAATGACACGGAGCAGAGTGGTTTCTCCACATAATCGCCTTTTGTGTTTCGTCAAAACGATCTCGGCCAAGCGTCAGGATCGCTGAGTTGTCCAGTCATCAGCAGATAACACTTCGCATCCCCTAGTAGATATTCCCAAAGAGAGGCGGGCTAGTACGTTAGGGTTAGGTTGAGTTGCTGTGGCTGCCAGAGTGGGAAAACATTTCCCGCCTGTCAATCGCTTCCCCATACCTAGACTGATTGTTTCAAGTCTCACAAAAGTATGGTATTAGCTTCCACTGAAATATTCTCCATACGTGCAGTGGCGTAACTAGAGGTTTGTGCCACCATGGGGTAAAAAACTTAGATGAAAGGGGCGCACTATCTTCCGTTGGGAGGCCACTAGCCAACATTCAGAAAAAAAAGTCAAGAAATGAAAGTGAATAAGCATGTCTGGATGCCCATACTAGCTAAGAAATCGAAAACACCCCTAAAAACGCAAAAAAAACAGCAACCTACTGAAAACCAAAAGAATAGGCTACTAAATATCAGAATGTCAGCTAAAGGGGGCCCAGTTTTACATTTAGCATGAAAGGGGGCGAGCCACTGCATACGTGAAAATTCTCATTGAAATCTTGCTTGTCTTTGTTGGACAAATACAAATGTTATGGTCAAGCTGACGTTCGGATTGTATTTTTTGAAGCGTTAGTTGCAAAAAGCTTTTTAAGATGGTGGACTCGCAAACCTTTGTATCCTCAAAAGTGCTTTAGAAAAAAAAACATTTACCGGCTTTTTTCCGAATTGACAGCTTGAAAAATGTGATTATGACGGCTGCTTAAGTTTATACAATACAGATACAAATTCAGCTGATTGAAAAATCTTTACAAAAATATGATACATTTTTGAAAACCTTGATCAAATCTTGTTGAACCACGCTTTCATCTTTGTCAAAACAAACATAAGCAAAGAGCAAAGATTCATCCCCTGCCAGAGCAGACTCGTCCAACTGCAAGTTAAAATCTGCTGTTGTAAGAATGTTGAACAAACTTTCTTCAATGTTTTCAGTCATATCATCTAATCTTTTCTGAACAGAGCTATTACTGAGAGAAATAATTTTTACGATTTGTCAGATGGCTTAGGTAAAACTGTGTGGTGAACCACGTTTACTGCAGGCAGAACAAGATCTTTCCCAGTCATATGAAGCTTACTAGACCTAGCAGTCAGTAAAGATAGTTTGTATGAAGCACGCAAAACATTAGTGGATTGTTGTGAAATGCTAGTAAACATGTTTTCCACAATGTGGCAACAACACTGTCAACGCAGAACGAAGCGTGTTAAAAGCTGAAACAGCACAGGCCTAGTTATGCAAAGACGAGACTGCGCAGGAAGTCGTCGCAGGGTGCCATGTGCAGAGGTTTTCAAATGTAACTTGGAGATTAACTTTAAAGCATTGATTTTACGAGGGTAGAATCTCCATGAAGAGACGGTTACCCATCTCAGGTTAAAATCTAAAACGAGTCTAACATTATTGCTTTCAGTAAAGCAGAAACGCATTGTAATTGCACACAAGACTGTTCCAAGCAATATTAACTCTGAACCATTTTCTGTTGGAGACTATTTGTTCATTATACAATCTCCTTTCAAGCTGTTGCAACCTGACCATTGGTGAGAAGCAATATTTTGAATTGCCTCAGGGCAGTTTTGGTTGGCGCCTGAAGTGGGTTAGTTGGCATTTTTGGGGCAGTGCGTCATCCCAGGGAGGTCTCAATTACGTTTTGCTTTAAAAAAAGACGTTAGACGAAAATTCGCTTTTCATGATGCCTTGATTGACTCTCAAACGCAATGGGTCGCCGAGTTATGGCCGAAATTCAGCTCAAAAACCACTGCAGTGGCTTTCGCGTCCTTAAACGGTTGTGACACCTAAGGACGTATGTTTAACAATAGGATTTATGTCTAGCACGACAGTCTAGATGCCTTTCTACAAATATGGTGGGAGGAGGTTGATTTGGACGTGTTAATATCTGTCACCCTGTGAGCACCAGCTCTTGAGGTCGTTGCCACACGAAATAAATGTAGTCTGGTTTTATGCTCATTGGTTTGTCTGTTTTGCTAAAAACCTTTTGGATCGATTGCGAAATTATTAAAAATCTGTACACGGCAAGATTTGCTGTACTTGCGCATGCAATATATCATACTATCTTCTCTCCGTTCTTATCACGTTGCAATGCACGTTACTGAAAGATGCATAATGCGCAGCGTTTGAGTAGCTCCGAAGTGCCTCTCGTGATATCACAGTATTTCACAAGGTTGTATGACTTTGACTTTGCTAGAGAACCGTCGCGAGAAAGTCTTGAATAGAGGGACTTTACATTTGTGCAGGGGGACTTGATAACCGAATATTTAACAAAAACTCCGCTGATTTATAGTGTTTCAAATTTCAAATTTGGGAGGGCTTGAAACTTTTTTGGGGGGTTAAGCCCACCAAGGCCCCCCGTGGCGACGGGACTGCTTTGCTATGTGTTTTTTCAATCTGCTTTTCGTGTCATTTTTTTGCTGTTCCCTGAAACGCGAATAATTTTTTTTCTTTCTTTTTTCTTTTTTCTGTTTTATACAAATCGCCGCTTCAGGCAAGCTCATACGCAAAAGTGGCAACATACTGATGATCAGCTTCAACTCACACAATTGGGATCAGAGATCATAAACGAAGATATGTCAGAAAGATGATGACCGTAGCCAAAACGTTTTTGAAGATATACTACTTGTATTACATTGTTTAGATCTGATGTTCTTCAAAAACGGTTTTCAGGTTTTTGTCATTTGCGCACTTTAGGTTTTTCAAAAGAAAAATGTCTTTAAAAGTTGTTATACTCATGCATTCCGTAAAGTTAGAACACACTGCATGCTACCTGATCATTTTTACGTTTACTTCAAAAGTACATGCTTATAACGCGTGTAGAAAAGTATGATTAATGAAACAATGGTAAGCTCTGACCTGGAAGCTTTCCAGCAAGAAGTCAACAAAGCGAAAAACGTATTAATTCTCACTGGTGCGGGTGCCAGCGCTGAGAGTGGTGTTCCAACTTTTCGCGGTCAGGGCGGTTTATGGCGTCGCTGGCAGGCACAAGATTTGGCAACGCTCGAATATTTTAATAACAATCCATCGCTCGTCTGGGAATACTACCATTACCGGCGAGAAATAATTGGTTCCAAAACACCGAATCGAGTGCACAAAGCCATGGCATTGTTTGAGGAAAGAATGGAGGGCGAAGAGAAAAATGTTGCAATTGTTACGCAGAACAACGACGATTTTCATGCTCGAGCAGGTTCTAAAAATGTCATAGAACTTCATGGCAGTTTGTTCAAAACCAAATGCACTGAATGCGGTAACATCAGAGCTAACAGAGACAGCCCCATATGTGAATCATTAAGAGGCCGAGAAGAGCTTAATCCGACCAATCCTGACGCTAAGATTCCTATTGACCAACTCCCAACCTGCTTAGAATGTGGTGGATTGCTGCGACCCAATGTCGTTTGGTTCGGAGAGACTTTGGATGATCACATGATGGCAAGAGTGGAGAAGCTAATTAAAGACTGTGATTTGTGTCTCATTGTTGGAACTTCTTCGGTAGTTTATCCTTCAGCAAAGTTTGCCCCTGATGTTGCTGCGAGAGGAATCACTGTCGCAGAGTTCAACATGGAAAGGACTCCAGCAACGGACTTGTTCAAGTATCACTTCCGTGGTCCTGCTGGCAAATTCGTGCCTCAGGCACTATGTGTTGAGGATCTATTAAACCGAGTCCAACCTACCTAAAAAAACTAAGCATAGCCTCTAATGCAGGCCTGCACAACATACAGCGCGCGGGCCGAGCTTTTCTTGTGGCCCGCGAGAGCTTTCTCAATTGAAGAAAATGTTGCAAAAGCCCGTCTTTGGATAATTAATTGTCATTCCATAATTTCTTCCAAATTATAACGAAACCTGTACAATGAAATGAAACACACTTTTGTGGCCAACAGCAAATTTGAATAATTAGTCTAGTTGGCTCTTATCTTTAGCAACATGATGCAAAGAAATTGAGGAAAATATCAAGCACCATTCGAGCATTAATCTCATGATCCACTGTTATTTTCGTGCATTACATTTTCCCGAAACTTGAACGTTTTCAAGCCTTTCCATTAACTGTAAAAAGTCCTTTTCATACCATAGCAAAATAAGGTAATTCAAATTACACGGGGAAAGGGTTGATTGAGCAGTTAAATTTCTTTGTGGATGACGGAAGTGCTTCGTAGTGTATTTCTTGCTGACGATTCTCCGCACTTTATTGAGTAAATCCTTTGAAAAAAATTGTCTGGTTCGAGTTTATTGTTTAAAAATACATCCCGGCAATATGCATTTCTATCTCTCTGCTTTGCCAATATTTTAAAATTTTGGTTCTGTCAAGTTGCAAATTTAGCGTAAAACAGAGCAAAACGGTTCTCTAAGCAGAGGTGAATAATCGGATTCTTTGAAAGCGAGGATGTTGTATCATCAGGTTTGGTTTACAAAGAAAACTGGACTACCCTGTCTGCTTTCACATGAAAGTCAAATGCAGAGATCAAACGGACGCGACATGCAAGCAGCCCTCATCATCAAGCCACCAAGATTTGATGCCATCGTAAACAAAAAACAACAGGAAAAATGTTACTGATCTTCTTGCTGAAGCGTAATGGTTCACAACGTACCGTGTACAATAACAACACAAACATGTCTTCCCGTACTTTTGTTGTTGCTAATATGAAAGTAATCTATGCCTTTGTAACGCTTTGCTATCAGTCATGTGAATAAAAATTAAAGAAACACGATTATTTTACATTTACACAAAAAAGCAATTTTCCTTTTCATCAATTCGGGAGCTGGCTCATCATTTCAACAGGGAGCGAACAAGGGAAAAGATCAGGAATCATTGCTCTTGACGCACACCACCACGTCCAATCGTGCAGAAACGTCATAACACAACTAAAGTGTCATTTCATTATGCTTGCTGCTGCAGGTTGGGATCTCTGCTATTCACTAGCTACCTATTTTGCAAACATCAAATCCTTGACAAGCCCATTATTGTTCGAAAACTTAACACATAAAATTTCACAACTTAGATTCAAAGAACATGCTTCATGAATTGCGGCATATTACGAAAGTTGGTTATCTGCAGGCATAGATGTTATTTAGTTAAGCTGATGATTTTTAGGTAAGTTCACCTTAACGCCTGTTTAGGAAAACAAAGAAAAAGATTGGGCCACAGCGCAATATCCACAGAGACTGTGCGTTTTGTGGAAAAAGCAATTTGTTTATATACGCACAACGGAAAATTCTGTGCGGAATATAAAGCGCATCAGGACGTACATGAGAAACATGAATAGCAAAAATTCTGACTGAAAGCATTTATCCATTGTCATACGTATTAGTGGCTACGTTCGTAGTACACGTGTTAATCAAAATCAAGAATTGCGTTTCGAAATGACTTGAGTAATACAGGCAGAGGCAAACACTTGTATGTATTTGAAATGAAACTTATTTCAGTAATGATGAAATATGCTTGTTTTAAGCTTAATTATTTTCTTTCGACTAATTTAGCGTGGCTTAAAACCGGTTTTAAGTTATTGTAGTGCTAGAGATGTCCAATATTTGCTATATTTGAATTATTATTTTCTAAATTACCACAGGTTAAAGTGTGTGTGTGTGTGTGTGTGTGTGGTCAAAACGTAACTCAAACTCAAGGCTTCCCACCTCAAAACGATTTAACAAAATGATCTCTTGTGTGCGAATTTTAAAAGTCTGCGACGAATTATTTTAAACTTAGAAAAAGTACAAATTGTCGTGAGAAAAAGCCCCAGATACAAACAACAATAAAATGTGTATATTGTAGGCTACCCAGTATAGAGTTTGAAAGGTTCATGATTTGAAAAAATGTACTTCCTAGTCAAAACGTCTGTCATTGTCTTTGCAGGTGGGTCAAACGAAAACGTATACTGTATTTGTAACAACTTGATTGTTTGAAACATCCAACAGTCATATTGGCATGAAAGGCTGCGAACTTTTGGATGACAAATTATCTCAATTGGAATTTACTTTTTCTGCAGAATTGGTGATAAAACTACTGCCCATCAGCTTCTGTTTGTGACAAACATCATTCTTTGGTTCTTCCTTTTTATGCTCATAATAGTAAGTTAAAGTTAATGAACTATCTGAGGCGGTGGTTTTCAAACTTCTTTGTACCGTGACCCATTATAGCAACCCTCTATAATCCAACGACCCCTATCTAAAACGCGAACAAAGCAACTCGTGACTGGATAAATATGACTCGACCACATCACTGGAACACATTCGAGCTTTGTCATTATTTGGCAGTTCAGCTGGATTGAACATAACGGCTCAAAGAAGCCCGTATCTGTTCCCCCAGTAGTTTCAGCCACATAAAAAAAATTAAATTTTTNATGGGTACTTATAGGCATTTCCAATTCTTTTATAGTTTAGCAAGTTTTGATCAGANAACTCTGGGTGTGTGCCGTTCCAACCGCACAGCAGACTAGAGGTGTGCGGACTCTGATTTGTTTAAGTCCGGAACCAACACTAGTTTGCAAATTTTCAATCCGAAACCGCTCCAGCACCAACATTACACAAGCAATGCGGCTCTTGCTTGGCTCCGCGTAAATACAGTACAAATCATGCAAACAACAAGTATCGTTTTTACAGCAAACACAAAATCCAAATCCAATCCTGCTCCGGCTGCAGTAAAGAAAAACTCACTGCGTATACCATTGGAGGTAGTAGGAGTCCGAAACCAAACAATCCCAAATCTAGTCCATGCACACCTCTGCCGCCCAGTCGCAACCCAAAGTCGCACACGTTCTGTGCTCGACTGCTCTCTTATTCGACGAGACGTTTGTGCAATTTGATGTTTTTGTAGTTGTGAACTGCGCTGTCGTGGGGCTAAGTGTATTTCACTCTCCTGTTTTAATGCGCAGCTTGATATTTTTGCAGTTGTGAACTGCTCCGTCATAGTGTTGAGTGTATTTTGCTCCGGTATACTATCTTGAAGCGCTGAAAGCTAGTTTGTCAATATTATGACATACAAAATTATTACAACAAGGAATTAGGAGAGCGTGTGTGGAATAATATTGTGCCAACAAATTTCGCAAAAATGGTTTGGAAACGTTAATATGATGTCATATTATGACGTCACAAACAGCGCACAAGCAGTAGAGATGAACGCATTTAGGTTTTTCAAATCCAAGTCCAATCCGACAGTTTCATTTCAAAATCCAATCCAAATGCAATTAAGTGAAAGTTTTAAAATCTCAATCCCGTTTAAATCCAAAATTCTAATCGTTTTCTGCTAAAGCCAAAATAGCTCCAGACACTACTAAAAATACCTTGCAAACAGACTCAAGTTAACTTAAGCTCTGTCTTTGGCTAAAAATACTCTGATGGTGGACACCAGTGGTGTAGAAGGCGGGGGCGCAAAGGCACCCCTAAAAGTTTTGATTTGTCACAAATCCGGGCAATCCCTGAAAATTCAGGGAAAATGGCGGCTAACGTTGCTTGATTTTTAAAAATGGCGCCCAACGTTAGAGATAAACACATTAAGACCTTTGTTTTTGGAGGTCATACCAAAAACAGGTCTTCATAATCTTTATGGGAGAGAATTTGTAGGCAAAAGTAGCACAAAACGTTTCGGGCAAGTTTGGGGAAATTCGGGCAACAATACTTCGCAAGCCGAAAAATTTGCCAGTTCCTACACACAGGGTGGACACTTTAAATACTACAACGTAAGCGTCATTAGCATCAAATCCAATAAAAAACTCATTCACAAAGTGTAAGTCATCAAATCAGACAAACAAATTACCAGAAGCAGCATACAGCACAAGTGAATTATTAGCACTAGGCTACACATATATAAAACACTGCACTATAACGATTATGGGTCAAGAAAAAAGAAGAAGGTCACACGAATTCTTCAACTTTGATGACACCAGGGGCGGATCCAGGGGGGGCGATCCCCTCCTTAAAACTTACGTAAGTTACTTTATTCACCATGATTTTTTCAAATCGGAAAACAGCATTCGCGATATAAGGCCATTTTGTCGTCCATTGTTTTATCACATCATTGTTGTGACGTACTGTATATATTTTATTACTCCTGCATCAGCGAAACCGTTATGAGACTTGACAACCAAATATCACTGAAATCGCCCCCGCCCTAACCTTGCTGGCTGGACCCGCCCCTGGATGACACGCTACATAATAGAGCAGGCTTTTGCCTTACATCACTGGATAATATGTCAATGCTACGTCCAAATACAAACACGATGTACATTTTCGACGAATGTGAGAAATTCCACTGAAGCAAACTAACAGATTAAAATGCAGTGATCTGCAGTTCAAGAAACAGAACTGAAAGTTGTGAAGAAGTTCAAAACAGGATTATCAAATTCAATCCAAATCTGGTTAAGCAGAATTTATGAAATCCAAATCCATCGTAAACTAAAAATCTGCCGGATTTAAATCCAGGTCCATGTTCATCTCTGAAGCAAATGTACACATGAAATGCACTATTCTCTCTACAGAACTAAAAAAGTTACGAATAGTTCGAAAAAATTATCCAATCCAAATCTGTCGAAAAGCTGAACATCCAGTGGATTTGAATCCAAATCCAGGTTCATCTCTGACATCCAGCACCAATGACCACCATACGCCACTGGTGATAGGACTTTGGATTCAAACAAGATTTGGTTTTCGGACTTGTATGGATTTTGAAAGAAATTGCTGGATTGAGTTTTGATTGGAAAAAAATAAATCTGTTCATCTCTGCAAAAGACCCAAGTAGAAGTGTGAAGCTGACTTCCATGATCACAATGTGTAAGTACTACATAAAACCACGGTAATGTGTCCAATGCATCTGCAGTGATGTAGTCGAGACCGTAATCTTCGAGACCGAGACTCGAGACTTCAAAATATCTGGAATTTGCTGAAATTTTTTTGAAATGCCATCACTTCTAATTTAATTTTTTCGAATTTCTAGCATTTTTACAACCTTGCATGGTTGTTTCTTAACCGCAAATGCAACAAACAAGAAATTCGTTGAGTTATGAAAGTTTTACAAAGCCATTTCTTTGCAATATTCAAAGTCTCATCTCAAGACAATAGGCTGTGACCGAGGCTTGTAGTCTTTGAGACCGAGAGTCGCAAAAATGGGTTTCCAGACTCGTCTCGAGACCGAGACCAAGTCTTGAGACTCCATCACTGGTATCGTGCGCTGATAGCCCCTCAGTGAAAAGCAAAAACTAAGCTGAAGCTCTACCTCAGTGTTAGGTGGAACACCTGATTCTGAAAATCTAGCATATGACCCCCAGGAGACACAAAACAGAAAATTTGCGCCATTAATCATGCGTCGCCGCAGCAAAAACGCTCGGTTCTTTGTGTGCAAGCTAACTGCGTTTGTCAATCAGGTGTTTGCAGGTTTTGTGAGATGACTCTGACTCGAGTCATTGATTGTGACTAGAGTCAAGTCATTCGGTAAAAAACGTTTCTCGAATCGAGTCACCAAAAATTGTGACTCGAGACGAGTCATTCATTCAAGTCACCCAGTCACTATTATTTTCATGCCCGCACTTTTACTAAGATGGGTGGGCGAGGACAGAAGCCTTAGGACTCGAAATACCTTGCCAAATGCAATCTCAGATAACACTGCTGGCTCCACACCAAGATGGGACCAAGCAAAGTCGGAGGTAAGTTATAGCCATTCCCATTTATATAACACATGTAAAATAGGCTACTTTAAATTAATCAAATACATGAACAGCATACGAACTAGGTAAGTTTGTGTAGAAAATAGTTCACAGCTGTTTTCCAGGCTACATATCCTGCTACCATTCACATTACCAACAGGAATGATTATGCTACCAGAATAGCTGCTAATAATAATATCATTACAATTTCATGTAATAAATATCTAACACCAGTGGCGGATCCAGACCAGGCGTTTTGGGGGGGCAGTCAAATAAGAGGGCACCAAAAAGTCTTCACTTGCTTAAATACCCCAGTTTTTCTGCGAAAATTGTTGGGTATCAAACAAAAGTCGTTACCTTTTCTAGGCCAAAAAAATGGACATTTTTGTTGGTCGAACTATGCGATCTTTCAGGGAATCACCACAGTTCAAATCGCCTTTTATCATTAATTCACAAAAAGTTTGAAGAAGCTCCAAAAAGATAGGTCCTATTTTTCACAAGCTACACCAAACTGAGAACGCTATGGGTGTCACAAACAATCTTTTATATTTACAACAAGTGTTTGAAAGATTCACACTAATGCAGTGGTCCCCAACCCTTTTGTAACCGTGGACCGGTCAATGCTTGACAGTTTTACCGCGTCCTGGGAGCACTCTCGCAACAACGTTTCTATGGGAAGAATCGACCAATCACATGCCCAGAAAGCGAGTGGGGTCACCACCAGTATACATTTTGTTATTTCGTGGCCCGTGGTTTGAGGATCATTGCTCTAAGCATGCTGCGCGCTTGTGTTTGACGCTGTTTTGGATATCCGCACATCGGAAAAAAACAATGTCTGAAACGTATTCCGAACTGCTTAGAAGTAGTATGGTTTTTCTTAAACTAGGAAGTTACAACTAAATTTCCATGCTAGGAGCCAAATAAATAGCAAAATGACGATCATGTTTCGAGACGAATCTTGTGCAGTTACATGCACGTGGAAAGTATATTTCTTGCTGAAGCTGCAATTCAAAAACAAAAGATATATGAAAGACATTTGCTATGACATTATCCCCATTTTAGGTATCTCTGCTGGCTATCGTGAAAAACGATCGCATAATCGCATGATAGGTTCACACTGGGCCTGAAAGCATACTGCTCTAAAATACATTTAACGCCACTAATATAAGTAGAACTCAATCGAGTGTTTACTACTGTTTCACATATTTGGTCATTGGACTGCTATTGTGAAGAAACAACATCAATCTCACTCGTCCAGATTATAAAGAAAAGATGTGATACTGTTCAAAAAAGTAGGGGCAGTCTGGATGACACCATCAAATCCATAGTGAATACTTCCAAACTCAAGCTCTAATCGCCCTGATAAAATAAATTTCCAATTTTGTGTATACTACTACAAAACTCCCACACAAGCTTCAAGCCACCCCCAATGCTGTTGATCTGACGATGGATCTGCTTCTATCGAGGCCAGCAAAAACAAGTCAGAAACACCCAATAACCCATTTTAAACCATGAATCTCAGCCAACCCACAAATACCATTGAAAAAGTTAAAATTTGCATTGTTTTACTGCTCTTCGATCGAAAGTTATGTGATTTACGCAGAATGATCTATAACCCAGAGGTCTCCAAACTTTTTGTCCGAGGGTCAAATAAGGTAGTACAGAACATGTCGAGGGCCTGACGTCATACGTAATGCGATTGTTTTGAGGTATGTTATATTCTACCAAGTCAACAAATTTTCCTAAATATATTTATTCATCAATGACAAAATTTCTTCGCGAGCCGTACTTTGGAGACCCTGATCTTGTCAATAAGCTACGCACTGTGCTGTTGGTTGCAGATTTCGCTAACCATGCCAAATTTGTCTTCTCGTGGCCGGCGTGAAATGTCTTACGGGTTTGCACTTGCAACAAAAGGATCAAAACAAAAACATGCGGCCATCAGCCACTGTAGCCAGGCGCGTAACCAGGAGGGGCGATAGGCGCCGCACTCCTCTCAAATTTTAAACTGCAAATATTGAACCGTTGAGCAAAAATTTTCATGACCGCATACAGCCAATTAATCATTCCACCAACCTGTAGATAGTTGGTATTTTGTTGAAGTTTCTGCGTTAGAGCTGACTGCTGAATAGTGAGTACCGTGGTTTGTTGAGGCGCGTCGTTCTGCTACGTAGTGAATCAATACTACGCTGCGCTGTGCCGGTTGACGGAGTTAGGTGTTGCATAATTGCATTTTTACTTTTTAGGTCATAATTCCTTGAGCTACTGGAGCACGCTCCTGTTTTCTTTTCGCTAAAACATCTTGGCCTTTTGTCCCATAATAGTATTAAAACTCGTCGTAACAATATTCACTAACCTGCTTTTAAAGACACTGTGACCTAATAATGGACTAAATATTTTTCGGTCATTCAAAAAAAATTCGGTCTATGACCAGTGGCGTAACTGACGGGCGGGCAAGAGGGTGAGCCGCCCCCACTGGCAAACTAAATGTAAAAACTGGGCCCCCTTTAGCTGAAATTTTGGTATTTCGTATTCTTTTTATTTTCAGTAGGTTGTCTTTATGATTTTTTTGAAATGTTTTTGTTTTTTAGCTGGTATTGACATCCACGATATTCGGATTCACTATTATTTCTTAACTTTTTTTTTTAGTGTGTTCGCTAGTGGACCCCCATACGGTGGCCAGTGAGCCCCTTCAGCTACGTTTCACACCTCCTGGCTCAAACCTCTAGTTACGCCATTGTCTATGACCGAAAAAACAGGAGGCACGCTCAATGCATTTTTGTCAGAAACCGGCAAGTTGTTTGCTAACGTACAGGCGTGTAACGAGGGGAGCACAATTCTCCGGGCGCCGAATCACTGCGGCCGGATGATTGCCGGCGCCGAAAAGTCCTGACAAGGTCACAAGTAAGACCTCAGGTTCGAACATGGGGGTGCCAAACTTGCTTCTTGCCCTGAGACCCATCTAACCTCGTTACGCCCCTGCTAACGTACGAATGTTGCTATAGCTTTTCACACATTGCAATATGGATTAATCGGGGTCATTAGTTCCGACAAGAAACTCATCCACTTACCTTGGTGTTGCAAAACTAAGATGCAGACGTAGGCTACTGCGGAGCGGACTCACGGACTGCACTGATAGCGGACCTGAAACAGGGGCNGATCCANGGGGCACAGTTGGGGCGATATCCCCCCATAAAACCTACAAAAGTAACTTTTTTCACCATGATTTTGTACAATTCAGTAAACAGCATTCGCGATACAAGGCNATTTTGTCGTCCACTGTTTTGTCACAGCAGTGTTGTGAAGTACACTTCATCTTTCTTGCAGTAGTGAACACATGGTGAGACTTGACCGCCAAATATTACTGAAATCGCCCCTCCCAAATTACTGGCTGGATCCGCCCCTGACCTGAAACCGTTTTTTTGCTTTGCAGGCTTCTAAAATCTTGCGTCAGTTCTAAGTTTTCCATATTTATTGCCCTCCTATCTTCACTGTTGTTTTCCTTTCAAAACTACCAACAAGGATTAAAAAATGAACTTTTAACAAAAGCAGACCAATTTTGGCCAGAACTGTGCTACCGAAAGAGATCGTGTTTGGGATTGCTGGACAGTGGGCAATTCCCACCCAGAAAAGAAATAAGGGAACAGGAGTACTATTACGAAACAATAGCAGTGTTGATGCTAATCNGTAAGAGGCTGGGTCAAAGTCCGTCACGTAAATCCTAAAGTTCAACGAAGTNTAAATCATTTTTTGGTTTAGAGTATTTTTTGACTCTGTTTCTACTTGGATAGGGACCAAAAAGAGGNGCATTTTTATCAGAGGGGCGCCATTTTAGGAGGGCGCCACAGCCCTTTGGGGAGAGCAGTTGCCCAAAACAGCCCCCCCTGGATTCGCCACTGTCTAACACGAAGGTCTGTGCAATAATACCAGGGCCAAATTCTGGAAAAATATACCCAAAGATTCAAATAAATTATTCCCCGTCTTTATTCCAGCCTACAAAAATACGTGCTGGAGCAAGTGATGGTCCACTCTCCGGCGTCCCTGGCAACATTGCTGCACTCAAATAAGTTGGTGCCAAGCGCCTCGGGTGTAGTGTCCGGCTACGCTCCTGGACATACCGTAATTCTGCATATCTACTTTTTATATGTTGTTATCTTCTTTTAACAACACATCAGTGGCGTAGCCAGCCCAAAAATTTTGGGGGTGGGCAAAATGTATGAATTTAGGCGAATAACACTACTTTGTATGGAAAAACGCCTCTCAAAACACAAAATTACTATATTTTCCAAAACTTTTTTTGGGGGCATGGACCCTTTGGCCCCCCTGGGTACACCTATGCAACACATTGCCTAGTTAATCAGCGTAGGCACAGACCCAGGATTAATGCAATTCAGAGGACTCGGAAGCGACTATGTTAAGGCACAGCCCCAAGTTACGGAAACATTTTTTGACAGAAAAAGAAAAACCGTCCAGCTTTGAAACAATATAAAGTTACAAACAATCCTTTAACATCTAAAAAGCAAGAAAATGACCCAATATGGGAAATGATTAGTATAGCGTACTTGGTTTAAGTGAACAACAGGATCAGGCAGTGGTTCAATGTACCTTAACCCATAGGTTGCGGAACCGGGGAGGCCGCATGGGCCTTCTANGTTCCCCCACTTTTAAATTTCGAATTTTGCCTAAATATCGTAAGTTTGAGTAACACAATTGGNATTGGGTCCAGTGTTAAAGCAAATCCTTTAATGAAAAAAATGTTGCAGAATTTTGGCAGTATTTCGTCGATATTATTTCTAATTTGGCAGTATTTCGGCAGGATTCCGTAATTGTTTGGCAGAATACACCATGCACAGTCTGTCTCCCTGCTGTGGATTGTTTAGGCCTACCGCATTGGTGTTGTTGAACAGTGTTGTCAGATGGTATAATACAACACAATTTCTCACAAAATTGCTGAAATTTTACATACTTGTGTGCATGGGCGTCGGAAGGAATTTTTCCAGGGGAGCCACTAGTGGATTTTTCGAAACGTTTTTCTAGTGGGGGCCAAAAGTGGTGAAATTTGGTTTTTAACACTCGAAAATAAGAAAACAGCTTTTTTTGCTGAAATTTTCAAATCGTTGCCCCTCTTCCGACACCCATGCTTGTGTGGAGGAAAAGTTCGTGCCACACCATTAAAAAATTGGGGTATTTTCAAGCGTTTCAACACCATTCTAAATAGTGTAATTTGCTGAATCCTATAAGAAAAATGAAATATTTGACAGATCTATTCCAATTGTGCTTTTGTTTTTGCACTGGAACGGCTAAATAGTTGGATTGGCAACACCATTGGCATCCTTACGGACAACTTGCTAGTTGCTACGTACGCTTTGTCTTATCATTGTATTCCGGTATCTAATGCAGTTATTGAATGAGCATTCAGTCATGATACTTCTGCGTTCAAGATGTGGAAAAGTTGTGATTTTAAATGCGTTTAGGACAGGTATCAATACTGCGTCATTTTTGCCTATTTTTTAAGCTGTGTTGTTGGTGTTTTCACAACACACCCAGTGGCTACTTCGGCATACGGGCTCCTCGGGCTTCGCCCGTGTTTTCGATTACGATTTATATCGGAGAACGCAAGCTTGCTTTGTATGTTCGTGCCACCACCCACGGTCCCACTTCAGTAAGTTGTTAACTCGGGCTCTTTCCTTTGGACCTTGTCATTGTTCATATAATTTCGTTCCATGTCTGGCCTTTCGCGTTCATGTTGAAGGTGACCAGAATAAAACAATCGTTCGTAGTAGGCGTACTCACGATTTCGTTCGCTCGCGCTTTACTCGGGCTCATTCATTAGAGTCCGAGATTTCCCATGCAGTTAAGTATTTTTTAAAACATAATTCATATCGCACTGAATGTTTTTAGAAGCAATGGACTTGAATAGAACATTGAATTTGAGGTTCAATCCAATGGACAGTTACCATTTCGAGAATAATTTCAAACGAAGGATAAATTGTCCAACTCGGGCTAATATGAATTAGCCTAGTAAGCGGAGGACTTACTGGCATCAGCATTGCTCTGTGACGTACGTTACTCAACATGGAAAACTTATCATGAGAATTTCTCAATGATTCTTGCATAACGTAACGTCAAAGAACAACGATAATATCCGCCAGAATGACAGCAAATGGAAATTTCAGTGACGCAAGCGTCGAACGGTTTTATTCAGTCAGAATAAATCGTATGATAAGCCCGAGTGACGCTGCCGACCTGGGTCGCCCCTGTAACAGCCTATTTGAACTTCAGGTGGTTTACCGATACGTTTTGATAGTGATGTAATTTTGCCTAAAATAGTGTAATTTAGACCTTTATATGGTGTATATGTAATGACGTCATGTTTCAATGCGTGTGACGTCACAGTTACCAATTCAAACGACAAATCTTCTATAATTTTTGACGTGCACTTGTGCCCTCGACTTTGAAAAAGGTTCCGCCACCTACGTCTTAATAAGCAGTGTAATTGCGGCCGTGACTATTAAATTAGAACTTTGTGGTCCGTTCAATCGCAATTTCTGATTTCGCTTCAACCAAAAAAATGACTTCAACAATTCGAAATCCAGCAACTTCACACAGGATCGCGCCGGTTGTGGTATATGCGGTGAGCGTAACACACGCCAGTAGTTGCTCCAGAATAGAGATTGCACTGCAGTTTGGATTCTACTACACGTTGGCAATGAGCTAAAATCGACTAAGGCGTAGTTTTTTTCGCGAAGACAACCTCAGCGATAAACGTGATCCAACACCGGAATCCACCGTAACAAGGTTTGCGCCGATGGAGAGTCCAAGTGAAGAACTAAACTGTTTTGCTCGTTCAGGTTTAAATCGATATTCCCAACGTGTATTAACAGCTGCATTGCAGTACCAAAAAATTGTGTCACACTTGGGCTACTAATTACTGTTTCACTGGCTATTGAATGTATCGAAATCGCTTAGGTCGCATAGTTTCTAAAACTTCACACTACCTGTACGGGCGTTTTAATCACCTCAATCAGATGTTTATATCAGAAGAGCTTATGAAAATACAAGTGAACCTAGGGCAAGCCGGATAAAATTGGTGGTATCAATTTCTCACGTTTTTGTTTGTAAAAATCTTCGGTTTATCCGGATTTTCATCATTACCGGATGAAAGCTACTCATTTCACATCTTGTAATCCGGATTTTGCTGCATTTCCATGCTGTTGTGTTCTCTTTAACGCCCGCCACCATGATGGTGGGTACTTTTTTGGCCATAACTCGCCAGCCGCTAGCGCGGTGTTCAAACCACTACGGATTTGGAATTCTAGTTTCGATTGAAAAAAAAACTTTTTGATTTGGGTTTAGAGTTCTCTGGGGGAGACGTCACAAGTAGGGGTGTTTCGCGTTTTTTTGCCCAACTTTACCTGGCCCTGGGCGCCAACCCAATGAGCCATTTTGGGTTCAAGTTTTTTGGGAATCTAGGCTATCATCCGAGTCTTTAGAGCCCTTGATTGGCTTTCTAGCATATCTGGAGCCAAAATTTTGTCAAATTTCGGCGTCAGTCCAAAATACTTCGCAGTCAAGTAATCTAAAATTACGAACTTAAGATTGCTCATAACTGCCTGAATGTGGCGGTTACAACAAATTCGTTTCACCTCTGCGAAAGTCTGTTGTTGGGTCGTAAATGTGTTCAATTTAAGTAATTTTCACCAATATCTCAGTATTTAGATGACGTCAGGCTAGAAACAACCGTCTCCGGTTAATCCGGATCGTCGCCTAAACCGGACAAAGGCGTCAGTCAAATCGAATCCAGATTAACCGAGGTTTACTTAAGTGTTTCTGGAAATTGCATAAAGGTTAATGCAAGATGAGTTTGGGTGCTGCTATGCGAAAAGAAACTTCACAGTGACTGCATGCCAAGTGAAAGGGGACACTAGTTTTGGTGCATGGAAAGGAGCTCTGTTGTAGGTCATTTGACAAACAGCAGACTTGCAAATCGTTGCCCACAGATTTTTTAAATGATTTAACGTGCTTTCAGCGAAGTGAGTTCTTGCAATCGGCGCCTTGATCGAACTGACTGAGCTGGTTACTTCTAACAAAATCTGAAACTTTTTTTTTCAAATTGCGTTTTTCGCATGGTGTTGTTTCTTGAATGTCCATCATCCGCACAACGATTCAAGAAGTACTCGGTCGACTCTTTTCCGAACGTGACGACACAAAGGGAAACGGCGTCTTATTTTCAAAAGACGAGTTACAATGCAAACCAGGAACCACGAAGGACTGTATGCGGAACATCTTAATTTCTTGCCGGGTAAAGGTCTCTTGTAGCAGCGGTTCACCATCTCTGGCACAAATGCACACAAAAGCGGTTAAACGTTTGAAACAAAGAAAATCCAGCACAGCGAGGATGTTTACGTAATAAATATCGAGAAGATTCGAATGCTACCCATGAACATGTGTGTGCCACAAAGCATACGAACTTGCCGCCAGGTGGAAGCATGCCACGCACTAGGCATTAAGCCTATCCTACTTGGGGAGTGGGTCACGAAAATGATGAAGTGTGACTTGGGGTCGGAAACGGTCGTGAGAATCGACGGAAAACGTTCGTTTCATCCGATAAGCTAGTAGTCGCGACGGCTCCGGCATTGGTAGCCATGCAACGTGAAGGCCAGGTACTTGACACCTCACGCGAATCCAGAACTGACAAGTCCACGTCGTTCTCACAGCAAAATGCGCGTACACACTGAAAAAATAAAATCATTTTGCGACANAGCAACNTTTCACAGCACAGTGAATGACACGCAATGAGTCAGACGCAAGCTGCGCATGACATNAGCATTTGACCGACTCAAAAATGTTCGTGCGTCTAGTCAGCCTGAGGCGAAAGGACGGCGGAACCATCGTCCGCATTGCAGGAAAAGAAGCCAACACACTCGCCCCCCACCCCCACGCTGAGAGGCGTCCACACTCGCAGAGCAAAGGTGTCGCTGGTGCGACCGGGAGTTGAGGGACGGGGATAGGAATTGTTACCAAAGCGAAAGATGGAAAGCGGAAAAGTTATTCGTTTTGTAAAACAAGCGCGGCAAGTACAACAGACCCCATTCAAGAGTCATCGCAATTCCTAACATGCTTTCTTCCATATCAACCTTTGCAAACGTTTTAAAATACTTTATTGAGGATAACCATTGAATCAGTCAAAGCACTGAACTCGAAAATGCACGTCCAGTGCAATCACCATGTTCTTGTTTCTCTCCAACCGCAGTGCTGAAGATATATTGGCGGGCGATGTTGACTTTTCGCTTCAACAAACAATATTAACATATACTGTGAAGTTTGGGCCTGGGCTGTTAAAGATATGCCCTGTTCACAGTAGTATGAAGCTGTAGACATCATCGCTAAGCTTGAGGCTTGCTTTCAAGCATCCTGATGTGGCCCATGTAATTCTGACGTTACAATAACCTTCTGACGTCACAATCAATGAAGCGTACATGAGATGAAAGTTCACTTTTATGTGACGCAACAATTGCTGCATTTCAGACGATGAAGTACGGCGGTTGTCGGGTCAAACAAGAAAACAGTCTCGATTCATTTTCAAGGACATGTTGGATTTTCGCAGATAAATACGTGACGTTGAATAAATAGTTGGGCAAGAGCGTCTCAAAAACTTAACAAACGAGATGCATTCGAAAGACCGACCGTCTTAACGCCTCTATTCCAGAAAGACAAACCTGTCAGTAAAAACTTTTTTGACGCACTTCGCAGTGACGCAACAAAAGTGCGATTACGACGGTCACGTATTGAAGGCACTGATCTACGGAGGAAATCTACTCAGAATGTAACGGTCGCAACTTTTCACACAAATGCCACAGTGCCCGCAAATCAGTGTCGTTAAGTGTTGCCGTAAACCTTCAAAAGAACAAACATGCCCAAGTCCTGATTGGTCCAGTAAGAGGTGTGTGAGGTAAATGACGCGTAACCGAGTTTTCGCTCCGTAAATCCTTCCTGCAGTTCGTAATCGATCCGGTCGGAGGCAGGGACCTCGTGTATCACCGGTTTCGTCGTCGGGGGCGGCGGTGCGGGCGCTTCCTCCTTGACCGGGACCAGGACGCTGCCGTCAGACTCTTGGATGCTGTTGCCTCGCGCTTTAGTCCAAAGATCGCGTCCGAAACGCACCGCGCCTCCGGCAACGGCGCTGGACACGGACCTTCGGACGCAAATGGTGGTCGAAAATAAAATTTCAAGCTATCGGAGGAGAGTTTGCTTTTCTACATGAAAGGCGTGTTCCCAATATCGCGAAACCAAATATTCACAGAACAGTTGATCGAATTCCCTACCTGTTGTCAAGAACGGGAAAAGCGATTTAAGAATTTGAAACTTTCCTTCGAGTGCGCGTACTAGTTTGGAATTTCAAAAATCTGCATTTCAGCCACAGAGCGTTTTTTAAATTAGATGGCATAGTAACGTTTGTTTTACGTCAGTTGTTCTGCAGCACATTTAATACAAAGCACAACATTTATAGATCGATTTTAAAACCAAACGTTGGCGATGGATGACAACAAACAACTAAATTTTACATTCCAAATTGATGATTGGCTGTTACCTGAGGTAGGATGGTTGATTGGACGGTTTTGGGGAGCTGGAACAGCTTTCTTCTCTGCAAGGTTCATACGGATCCGTTTCTTCCTGACCACTCCGCTCTACGCGGCTCGAAACTGAAGGACTTCGCGGAGGTGTCTGAGATCGGAGGAACGCGGCATACGTGCCCACCTGAGCAGAGGAAGCGCGTTGTCCAATCCAGAAACAGATAAAGTGCGTTGTTTGAACTACAAATATTAAGCTGTACGTTGCTGTTATGACGGCACTGTAAAACTGCTCCTCGCTTCATCTACTTTCTCGGGGCGTTGAAATAGATTCGGTGATGGCTTCAAAGAACGGGCGAGTGCTCATCCAGCGATATTATACGAAAAACTCGCCCTGTCAGATTGTTGTTTTGCGTGTTTGACAACATCGATTGAAAGCTTTTTTCAACTCATTCGTGACTCCTGGGCAGAGCTGAGTTTGAATAAAAGATCTGGGGATTACATACGCGTTGTTCTTGGGACTGCATATTTTCCAGATAACGAAATATCTGCTTCTGAAATTTGGTCAATTTTTCGACAATGTTCTCTGCAGGCGCTCATCCTCAATCACAGATAAGTAAACAAAGTAGAGGCAAAAAAGACACCACGGCATGTGAACCCGTTACTTTCAGATGGTTGTTTTCCTTTAAACAGTCAATTAAAAGTAATAACTACCCACTGCAAAAAGTACGTTTTTTATAGCTTTTCACATAATTTTTCCCCCGTCACATACGCCGTGGTAATAAACACGTATGGAGAAGATGGAAGCATCGACGAAAGAGCCTCTTCCTGAGAACCAGGCAAGCTTTTCTCGGTCAAGCCGAACACTCTCTATCGAAACGAACCCTTTCACAGAAAAGAAGCAAACACTGATGTCTACAGAGTATCATATTTCGCATCCCCAGCAGTCATCTTCAGCTCGTGCTCTACTAAATCAAGGGTGAAGATTTGAAGGAAGTAGTGGATGTGCGTTTCAAACAAAAACGGCACATGTTGCACCAGATCAGGTTTTGTTGTGAACCGACACTAGAGCGCGAACGGAACCACGAAAAACACTTCAATGCGAAATAAAATTTTTGAAACCAATCCGGGTTTGACTGCAAATGAGCAGGAACGCTTACCAGAGTTTCAAGCAACTTCTACTCGTGATCTGACAATGTATTGCTCTCGCTAAGAGTCTGCCTACCACTGAAAATCACTGAGAACGATGTGATTTGCCGCAAATAATGAACTAATAATATCGATGCGAATGTACAGCCAAGATCTTTATTTATACAGACTTGCCGATATGCGCATTGGTGGGTGTTTGACATTATGACGAAGAAGATTAAGACATAATGCCTTGATTAATTCAATCAATTTCAACTTCATACGAAAAACAGACAGTTTTTCCAGCACGTAGAAATATCTTAGATTGCTCGGAGATATTACAGAAATTTCCGATTGCTCTATAGTGGTTTCCAGCTTGAGGTCCACGAAAACAGATCGACATCAGTTCGCTGTTCGTTAAGATAACAATTACACATCATAGTTCATGGTTCCCAAAGCATGGGTCGAAACCCAAACAAAGTTAGCGAAGTGTCAAAAATGGGTCACGCCGAGGTGATCCAAACCTGAGTTATATATTTTCAAAGTTACCACTGCTAGTGTGTCTGTCTGTAGCGTAGTTACTTGAGAAGAGAGTAGATTGCTAATATTGAAAACGAACTTAGCAACTTACTGCCAAAGATCATTAATTTCTTCATACGCTATTTAGGCTTGGATCGCGAAGTGTTCACCCAACTCCAAATTGGGTCGCGCTCAACAAACTCTGGGAAACGCTGCCATAGTTGACTGAATTCTGGCTACCGATTACGAATCTGTTCGTTTTCAATACATCGCAACATTCGCGCATATCTATTGAGTGAATTCCATGTGCTGAGGGAGCTTGCAGCATTAACATTGCAGAGCTCTGTTTTACAAACAGATGACAGTAATTGCTCAGTTCAGCTCGTCTGATTAAACAAACGTTTTCCTTTCGCAATGCATTTTTGAATTAAGGGGGTGACAGACTCCAATCTCCAAAACACTGGGCTTGACGCTACACTGCAACCGGTGATGGGGGTTGCAATTGGGGAGTTCTGGAGTTTTGGATGAAACTGGAATAACCTTCACCCATGCACAGGCCCACTTTGGCCCGGAGTGATGACGACCGACAGTATCCCAGCTATGGATCAAATTGTCATACTGGAAGGGCTGACTGGCCAATCAGCCATTTAAGACAAACAAGCCTCGGTATGGGGAACCGATGGGGAGGTGGGAAATATTTCTTCACTCAGTCAGCCTACTGCAGCCGAACCTGGCCCCAACGTATTGGCCACGCTTTTCCTTCGGACTCCTTGGGGGTACGATGTGCGGTCTACTGATGTCTGGCCAACTCCGCAACCCATATCCGTGTCTGGGTTCGTTTTGTAATTACAGTAGAATTCGCCTAATTCGTCACCTCAAGGGGATTAGAAAAAAGTGACGAATTAGGCGAAGCGACGAATTACGCAAACAGGTGAAAACTCTCATAGAAGCTCGTATACTTTATCATAGTAACTCGTATAGATACATAGTGCTCTTATTTGCAGTGAAATACAAGTTTAAGACGTTATGGTTGAATACAACAATTATTTCCTCTGCTCTATCTGGACTCCTCCGTTTAATCAAGCACCTTTTACATCTTTAGTANACGTTTCCGCGTTCTCTCAATGGGAAGTCGGGTCGCGCTTCGAACCTCGTGATAAACAAACTGCGAGGTGCAACAATTCTNAGATAAAGATCCTTAATTTGTTTGAATTCCCACACGTACTGGCTGCTTAGACATCTAAAGCGAAACTGCAAATGACGATGGGTGTAAGCAAGGAATCGATCGGCAAATTTTTAATAGGAAATCGATTTCACGTGATTTCACGGATCTGCTAAATGAGGCAGAACTTTTCCGTAGATTTATCGACGACACAATTTGGATTTCTACATCAGAAATATCAAATGAACGCATTCGACAAGCACTAACTTCAGCTTTTGAGAACAGTGGCTTGGAACTAACGTTCCGACTAGCTT
>JGI24159J19872_10001605_pt1 | contig 25366 bp, 21 predicted proteins | sample Ectturendosymbi4_FD_19872 | JGI IMG/M metagenome (IMG submission 19872)
AACTCATTGATCCTTCTATCCAGTGGAAAGATATCGAATGGATAAAAAGCAACACTAAACTTCCAATAGTTTTGAAGGGCATTCTTACCGGTAAGGCTTTTAAGCATAATCTTCATGTTTATCGTGAGAAGATTTTTCCACTGTTTTCGCAGAGGAGATGGCAAAGAAGGCAGTGGATTGCGGTGTCGCTGGTATCCTGGTTTCCAACAGTGGAACGCGAAAACTTCAAGGCATTCGACCCGCTGTATGTATATAAAAATCTTCGAGCTGTATCAAAAACGGTGGATTTGCTTTTTTGCTTTGCTCTACCTTTTTTTTACTAATGGGCATTGACAGATTGACTGTCTGCCAGAAGTTGTTCAGGCGGTGAATGGGAAGTGCGAAGTTTATTTGGATGAAGGGATACGTTCTGGTTCGGACGTTCTGAAAGCGTTGGCTCTGGGCGCCAAGGCGGTTTTTCTCGGAAAACTTCCTATTTGGGCCTTGGCATGCGGTGTAAGAATTTTTTCAACCGTTTTTGTTTTGTTTTCAACAAGTTCATCCTCAATGTCCTGTTGCAGGGTGAAGATTCAGTGCGTAACATGTTGCTAATGATGAAGGACGAGTTCATAACTACAATGCAACTAATGGGTATAAAGTATTTTTGTTACGAGCGACTATTGGCACGACATCTGAAACCAAGTAGTTATTGTTACAGGTTGCCCATCTACAACGATGCTCCGAGGTGGTGAATTCATTGGTCCTACTAACTAGAACCATCAGCAGTTCCTCTATTTGCAACACAAGAGTCTCCTTTTTTCATCAAAAAGTTAAAACAGTTATTGCACTTTACATTCGTTACCGTTTATTTGGCTGCAACTGCAACGATCGTTAATTTGCTACAACCGCAACGAAAGGAAACCTCATGATAATACACAGCGAGAAGAGCACTTTATTATTTTCGCATGATTGCAGATTCCTAAGATTTGTTAAGGTTCAGTTTCTCCCTAAAGATCAATCTTTCCTCTGAAACATTTGAAGTAAAACTTCGTATGCACCTTACCTCATGCAACCAAGGGAAAGAAGCCAACGTTTGCACAACTTGTGGCATGGGCCTTCCATAAAAGGTTATACGGCTATGTAGCCTACACGTAGTTCAGAAAGTTTTTGGTATAGCAAAATTCCTTTTCTGCTGTAGTATAAGCATGCTGGTAGAAAAACGGCCAACAGATATATGAGGCTCGACTGAGTATAATACAAGCTGAACAGAAGCAATGCAAGAAACTTACCGGCGGCCGTAATTTGTAAAAAAACAACAATAAAAAACGTAATGCGGCCGGCATTAGAAAACTTTATGCACCACTTGTGTTGACTGATGCCGGATACCCCACCTCAACCAAAAGCAGCCTGACCATAGCTTACACGTTGCTTTAAGTATGCTGGAAAATAATAAAGCGCGCAAGAAAGGACAGCGCGGTGTAGATCTGATATCGCCGTGCTCGTGTGTGGCAACTCGCCGCGAGATAAGTGAAACCACCAGATCGGTTTACACGCAGATGTGAGACGATCCATTACGAAACATGAATCGTTTCAATGAGACAAAAGAATCGACACAAGCTATAAGCTTCCGATGATACAGTATTTGTCACTCAACACTGGGTAGTGGTTCATAAATGCGATTTCTTGCTGGCCTGTGTAAATGCAGAAATAGATATATGTTTCCTTCAAACATGATTATGATCAGAAGTCGTGTTCTTGAAGCGTACAGTCAACTCGGCATTCCTTCTTTGATTGAAGGCAGGTACTTCGAACGTTAGTGCTGTTGCCACAGCAATTTGCGACGTAGCAGCAGGAAGATCTGCTCTGGGTACTACATTCCTGTCATTATAACGTGAAGTTTAAAACTGTTCGAAACGGGCGTTTCGTGTTTTTGTTAAACGAGACTGTTTATTGTAAATTTGTCACCTTCCATCAAGAAAAGCAGTTGACTGATCAGAGTTTGCCATCCATCGTGAAAGCAAGTGCGCAACTGGTGTGGTGAAAGCACCATCAGTTTTCCTCCAACTTTTCCGAGAGAAATATTTGTACAGAAGTTCCACGAATAGTGAAGGCAAAACCATCGTGGTCTCAGCAATAGATTTATTCAATGTTTATCTTTGAATTATCATGTTCTGGTGCGGGGGCGGAGAGGTCTTTAAATGACCGGTGAAGACGTGTCTCCTTCGAAACTTCAATTATAAGGTGTTATGGCCTGACGCAGCATCAGTATATTTTTATTATTCTTCGCAAAGGAAATGCGGCGATTTTCCAATTTTGAAAACAGCAAAAGACGTATTCTCTGACAATGAGATGCCGAGGGTAAAGGGGACACGACGCTCGGAGCCGAGATTTTTTAACTGCACTGAAAAACGAAATGGGACGCATGTTGCGAATTATTTCCGCGGTCGAAAATTGTTGACTTTGTGAAGAAAAATTTTATTTGAATAGCTGTGCAAAGCTTGGTTCTGTCGTCAGCATTACGTGGGGATAGCCAGGAATTTTTATTATTTCGACCCATGTCCTCACCACGTTCGCGAAGGTTAGCTTTGTCCCTGCAGCAAAGAGTAGATTAAGGTATCTGTGTGTCATAGGTACTTCTATGTGCTGTGAGTTTGGGTCAGGTTCAGCTCAGCTCAAAGCTTTATTGCTACACAAATATGCACCATGTTACCAATCCAAGCATTTATCAGTTTATTCCTATGTTTCATTTCGTAAAGCTGATAGGCAATAAGGAATGTTTACCGGTAAGCTCAGTGATGCTCAAATAGAAAAACGGCAATCCTACAAGATGAAGCACGCCAACAAAAGTTTCTGTTAAGAATGGAAACCACCATTTTCTGCTTGTATTGTGTTTTGGCAATATGAAAAACGCACCCCCACTTAGCTTTTGGCACTACTCCACTGATTATGGCTTCGTGGGCCGTAATTTGGAGATCCCCGGCTTAGACAAAGCTGTTCAACTTGACGCGCAGCTAATGTGCACAAGCAGCTGCAGCTGTTCAGCCTGATTAAACCCCGAAGTGCAAGCACAGTGCCTTTTGACATTACGAAAATAGTGGATAGAACCTCATATTTGCATGATAGTTGAATGGTTTGCTTTTTGTTGCCACGAACACTTTATTTATTTGCAATGAGTGAAAGTGCGACTCAGCCATGGGCGACCGCAGAAATATTTCCATGGTGGGCAACATCAACATTTTGCTTATCGTTTTCAGGCTTCAGTGGAAATGGACGTTCACAATACTCTTTAAAAGAGTTCTCAGTCCCAACTTCCAAGGGGAGACCAAATGCCCGTTTTGCCCCCCTGCGGACTCCCATGGACTCAGCCTTAAAAATTCGGTATACACGTATTTACTTTCATTTCACCTTCTTAAAGAGACTTTTCCTGGAAAACATGTTCCCGATTCTTCCCTCTATTGCTGAAGCTCATGGCTGAGACAGAACTTGAAGAGCGGAAGGCAAAAATAGCGTTGTGGTGTTTTCTTGTAGACAATAGCAGGCACCCCTATTGTGTTTACGGCCTGCAAGCACGTTTTTGCCCATTTTGCTAGTCTAAGCAGTCCGTCGATTTGGAATAGATCACTCGTGCACACGCATGCACGCTTGAAAAAACGACTAAACGAAGATCTTTCCGAACTTTGTAACAAATATTCTAGCAATAGAAAGTTTTTGCTCCATTTTGTTCTGTTGCAAAGTTAGTGCGGACTATTGACATTTATAAGAATATTTTTTGTTTACGAAATGTCTTTCAGGAAACGCTCCAAGCTTAATCCTTTCGGACTCGATGGTCATATTTCAAGAAGTATCCAAGGTCCACCACATTTTTCTTCGTAGGCAACAGTTTGCACACCACTGTTGGGGCTGTTGCCCAGCTTGAGTCGCTGAGCTGTTTTGCTTCAGAGTTAAACCTGATTAAATCGTTGTATAACGTTTCGCTTTTAATGGTCAAATAGTATCTTAAAATAGTCTTAAAATATTTATGAAGAACAAAAAACTCCAAGAAATTTTGAGAAATAGTGAATAGATTTTACCGCATGTGCTATATGATGTTTTCATGCACTAATTTTTTCGCTCGTAAGTATTTTTAGTTTGATGTGAAAAAATCAGTTATTTCAACAAAAGATATTTCACGTACGCTAAACATGACATGAAAGTGTATGTTTGAAGTGATTGAAGTAAAGAATTTGTGAAGCTCTACAAGGTTTTGGAGCATTAACTGATGCAAGCGAGGTTTTCAGATGTCTGGAGTCCATTTGACGAAAGATGCCCCTTTATCTAAATAGAATCATAGAAATGCTATGAATGGGAAACTGCGTACATGACCCACACGTTTGTTTAGCGTGTAAGCGATGATTACTAGATTTTTACAATCATCACAGTACATGATTCATAAAATGGTACGTTTGGCTTAAAATGCCAAACACTTTCCGCATGTATATGCACATAAAACTACACTGTGCGGTTTTGCTTCGTTCCTGGATTGCAGGCACTTTAAGTCTTAATTTTGCTATTTTATATAATTCATAGACATTTAAAGAACAAACTATCAAACTGGCCTTGACTTTAATTGGTCAAGGTCATGCGCTTCATATGACTAATAGCCTGGATCGATTAATGCTTGTTTTTAAAATATCAACAAACAAATCTACTTTCAGAGAAATTTATCAGTTCTGATATACATTATGTGTGTGGTAGAACCTCTTCGAGAGAAGATGTTTGCTTCGAAACAATTCTCAAGCGACCCAACGCAAGGGTTAGTTTAACTGAGTTGCCGGTGATCAGTAGACCGCACTTCACATCCCCAGAGAATCCTAAGGAAAGTTTGGCTAATGCATTGGATCCATGTTTAGCTGCAGAGCTGCCAGAGTGGAGAAATATTCCTCACTTTCTTATTGTCTCCCGATATTTTTTCATACTCTCGACTTGTATGGTTGGCTGATTGCCTTGCGTGGCTGAAGAACACACTGCCCTTTCAATGACACTTTTTAATCCAAGAATGGAGCCCTGTCATCACCCTAGCCCAACGTCGACCTGGGCGTCGAAAGGATTTTTTCTAGGTAGGGCCAATAGCGAATTTTTCCAGCGGGAAAGGATTTTTCTGGTGGACCAACAGTAGTGAAATTTTATATTACCAATTCGAAGCTACGTGAAAAGTTTTTTTCTGCTAAAAAGTTAATGGGAGAATATAAAATTTCAAAATCAGGGAGGGCCTTGTCCTCGTAGCCTCCCCTTGCGACGCCCATATTTGGGAATACTCCCCAGGGTTTTTTTAAGGAAAATGTTAGGTACCCGGTATGGACCTGTAAGGACCCGATTTCTCTGATTCTAGGGACCGGATGATAATTTTCGCTGATTCTAGGGACCCGAATCGGGTCCCTAATTAAAGAAAACCCTGACTCCCGAATCACATCACCACCACCGGTCGCACTTTAGCGTCATGCCCAGAGCTTGTATATATTACAAAACAATTATTCCATGCCTTCGAGCTACAGTTCACTTTAACCTAACTCAAGCTTGCTAACAGAGTAAACACACTGAATTCACAAAAAGAGCAAAAATTTAAAAAATGTACTTCTGCTCAAGGAGGTGCAACGTAGCTCAGTACGAGCGTTGTGTGTCATAGAATAAGATAGCAAAACATGCGCATACGATGCGTCAAGCACATCGTACTGCTGCAAACGCGTCACAAACGCTCTCTCGTTTTTGTAAGGACCCCGAGAGAATAGCCGCGACTCTTAGACGTTAGGAAAAACGTTTTCGTGAGATTTTTGCCGAAATCCGATTTTCAGCTTTTTCAACGTCTACAGCGTAGACGTGACTCTACGCAGACAAAACGGTCGTGCCCGTGTAATAACTATGCGGGTGAGACGTGCGGTGTGTCAATCAAAAGGAATGACTTGTCGCATCTGGCTTTGGGTCGACCTGAGCCTTACTTCGGTAGAAATGTAAAGTAACCAATGCCCATTCCTGTCAACTCGCTGCTTATCAGCTCGTTAACAGACGTCAAAAACAGGAATGACAAGGTTTTGACTGATGCCATCCCGTGAGAGGCTGTTCGCAACGGCCAATGATTTTGACGAACGTACAAACCGTAGATTTTTCGCAAATCCTCTCCCTTCCTCTTGACAGCGTGCGAAAAAACATGCCGATTCCAAATTACAGCTGTGCGGCCACCATAGTTGCATCATATTCCCACATTGTTTACGAACAAGTGCTCAAGAAACAGCTGCAAAAAACTGCGATCATCAAATGTAGCGTGCAAGCAAGTTTATAATGCTCAGTAGCCGGCATCGGTCGCTCGAAAATAAAACTTTTTACAATTGGAAAAAGACTACGATGCGGCATTCAACTCCTTCCAGTGCAAGGTTCGTACGCGAGTGAAGAGTTGACAATTGTGAACGGCCTTTTAGAACGATCGCTCCGATTAATTTGCAACAATGGTCGTTTCATCGCCAACAAAAAGCTCACGAACTGAGTAACCAATCGTTTGTATAGGTCGCTGCCAAATGGCCCTTACCCTTCAAGTGCTTCATATGCGGAAGTGTGCATAGAAGGCTAAGTCCGGCTTTTGTTTTTCAACAAAAAATGCCACTGATATTGGAAAAAGAAAAAAAGCTCGTAGGATGCGAGTCGTGGAACTGCAAGTCGAGTACAGCCCTGGTTATGTAACTTTCGAGTCAAAGTCATGTGTCAGACCTAGCAATGTGTCTTCGAGTCAGATTGAGTGGAGGCATTATTAAAACTCGTCTGCGTTGCTGTAAGCACAACTCGAGCCCCTTTTCTGACTCGACCCTTGAAATCTCTGGTAAGATATTTGCAAATCAAGAAAAAAGGTTTTGTTTTCAATATGAAAGCATAGGGCTGCATCTAAAGACGCATAACAAATCTTGCCACTACTAACGATTAAAAAGGGTTTCTTCTAACTATAAACGTCATACAATTTGCAGCTAAAATTGCTATTTGTAGCTTCTGCATATAACGTAAGATAATTATATCGGATTCGGAAGATCCATTGCATGTACATTGTTGGACGGCTGAGTGTGAAAATGTAAGAAAATAAATCTGAAAACTACACTCAGTGCAGCCGCCTCGCATAGACGAGGTGAACGATATCTCTTCATGCGTTGGGGTGTATTCATAATCTAAACATTTGGTTTACTATAGCGCCAACAACAGTCTTTGTTTAAGACAACAAAGAGTCTTTTGTGAAGAAGTATCGACGAAAACGCACGCTTTTCTGTCTTCTCGGAAAAGTCCAGCTCTGCTGTACATAAATCATCGCGTTAGCCTGTATACATTCTTTTTAATAACGCAACAAAAGTTTCCTAACCAGAATTATCGAGTATGTTATGGTGCATATGTATCAGTTGCTAGCATTGGAATCAAGAGTTAATTTTATTTGGTAAAATGAAAGAAAGCTACACTGTGTTCGTGGATCAAGCAAAAAAGCAGGGCATGGAGAATAAAGATCAGACGAAAAAGAATAAAGATCAGATAGGTCAGAGTTCAGGTTATTTCAGCATGTTGAACAGGTTCGCAACCAGATGATATTTTCGGGGGGGATAAATGATTACAATTTGAAAATGTTGTAGGGGGCAGTTGTCCGGTTACACCCACTCACTGGTTGCGGGCCTGATGTCAAATATCTGGAGCCCATTCACGAACTCGCGCTGAAGACACGCAGTGATTCTTATAAGTTTTACTTTAAAGACTAAACTAAGTGTAACATTCGTATTAACTCCGTGCCATTGTAGTACTCACGTTGTTACGTTTCAAGCTGAGTCATATGCTCTTAATTTTCCCCAACCATTAAGGTTTGACAGGAATAAGAACGACAGCGTCCAGGTTCTCACAAATGTGAAAAAGTCAGCAAGATCTGTTATCAAAGGTTTTTCCTTCGGAGATGTCACAGCCCTTCGTTTCCGAAAGGTCATGTTAACCGCAGTCTATATCGCCAGTTCTGTGCGACACAATGTCAGTGAGTATATTATATATGTTAGCTTTCAAGATACATTTTGCTTACGAACACTGCGTCATCGAGACTGATTTGGCTGCAACACAAAACGTACCGTTGCCAGTTACTTCTTGGCCTTGGAACACAAGATCTCTTTGAGAAGAAAGCAATTCTTTCACCACTGCTTGAGTCTTGTGGCATGAAATGTTTCATCAGTAAACTTTAAGTGCAATATCAGCGACATTTTCTTGTTCTCATCGGGTTATGGCAAAAAAGTGTGAAATTAAAAAAAACAACATGCCGTTTGAAACTTGGAGGCATAAAGTCAGCATGGTCAAGGCAACTTTGTATGAGATTTACGATGTACTAATCTATGTTTCTTGTTTTATCAAGATTTTCAGATCACTCATTGTTTTCACAGAAAACAAGAACGCATATTGTCTTAGTACACAATCTGTGTTGCTTTTCAACATAATAACTCATTCAATGTCAAATCAACTCTTTATAACGGTCAAATATGGAGGTTAGTAATGAAATCTACATCGAGAAAAAAAGCAATTGTGTTGATTAATTTCGTTCATTATGTTTTATCGAATCATTATATAAAGCATCCGTAAAAAACAAAAAATGTTTTTAATGCTTTGAGCTAGAACCTAAAAAGGAATCAAACTACTGGGGAACTTTGCACTAAAGCATATCATTTGCATTTTGCTTTAAATAGTCAATATTACACGACATTAATGAGGGAAAGGTTTGATTTACCTCCGCATTTTTAAGACAGCTGCAAAAACTTTCTTGTATTTCTTTTTCAGATAATCAAGAAGAGTTATTTAATCCCCACTGCAAAAGTCTTCTTCTGCTAGAATGTATCAAAGAGAAGTGTCGTTGCAATGATGGAAGTAAGAAATGTTTCTTAATAAAATGCCGAGCAATGTATGCGTGTTTCAATGACTGAAAAAATAAAGGACGAAGTTAGGATGCAGTAGGCCTATGCGCCAAACGAGTGTTAAACATAGACGAAATAACCATCCTTTGCATGGGCGTCGGAAGGATTTTGTCCAGAGGGGGGCTCCTATGGATTTTTCCAAAATTTTTCTAGGCGGGGGCCAAAAGTGGTGAAATTTGTTTTTTCCACTCGAAATCAACAAAACAACGTTTTTTGCTAAAATTTTCAAAATCGAAAAAAAAATTTTGGCAAAATTTTTGGATTTTGAATCCAAAAAAGATCAAAGCCCCGCCCTGTCCCCCTCTCCGACGCCCATGATCCTTTGAATGCACGTAATTTCAAATTCCACTAATGTGTCTTCAATATTTGAAAATGCTGAGTGGATAAGAAAAATGGTAGTAATATACCTGTCGCTTTTTGCACAAGTCCGGGAATTCAACGCATAGACTATACAGAAAATTGCATCAAGCCAAAAGAAGTGGTAAGCTCGTGCGTACCAAAAAAATGCGAATGCAAAGCGATGCGCTGTAGTCATGCACACGTCGCAAACTGACGCACACAACACGTTTTAACCATTTGTTCTCATCTGCGCCCCTTTCCGCTCTTTTCAGTGCATTCCAAAGTTCAAAACCACAACACTCGTTGGCTCGCATGTTGTATTCAGTTCCCGTCTTGTAGAGTAGTTTCTGTTTTTGCTGCTGTCATTAGGATAACAAGGTTTAGCTCCGAATGCTACGCCGACGAAACGGATATGTGCGATCTTGCGTCACGCACGGTAACAACGGTGAAAGATTTCAATTGTTGACCAATTTCCTTTCGCAGTCGTCTTAGACCTCGTGGACGAGTCTGGCCATGTTTCGAATATTTCGGACAAAGAAAATCTTACCGAATACGCCAGCCAGTATTTGGAAGGAAGAAGAAAATATGTCTTGGTTAAAGTTACAAGTAAGTCGTCATGATCTTTTTCAAAGCAGAAGTAAATGATTGCTGTGCGAATTCGTGTACAGTAGTTCTCTGGTAACTGATTAATACAGTTGCCTCGGATATTTTACAGTAAGAAAATTTACTTCTGATTCACCGTTTGGAGCATTAATATGATAAAAATTTTGCAATCTCTTTAACGCGCTAGAGAAAAACACTGTTTAAAAGCAATTGTAAGGCTGACTCTGCATTTTCGCAGAACCACAACTGTATATTTAAATAAAAATAACTTTTGCACAACTGTTGATTTTTAGTAAACGACGCCGACATTTCAACATGCTTGACAGCGGGTTTTCATCAAGACTGACTCTGATTTTAATTATCAGACACGCTTGATATTAATGAAAATTTTCAGTGCAACATTTCAAGTTTTTTTGTTTCATTATAGAGGCGTGAGATATAAAGAATATATGTGTTCTAGTGAGTCTAGCTTTTAGCGGACAAGGCTGCTTAAATATCCTTTTTTTGTCGTCGCATGTGCTAAACAACCGTGATTTATTACTTCAATATTAATTTTATTCTGCGATTTTAATCGTTTTATTATATTTTATGACTGCATAGTAAGTTTGCTACACGGAAAATAATTCTGCTAAACTAGTCTTCTTGTAAACGCACACTGTCTTAATAAACTTTTTTCACAGACAACCCTCGGATATATGCTCCTAGTTTCAGTATCAAGAGACCATCTTGAACATGTATAGCCCATACGATTTCGCAGAAATGTAGCTTGCTTCAAAGTCATATGGAATATTAAGACGCTCATAATGTGCTAGTATGTTGCAAGAAATTAATTCACTGGATTCCAGTCAATGAATAATAATGAAGTCAACTGACGTATACACAAAATTTTCCAAAGCAATTTACGCAATATCGTTTTATTGGTATATGATAAATGTAAAGAATTATGCATAAATCGACATGTTCCTCATAATTACAACTTCTAAATATGCGACATTCGCAGCAAACTACCACAGTTTGATGCATTAGAAGCAAATTTTGGCGACTTTCCCATTCCCTATATGAGCTTTGGTACTCGTGGGTTATGCGTTAAACCACTCCCACCGTGAATTCCTCTCAACTTGAAAAGAATTACTGTATGTACCCGATTTTGACTAATGTAAATGCGGCAGTTATTCTTCTGCTCCTAGTAATACGTCTTTAAAGGTCTGTGGAAAGAATATAGCTTGAATTTCTTCTTTGCTTGCTGCCCACAGATACATAACAGTTTTTCATTTCAAATCTGATAAAAAATGCAGGTAGTCTTCTGACGATTTATCCAACACTAGAAATCGACAAAAGCGTTAAATATGAACAAATTTTTTTTCCAAAATAAATAAACACGTTTGTATTTTTGTGTGGCGATCAGCATCGGCACCAGAATAGACTGCCGAACACACAAAGCTTCTAGAGACTATGAATTGTGGCTAATAGCTCTTATCAGAGGTGGTCACGGATCCTGTGCGCAGGAGTCGACTCAGGCAGGATTCTGAGCTTTTTTCGGACCTGGATCCGGAGTCAAGAATTTTTGAAAAACCTGACCCAGATTGTCACATTTTTTCGGCAGTAGCAGGAGTCTGCTTGGTCCAAACCAAAAAGAAAAAAGGTTTTTCAAAAGCGTAACAGTTTTGGTGGAATTCTTCAATTTTTCCGTCTCGGGTAAATCTGACAGATTGTCTCATCCAGAAAAATTGTTTTGCCGACCCTTAAAGCTGCGGCTAATTGCAGCTTCAAAATAAAATTTAGTTAGGCTACGTACGTCTGTTCCTAACACTGATCAGTGTCATTTTCCTGTTACATGAACAGAGTCTCCCAATGCTGACGTTGAGCCGAACAAGTATGAATCGCTGCTGAACAATATCGAGAAACTTTATCCGGATCTCGCTGAAAGACTTGAACGAATGTCAAGACCTGCGCAACTTTCGCCCAAAGGAAAACACTGGCAAGGGCAAAAGAAACGCACAGGACAACCCTCAACTAAAGCAAGATCTGCGAAACGGAACTCTGTCGCTCGCATATTTTAAATTACACGTGACAACACAGCTGTTTCGGAATTACAGAGAAACCGGGATTAACTTGTGTTCACAAACTTTAGCCGTTCTTGTTCTGCATCTCGTTTTTACTAACGCGGATTGCCGTTCCATGTTCGTAATAAAATTACACACAGTTGATCCAGGGTTATCTTACGTGGAGTCGCACACCCATCAGTTGATATGTCTTTCCAATTGAAACTGCGGAAAAGCCTTTACTGTAAACGCATTTACTGATCACGCCAGATAGTAGCAGATTTAAGGCGATGCAGTGGTTATAGAATTTGGTGCTCGGCGCTGATGATCATCAGAGTTCAGCAGTAAACGAATTGCTTCAGCACAGCAACTACGGAACTTGGAGATCCAGCCAGTAAAGTTAGGGGGGGGGGCGATTTCAGTAAAATTTGATAGTCAAGCCTCATTACGGGATCACTACTGTAAATGAGATGAAGTATACTTCACAACACTGCTGCGACAAACGAATGGACAACAAAATGGCCTTATATCGCGAATGCTGTTTTCCGAATTGTACAAAATCATGATGAATAAAGCTATTACGCAGGTTTTAGGGGGAGATTGCCACAATCGCCCCCCTGTATCCCTCCCTGTACAGAACAGAATACCGATACTTAATTTAGCAAAAAAAATTTGTGATATTATATTGTGATTGTAATAGCTTTTTAGTTATCAGAANACCATTTTTACTTTCGAAAAGTGAGGTATGGCTTAATAAATAAGTTCAAAGCTGAGGGTGAAAGTCAACTTTNCCCATGGAACGACAATTGCCGGATAGATTCGGGACCAGTCAGTTTCTAACTAACGCCGATGAGATTATTTGTCTCTCGTTCATGTTGGACTTGCCTCGTTTATATATAACTATGACTTACCCCAGTAGCGTACGCAGAAAATTTTCATGGGGAGGGTTTTCATTCAGTGGCATATGGTGGTCATTTGTATTTGGTGTGCGCTGTTTGTGACGTCGCAATTTGACGTCGTATTCATGTTTCCAAACCAACGTTTTGGCGAAGTTTGTTGACATAATATGCATACTCTTCTTCATGCACTCCCCTTAGTTTATGTGGCATTGAACTGAATAAAAACTGTCAGCGCCCTAGGTTAGATATCAGAGGAAAATACACTCAACGCTACGACAAAGCAGTTCATAATTGCAAAAATATCAGGCTGCGCGTTAAAACAGGGGAGTAAAACACACTCATCACTGCGTCAGAGCAATTTACAACAGCAAAATGAGGCTGCGCTAATGTCTTGTCAAAGACGAGCAGTGGAGCATAGAAAGTGTGCGGCTGGACTGTCTGACGCGCACCCCGATTTGCAAGATCGAATCTTGCTAAACTATACAAGAATTGAGAATGTGCATAAAGTACGCAAGTAAACTGTCAATTTTTTGTTATGTAGAAGTCCAGCAAATTTTTTGTTTTCCTCTTTCCCTGCTAAGACGTTATCAAATGCTTGAACGCTTCTGTTTTAGCAACTGCTGTTTTTGAGCTCGTGCAACAGTTTTATTATTCTACAGAAATTGGTAATGTAGCCAATGCGGTCAGCGCTTGTGCTGCTCACCCATAGCAGACAAAATAAAGACAATGGTTTCCGATAAAGCGAACTATCGCGGAACCCAATCTTAAACATGCGTAGTGGAGGAAAGGTCTGCAAAAAGTGGTCAGATGGTTTCTGGATGCAGACGACGACCCAGATTCCCCCTAAAACCTAATTATTGCTTTTTGGCCCATTTGTAATGTTCCTTGAAATTCGCATGCAAATTCATTCCGTGGTATTTACATTAAGTCGACAAATTAACAAGCAAAAAGTATGCGAAAACAATTAATCTCCTTTGCGCAGGTAATAAAGTTTTCGTAAAATATCAAGCTCAAGGGGGTATTAACCCCAAGACCCCCCTTGCGGACGCCCTTCACTTACCCTATCTTCAGAACTCGCGATTAATCGTTATTTGAGTTTTTGGAGGTCACGCCAAAAAAAGGTCTTCATGATCTCTGTGGGAGAAAATTTGTAAGAAAAAGTTGTACAAAAACTTGTCGAGCAAGATTGGGGAAATTTAGGCAAAAATCCTTCGCACCCCCAAGAATTTGCCTGCTCCTACGCCCATGATTTCGTCCAATGTGTTGCTTCGATTCTTGCATGCGGTCGAGGTGCAATGGAAACATCAATAAAACAATTTTTTTATCATTTTTTTTTGTGTCCAGGAGAATGTTTTTCAACTTTTCATTGTTCACCATTCCAAAAATTTGAACTGTTTTTTCGGCCTCGCTAAACTGGTAATGCGGTGTAGCAGCAACAGTGAGCATCCACACTATTTTGCGTAAATTCTAGCAAATTGCTCCCACATGCTACAAGTCTTCATATTTCGCTGATCGCTTCACCTCTACGCATAGCGTGTCGCAGTTCATGCATTATAACTGGATTATATGCAATAGTAATAAGCTTCAGGACAAATCCACAATCTCTCCCTAAACTGGGCTGCTGGTTATGATAAAATTATGGCCGGGTGAGCTCATACAATGTGTTTTTATCTCGATACTCCGGTGTGTGCGTGAACAAATTCCTCAACAGTGCATGAAAACTGTCATTGTACCTATTTGCAAAAATCAGAATGTTGACACAAGTGTTGCATGGTAATTGCAGAACTCTTTCTCTTGCAACAATTGTCTCCAAACTACTTGAACATTATATTTTATCCTGCATTTCACTATTTCCTGCCACCACTAAGAAAAAAAATCAGAACATGACGCCGATCTATGTGTATTTTTACTCAAGCAGCTTCTACAATATTACGTAAACAAAAGCACCAAAGTGTTTGCAGCTGTTTTAGCTGGATCCAAGGCATTTTACAGAACCAAACACAATCTACTATTTACAAAATTAATGTACCTATGTGTATACCTATGCGCCATGTACCTATGTGTACAGTAAGACTGCTGGTGAGTTGGTATAGGTACCACACCATACCAATTAAGTGGGAGACTTGTTTTTCAGACCCCTTCACTGTAGCCAATGCAGTGAGACAAGATGGAGTTCCCGGTTCAACACTTATCTGGAACAAAATTCTGTTAGTTGCAATAATTTGTATAATATAATGTTATTTGTTTTTTATGTATATCTACTTTTTTGTTTCTCGTTCTTTCTTGTGCACATCCCATTTATTCGGCATGAAATAACACTCCAGAGTTTTTTTGTTTTTCTTTTGTGCCTCAACGATCATTTTTTACTTTTTTATGATTTGTTTAAACATTTTTAACTACATCAAATTTCGTCGATTAATTTTGATCCACTCCTGTGTGTACGTAGGCATGCTCTTTTATCTGTAAATTTACTTCACCATGTTCTGTATTTATTTGTTTGTTTTTACACCTGTGCTTATTTGATCTTCAGCTGTTATTTTTCAAAGAGTGATAAATGGGATTGGTTGACTAGATGACCTGCATGGTCCTTCATCAACCCTACGTGACACAATGCCACTCTTTGTTCACATTGAGCAGATATTGTGCCATTGTATTTTCATTTATTCTAATGTTCACTGACAATTGGTCTTCTTATATTGCGCGATGGCTCTTTGTATTGCTTCTGTTTATTAGCTGAGTCACAAGAAAAAATAAATAAATCAATTCATGTCTATTCGCCAATTTGCCACCTGCCTTGACGAATTCCCAGTTCTCTTGGGCTTGGCCAGAGCGGGATGCACTGCAGGAAACATGACTGTACACGGCCAGAGGTTTGTTGAGAATGCACCTATCACTCTATACCTCACTAAAGGACGGCATTTAGAGACAAGTGAAAACACTTTATTGTCTTACAGACTCAAAGGCATCTTTGATCAACAACGCCAGACATATTTTGTACTACATCCCAAGGAATGAAAGCGTTCGCCCTGACATCAATTTACCTATATTGTCACAACAACATTTTGATGCCTTGAAAGGAAAACAATCGGTATGCTTTTTTAAGCGACGTGCATCTTCATTTTTTCCCATCTGTACAAAAACGACCGAAGGCAGTAAGTACTGGTGCGTTGTTTCAGTGTTTGTTCATCTTCACTATCAGTCTATGTATCACCTAACACCTACCTTGCGATGTGTTTTGCCAGCAACCAGCTGATATTTTCGGGAGGGTGAACAAAATGCTTGTAGCTTGATGTCGTACCCAGGGATGTAGTGCTAACAAAAAAGGTGTGGGAACGCATTAAAAAATAGCCAATTTAAAACAGCTTCAAAGTCATTTTGAAGCAAACCATGGAAAAGGTGTGGGAACGCCGTTCCCACGCGTTCCGGCTCCACTACACCCCTGGTCGTACCTAACAATTAGACAAGTTTTTTTTTTAATTTCGGGGGAGGCATTTGCCCGGTTGCCCACCCTGGTTGCGGGACCGTGTTGTGTCTAAGTACTTTTATATCATTTTTGTAAGCATTTTTGTATTGATTCTATTTGAATAAGAGCTGATGATGCCTACTTCGTAGGCGAAATGTACTCTGTAAGATCTTGGTGTCTGATTCTTTGCTGGGAAAGTATCTCTTTCCATAGACATTTTTGTGTCCTTGTGTTCTTTGAATAACCTCTGTAATATGGACCATGTGGCTGATCCAAACGAATAAAAAAACAAAATTATCAACACCGCCGGTTGCACATCGCCTTTGTTGACTTGACCAAGGCATTTCATATAGCCTGAAAGAATGGCCATACTTCGTCCTACAAAATTTCAGCTGTCCCCCCAATTTCTCAGGCTTACCAGGTCGCAGCATGACGATGTGAAGGCACGTTTTAAAAATGGTCTGTCGTCGCCCCTTGAATTGAAGAGTGACGTAAAGCAAGGCTGTGTTCTGTTTTCCACCCTGTTTGGACTTTTCCTCTCTGCTGTTTTCCATAATGCATTCCATGACCATAATAAAAATGTCATCGCCGATGGAGTTTTCCTGCGAACCGGCACGGACGGCAGATTGTCCAAACATGCTAGATTACCGCAAATTAGGTAATTTTCCCGCGCACAGGCTGTATTTCCTTGTACATTTATCTCAGAACAAGGCGCTTGCGCAGTCTTGGTCACGTTTGCCCTCCGGAGTGTAGTAGTTTACCAAAAAAGATTCTCTGTGGCGAATGAGCTCAGGTACACGAAGTGTCGACAGACCCCGCCTTCGTTTCAGAGATGTTGCTAAAAGACATTTGCGACAGCCATAATCCTGCCCTCGAGTGGGAAACATATGACACAAAACCGTTTGGTCTTGTCTCTCAAACTATCGTCACCTCGTATGGAAGTTCGGACACGGCCACACAGGATGGTGCCGAATCCAGCGGTTTACGTAGTAATCAGCATTTATGAAAGAACAGTTTAATTGTTGTATCACAAATACCCTAAACTTAGCTTATTAATCCTTGCAAACACTGCAGAAAATAAACAAAACGAAGATGACGCACTCTCAGTTTACTTACATGAAGACCCTCAAAAGTCCGTTTTGGACGTGAAGCGAGTCGATGGTTATTAATCTCAGGAAGGAATTATTTTTTCCAAGCGTGAGTAGGCTAGATATAAAACATTCTACTCAATAGCATGTCATAATAAAAAGTGAAGATGCATCTGAAATTTCATACTGAGTAGTAAATTCGCTATAACTTGTCCCGACAAATAGCATCATATATTATCACGTTGTATCATTCTGGCCAGGTCATGTGGCAAGAAATCACGGGTATCATACATGATTTCACAGTAGTACATTACCCAGAGATAAAAAAGTGAGGCAGCACTACTTTGAAAGGACATGCATCCACTGTAGAGATGCTTTGCCCGCGGTTAAGATATTTGAATTTTTTGTGTAAGAACCTTAAAAAATGTGACCACAACCGCAGGTACTTATTACCACTTCAAAAATTAAGGAAACACTATCAAAAGGTAGTGGGACGATGATTCTCAGCATTCGCCACCGACTGGCTCGTGGTCTTTGCAGTTTATAGTGACTGATGTTTGAACCTTGTGGCCAGTCACAATTGTCAAAAGGGATAAAACACGCTGTTCACTTCAGAGTGCAGCTAACACACCTTTGTACAAAGAACAATTGCATAGATCACGAGTGGAGAATCTATCTATTACATTGGTTCGGCCGCATGAATCGTGGAGTACTGTTGGCGAGTCGCAAAACATTTTTAATGTGATCTTAAAATTCTACCTTTGATTCCATGAGGAAAATAAGGAGAGAAAACCACAAGGGGGGAGCCCTCTTGACGTACTGTCAAAGTATTTTTTTTTAAGTTTCCAGCGTAGTTTTGGTGGTGCTACGTGGATGACTACATCTAATGCAGGTTTCTCAACCGGGGCCTTGTGTTACTTAAAGGAACCATAGGGCGTTTTGTGTGGCCATGCGCGGAGGTGTGCTCTGCAAGGGCTCATGGGTGTTAAGTGTCTCTGAAAGGGAGGCACGAACCATGAAAGGTTGAGAAACATTGACCTAATGTCTCCAACATTTTGCCCAACCAATCAACACTCGTTACCTACTAGAGTCCCGCGCGGGGCGGGTTGACCTGCGCGGGTACTCGCATTTGCGGGGCGGGTGCGGAAACCCGCAGAGTTACGCGTGCGGGTTGAATTTGGTGCAGGGCGGGCGCGAGATAAGAAATTATTTGTGCGGGTTACTGAATGTTTACTCAATGCATGTGAAATTGACATGTGCAAAAATAATAATGCTACACAGAGCATGTGGTACAATGGTGTAGAGCACGGCTATGTCAACTGCAATGCCTTAACCGGGCCAAAAAATATGCCACTACCTTCGTGAGGGCTGCACGTTGAATGGCATACTTTCATCTTAGCAAACCAAAATTTAGCTTGAAGATACTGAGAGCATTTGAATCCTAACTGCAATAGTAACGAGTGTATGGTACTTTTAATCACTCCTGAACGGTGATGCCATAGACAAATTTAGTGCTAATGGAAGAACAAAGGTAGTTAGAAATCAATTTCATGCAGCGGCACACATGAGTAATAATCAGAAAACTAGAAATCAGTTTTGCACTGAGGTGTCACTGGATATGTGGAAATCTACCAGTGCGTGGAACATGATAAACAGGCACTGAAGACTATTCCATCGAAAACGTCGAATTTGAGATTACAACACACGGGCTTATAAAGACAGGCTGTCGTTGTATTGTTCATACAGTACATACACAATAATGAAAAGCTTACTGGGCCGCATGTGGGCCTCGGGTTAGACATGACTGGTGTAGAGACATTCTCTAGTATTGGCGATAACAGATTGGAGTTTCCAGGTCTCAGTGATCTTGCAGGAATTGCGCTCTGTGTGATGGCAACCAGCGCTGCTAATGAACGAGAGTTTATTATTATCGATGATCATGTCGTGAATAGCAGAAGAGCAAATTTAAAAGAATTCTTCGGTGAACGACATACACTTTTTCAACAGCGCTCTGAAAAAGAAGCGCCGAAGTTTGACTAGGTTTCACATTTTTACCTTACAGTGTTTTTCAAAAAGTTCCGTTGGCATTGAAGTGAACCACTGAATAAATTGCCACTAGCGATGAAACGCATTCCATGAGTTTTTAGCGATTTTCAGACCCAGCGACAGTTGCAGGTTTGGTTCGGAAACAGTGCGGGGCGGGTTAGAAGTTTGTGGGTGCGGGCAAGATTTCTTTAATTCCTGCGGGTGCGGGGCGAGAGCGGACAAAAAATTTCAACCCGCGCTGGTCTCTNTTACAGTCCCGTCGCCACGGGGAGCGTTGGTGAGCTTATCCCCCAAGCAAAGANCCAAACATCTCCAAATTAAAATATGAAACATTATAAATCAATGGAATTTTTGTTAAATTTTAATGTCAAGGCCCCTGCACAAACGTCAACCCCCTCGCCCAAACGTAAAGCTCCCCTATTGACGACTTTTCTGCTCTATTGCCTACAGTACCTAAGGTTCAGCTACTTTGTTTCAACACCAACCTACATCTGGCGCCCAATGGGAAAATTTGCTTTACAACCAGGGCTGTGGAGCCGGTACTCAAATTTCTGGCTCCGTGCATCTAGTTTTGTTGAGTCCGGCTCCAGAACGATTTGGTCCACAGAATCAGAAAAAAACATTGCATGATTTGTATAACTCGCTTGCTCCACAAACTGTATTTGTGGAACCGGAACCCAATTTTCAGGCTCCGGCTCCACAGCCCTGGTTACAACAGCCCGACTTTAATAAGTCATTTGATCGTCGATGCCCTGTCTCGTGGGGTTGCGGAGTCGGAGGTTTTTGGGTGAAGTCGGATTCATAACAACACTGGGAGTCGGATTTTTTATCCGACTCCGAAAGTCCAATTGGATCATTTTTTACATCACAGTCCTAAATTGGGAATTCCTGTTGAAATGGTAAAATTTATTTTGAAACTTTTGTTGAAACAGATTTCTTGCTCTGCACCACGATTTCCATTGATTTTAACAGCAAAATTTCATTCCCTTGATGTTGAGGAGTCGGAATTTTTTGAAAGGCCGGAGTCGGAAATTTTGGAAAATCGGAGTCGAAAATTTCGGAAAGGTCGGAGTTGGAGTCGGATATTTTACCTTCGACTCCGCAACCCTGCTGTATCTCGTCCAGCCCAGTGCATTGCATACGTGGGTAATAAAATTTGATTCTGCTGGGAACCGGCAGTTTAGAGAATCCTATTAAATTTTCAACAGGGCAGGAAACAAGCGGGGTAATGAATTGACAATCGGATGTTGTGTATGGCATCAACTGTTTGATAACACCTATCACCGTTCTAAGAAATTCAAACACATCGGGCATTTCACGAAATACAAGCAGTGACTTGTGTCTACCGTCCGACAACCCCATTGAAGAAATAATTCTTTAAAACGTGTTAGATGCTACCGACAAAAGATAGCTTTCTCACGCTCACGAAATAGGTACATAGAAAAAACTTGGTGAATCACTTGCAAGGGTTATTAGGAGCAACAATCAGAAAATTTTCATGCTTTTACTTCTCTTAGTTTCGCTTGGCGGCACGAGTGAATCGATGTTCTTGATGAAAACCGATAACCTGTCTATCAACCAGCGTGTTGTGTACTGCTGGGTTGATTTGCAGCCCTGCGGTAAAAGGTCTTTATGCATTGATTGTAGGTAAGAGCAGGCTGGTACAATGCAAGATTACTCAACAGTCTCGAAGAAAATTTTTTCACTCAGGAAAAGCGAACGTAAATGCACAGCTTTGAAGTTCAACTTCAAACTGGGTTGTTTTTGATCTATAAAAAATCCTGGATACCTGACCAAGTGTTTTCAACCTGACTACCATGGCAACGCAAGTGTTTTTTACTGTTATGTTTGGAGGTGAGTTTATCCTTGTCACTACGAGTCAGCAAACCGTTTAAGAAATAAACCACTGGTACTCAGGCCCGTAACCAGGGGGAGCAGGGGGTCTAAGACCCCCCTAGAAAAATTTTCGCTCCCCCTGGAAATGTGTTGGACATATTTTGAAGCTATTGGACATAGTTTAAAAAATTTTTACCCCTCTCAAAAAACTCTTTGCTCCCCCTGGTGTCCCCAGCTGGTTACGGGCCTGCTGATACTAACTCACTGTTTTTCAAGCTGTTGCTAGCTACCAAACGAACTACAAACTGAAGCAGTTTCAAAATAATTAGATGTGAAGTTTCGAATCAAGCTTAATGGACATCGCGCACAAACCAATATGAGATAGGAAGGACCGGTTCAACAACGAGAGCTCTATCAGGAGGCTGATTGCTTTGCAGACGGAAAAGAGGAAATCTTCAATCCTTACAGCAAGTGCAACCTCCTGCTCCGGAATATCAAAGAGAAATGCGTCCCGGATGAGGAAAGTACGTAGAGTTCGGAGTTGCCAGCTGTATGGGTTCGATACAACAGCCACAATGCAGGTGTTGCCAGGTAGTCAGGGCGGGCGCAGGAAAGAACTTATACACGCACCTGACATGCGTTCGCGAGGAGCTATACCNAGTGGTGTTGAAAAAAGCGCAAGGCTCTTTTAAATACAAGTTACTAGAAAAAGTTGATGGCTCTATAACGACGATAGTACAAACGCGCAGAAAATAGTTTTACACAAGTCGAACTAATGTCTTGTTTGGCAGTTGATGCTCTTTCACTGGATCTAGTTGATGAAGCAGGCCACCTCTGCCATCTCTCTGAAAAAGAGAATCTCCGGGAATTTGCCAGTGAGTTTTTGGAGGGAAGAAAAAAATACATTCTGATCAAGGTCGTAAGTGAGTAAAAAATTGCCACCTAGACATTTGTCATAGTTAAGCCCCACAAGATAACTGCTAGAAAGAAACCAAATGACGATGTTTCAGAGCTGGCTTTTCGTCACGCATTGAAGAGAGCGCGTTCGTTAACGATAGTCACCGTCGCTGAAGCATCTCCGCTCGGGCTCGGACGCTAGCCATGTCTGATGCTTTTAGTTGCAAGGCTTCGGACGATTTTCCATCGCTTCGCAAACAAAACAGTTATGAGTGGTGAAGTTGCCGTTGCTTTTAGTTGGTACTGTATTAGAATTTCTTCGCTTCGCATTACAAGCAAGCAAAACTAAGAAATCAACATTCAAAAGCACGTGCCGACCAAAAAAGCTGCAACTCGAGCTCGATCCACTAAAAGTTTTAGATTAAAATAATGAAGACAGGCCCGGTTGGACAGCTTTGTCAATTTCTCTGCTTGATCGTACCACGCTAACAAGCGTGCAGTTCATGGCTATTTCACTCATAAGTAGGGGCGTAACGAGGTTAGGTGGCACCTGGGGAAAAACGCAAGTTTGGCGCCCCCATGTTCGAACCTGAGATCTTTCGGAGGCAAATGTACTGTATGTAAGAAAGTACTTTTGGCATTGTTGAGAATTTTCGGCGCTCCACGCAGTGATTCAGCGCCCGGGGAATTGTGGCCCCCTTGCCCCTCCTCGTTACGCCCCTGCTCATAAGTCTTGGTTTGCACTCGCCGTTAGTATATCGACTGGTTTATAAACGATGGCTATTGCAACGCACAGGGAATGGCAACCCCGAAAATCCTCTCCAGAAATACGAAGCACTGCTGGATAACCTGGACAAGATCTATCCGAACGTTGCCCAGGAGCTCGAGCGCCTGTCGAAGCCGTTCACGACGCCTCGTGGAAGCCTGCTCGAGTATAGGCGGCGGGGGGGCTTGGTTCACCCCAAGTCGCGATCATCGAAGAGAGGATCTACTGTAAAACTGATGTGAGGCCGCTACGTTGGAGACAGTGCTTCCCTGGGTAGATACGCTTAGTTCTATAACTGTGCGCGAGAGCAAATAAAGGCGTTAAAGTCTGCGTTGGAGACACCTTATAAGTGCATCTGTTTTGCAAGTGTATGACAATAATGGCTTGACGTCATTTGCCGGGGCAAACCACGGCCACTCCGATTACAACGTCTCCGTGGTCAGCGAGGAAACTGGGATAGGCCGAATGAGGGATTCATAGAGNATGCACTTCGCCTTTTTCCGCCTTGAAGCCTCAAGATTTGTTCAAGCCGAGTCGAGATCGAAATGCATCGCCGTCGCTCTTAGTCGCCTGTTTGTTGATTTCCTGGTGCCGTTGTCGCGACACGATCTCCTCCAAGATCTCGCCGTCTCCCTTCACCAGCCGTGTGCGGCCGGTCTCCTCGTCATACACCCGCCTGACCACGCTCTGGCGAGCTTCCCATTCTTCACGAGTCATCGGACGCATCGCCAGCGACCGCGGTTCGGGTTCTGAACAAAGTCAAATTTTCTGTTATTGCCGTTCGATTGCGAAGCCAATTTTCGCATTGGAATATTTCACGTTATCAACGCATAGCAAGTGCGTTTTTCGTTACGCAGTGGCGTAACTGACGGAAGCAGAGGGATGAATCACCTCCACCCTGTCAAGCCAAATGTAAAAACCGGCCCCCACTTTACTTACATTTCGGTCTTAGTATTCTTTTCATTTTTAGTAGGTTGCTTTTTTTGCGAATGTCGGAGTATTTTAGGGTTTTAGTATAGTCATCCACATCCGCATTTACCATCTTTTCTAAGTTGTTTTTTTTCTTATTGTTGGCTAGTGGATCTTGTTCAGTGGCCAGAGGGCCCTTTCAGCCAAGTTTTCCCTTCTCGTAACGCCGCTGCCGTTACGGCATAAGTTAACAAGCATTATGTTCGAAAAGGCCAATGGATTTTATTATGTGAACTGGATGAGACGCACTTCACTGCTCACATTGCCAGTGACAAACACAAAAAGCCGTAACACTCCTTGGACAAGTGCGTTCGCTTCAACTGCCCGGCGCTAAAAAGCAAATTTCAGGCTTCAGCCTGCCGCCAATTGCCGTCACTAAAATCAAATTTTGAAAAACACAAAAAAAAGTCATTTTTGAAGTGATCAAAAGTTTTGCCTAGCGCAATAGGATACATATCTTAGCATTTCCTTTCTCTATACCTCACATATACTGTAGGCGGGGAGCTTTTACGACGCTCTCCATGCAGTACCGCCGACACGGGGCACTTTGGTGGGCTTAGCCCTCCAAACTAAGCATGAAGCTCCCCTAAATTGAAATATGAAACACTCTAAATCAATGTAGTGTTTATCAAATTTTCAATGTCAAGCCCCTTGCACAAACGCAGAGACTCCCTGTTGAAGACTTTCTGGTGAGGGTTCTGTCTCCATGCTAACATTTTTTGAATAATGGACAAAAATTTTCTCTTGTACTGCCCCGCACTTTGATGGCAAAGCAGAAGCAACAGTTATTTCAATGTTCTGAACTCTCAATGCCTGCTCAGAAAATGTGACGTCGACGGACGACAAACAGCAACGAAAAGCAGGAAGTTGTGACCTGTCTTTATTTCACCTACAAGTTTAGTTCGACACGCGGACAAAGTCCACACTTACTTGCAGGGTTGCGGAGTCGGAGGTAAAATATCCGACTCTGACCTTTCCAAAATTTCCGACTCCAACTCCTTAGCATAAAGTGAATGAAATTTGGCTGTTAAAATCAATGGAAATCGTGGTACACAGCAAGAAGTGTTTCAACAAAAGTTTGAAAAGATGTTGTACCATTTCAACAGGAATTCCCAATTTAGGAGTGTGATGTAAAACATGATCCAATTAGACATCCGGAGTCGGACAAAATAATCCGACTCCGACTCCCAGTGTTGTTAGGAATCCGACTCGACTCCACCCAAAAAACTCCGACTCCGCAACCTTGCTTACTTGCTCAAAGCTTGATGTTCGTTTTTAAACATTTTCATACAGCAAGTTTAGTCCACTTTTCATTACACCCGCTTTTGTACTCTCCTCAGAGCAGTGGCGTAGCCAGCCCAAAAAATTTTTAGGAAACGAAATATGTTTGAGCTCACGCGAGCAACAGTATTTTTGTTTGGGACGCCACTTCTCAATGCACAAAATGACTAAATTTGCTAAAAATTTGGGGAGACCATGACCCCCCTGGCTACGACTATG
>JGI24159J19872_10001606_pt1 | contig 25343 bp, 9 predicted proteins | sample Ectturendosymbi4_FD_19872 | JGI IMG/M metagenome (IMG submission 19872)
ATACATGTTATAATCTTTACGCAAGATGCGATAGTATGTACACCATCTGATGCCACTGCCTTTACAAATTGGTTTTGCAAAGATTGCATGGTTCCTATGCGCCAGAGAGTAACTTTTTGCAGTCCACAGAATCGACTAGCTGCACTTTTTAGTGACTTTTAATGTTTTTCGTTAGTTTTCAGAGTTGGCTATTTTTGGCTATAGGTTTTTGCCAATTTTGGCTAATGTTTTTGTGAAGTTTGGCTGTAAAGCATTTTGAAATCTGGCAACACTGGTTGCCGTTTCAAGTTGCAATTATATTACATTAGAAGGTTGGAGCTGTTGTGGATGACGTAATAATTAGGCTACAAAAAAGTTTCATTTCATTTTTTATGAACAAAAGTGAAACGAACTCGACGCAGGAAGGCCAACACCAGGCTTGAAGCTTATAAAGCAAAACGTTTTTATAAAGAAATTCAATCCAAACCTATGGGACAAGTTTAATTGGTTATGTGGAAGTAGTTCAACAAATAAAAGGTATATTTCTGGCCGTGTCTCTGCGTTTTTCTAACGATGACAGTTCAGTCCACAGCTCAGCACAAGGTAGGCATGACGATGTGAATAACTTGCATAGCACAGCTGCTGGGTGCCATAATAAGACTGCTGCTTCACACTTGACAGCTTTTGTAGCTCATTTGTTCATACCAGCATTCATGCGCTGCTGAACAATCACATAAATAAAATAGTGGGCTTTGAACTGCACCTTTGAAGACGGATTTTGATGATATTTTATAAAAAAGGTCGTAACGCCATTAATCAAGCACGGTGGCGTCATCGAGACACAAACCAGAAATTGCATGTGTACTGAAGCCGTCCACGCTGCGCCACTGCGTCAATTCCAAATCACTTTCTGGCATTGAGTTTCGCAAACGTGTTTGGCGTGAAACTGCGTGAGCAGTGTGGTTGAGAGCAACTTGTCTTGCCACTAACGCGTCATACAACCGCAGACAACGGAAACTCTTTCCCAAGCGGTAGCAAGCACTTGTGCGCCTGAGCGTGTGGTATACCAGTGTTAGCCAAACCACGTCTTGTGAGATGCGCGCGGCTCTTTGGGCTCGCATAGATATATTGGCTTGGGTAGTGTTTATGCATGATGCGCTCAAACCTGGTTTTCCTTTTCCGGGGGGCGATCACTTATTTTTACTTCAAACTGGCTCTGATCATCCCTCTAGAGCAGTGCTTCGCAATATTTTTCCGCCAATGGACCCTTATTCCAAAAAATTCCCATTTCAAGATATTGCAATACAATGGACCACTCCTATTTTTACTCTCGTAATTGCGAAATAAAAAAAAAACAGACATGTGTGTGATTAAACAAAATATTATATTTTCGTGTTCTTCAAAGTCTGAATAATTTAGTTACATTTTTGTGAGATGGCTACAATTTTTTATGGTTTCGAATTATCTGTGGACCACCGGTAGACCACGTAGAGAACCACTGCCCTGCACGGTTCTCCAAACTATGGCCCGCGGGCCAAATTTCACCCGGCCCGCAAGTACACTTCACCAACAATGAAAAATAACATTTTTACGAAAAATTTGTTAATTTAGTCGAATGCAACATATCCCGAAACAGTGGCATTACTTTAGACGGCTACGTGAATGTCAGTTGGCTCAAGTACTACTGCGCTGCAGGCTGGCCTAACCTTAGCTGATACGCTGCCGCAATCTGAGGTCTTTATTACAATTAGGTCCATCCCATCTGAAGCTTGATTTTCCGACTACGCTAAAATCAAAGCAATTCCACCAGTTTTTTAAATCAGGGTTGGGAACCTGCGACCCGCGTGATCATTTGATATGGTCCGCATCGGAATTTTCGTTACCCAATTTCGAGTACAAAACCGGGTCAAAAAGAAGTTCCATGGCAAGCGGATACTCGGTAGTTGTCAAGAGAATCTCTTATCCCTCAGTTAGATAAAGGTTGAAATTTAAGAATAAATCAATTGCTTTTGCGGCCCGCCAGCGATAAGCCAACATTTATGTGGCCCGTAATAGTAAATAAGTTTCTTACCCACGTTTTAAATAAATTCACTTCTATAATTAAACATTCATATTTTGACATTCTTTTATTTTGGACCGGAAGTTTATGTCCGGCCCTCGTATGAAAAATGTTCGGAGACCATGCTCTAGGCTAGAGCAAGGCACATCAAATTACGGCTTGCAAGGTTAGTTCTTCCGAACCGCCGCACTGTACCACTAGTGAGCTACACTACAAAAATACAGTCAACTCCCACTCATGCGAACTCCAGAAACCGGGTGCCGTTAAAAAGAATTGCGCTAAACGCTGGACATCGCTTCTTTTCTCCATTTGGTTTGAATGACTGCATTGTATCGAACAAACCGAGTACCCTGTCAGCGATCATCAGTACTCACACATACCTGGCTCTTTGTGAAAAAAGTTTGGTGATGTCCGACCTAGAGTGATCAGGTCTGCGAATTTTTATTCACCACCTTCTTGTAAGTGGATCCTTTGAGAACTACGATTTTCACCTCAGAGCGATATTGTTAAATCGATCTGGAAGTGCAGCGCAGTGCTTTCCGAGGAAGACAATCGCCATTTGGTAGCGGCTGTGGAGACTGTTCTTTTTGAGCAGTCTTTTTCTTCAACCCTTCATTTGATAATAGGTAATCGTTTTGCCAGTTTGCAACGCAAACCTCACTTCGTGTCACTGTTTAAGAATAAAAACCAATTGTCGTGCACAGAATGCGGAGTTAACAAGCCTAAATGGGGTAACCGCTTAATTTGCACTTAAATTGCCAAATTGCTGAAGTTGCAATTAAACCATCGAAGAAAGCCAGAAATGAAACTAGAAAGGCCTAAAACTAGAGAGTTTGAGTTGTGCGGATCCAACTGCTCCACTGCAGAATCTTGTTGAGTTGGCGTAAAAATTTTGTGAGGTAAACCTTTGTGTCTTATCCCCTATGCTTTCTTCATGCTTTACAAGATCACAAATTTAAAAGGCCACCATGAAATTGGTCACACAACCAAGTCTCCTCGTACATTTCCTAAATTATACGGCGGTTAGTGTAGTCACAACGTCAAGATACTACGCAATGCTGCAGGCATTTAAAAACGGATGTTTTGGCGCATCAGCTTCCCCACCTGGACTTCCGGCCATTGAGCTTCTTCTTCCTTCAAGACGCGTGCAGAATAAAGCGGAGTTTGAGGAACTTCACACACTCCCTAAAAATGACAATCAGCATTACTACAAAAATTACATAGAAACTACCCTTCCTTGCTGCCACAGCTTGTTTGCATTGCTTGCATGAGGCAAGAAATTTAAAAGGAACATCATTAAGTAATCGTTGCATCCACCAAATTACTTAATAAAGAAAACACAGAAACCCAACAAAATACAGTCAAAGCAAGCTGTTCATACCAATCGCCTGACTACACGAGATATGAGAGTGAAACACAAAATTTTACGGTGTAAGCAAACAAGCACGTCTGTTTTGCTAGCTAGGCAATGCTTCGCTGTAGGAACTAGCTCTGCACAAACTACGCACTACACTGTCTTTCAAATGACAAAAAATGCAGAAAGTTACGCGAGCTAGCCTTCAAATTCAAACAGTGAGCTTACCGAAACCCAAGGGTTGTTCATGAATTTATCAATATTTGTGCGTTTTTCAGGGTTGGTTGTGAGGAGCTGACGAATGAGTGACTTGCCTGCAAAAAAAAAGATTCGCATGAAATATTACGTGGACAATTCGTCAACAGACTGCCAGACTTACGCCTTGCGTATAGCCTCATACGGCAATCATGAAATCCACTCAAGGCTCGCAGTGGGAAAGTTAATGACCTGACACGAATGTATGAGCAGAATTACCGCAGATTTGCAAAACACTAAGCTAGGTTGACAAAGGAAGGCTACCAGTTTTGTTAAAGGGTATACCGACACTACATGCGAGGAAACGACAATCGTAACAATGTCGATCGTTAATTCTACGATGCAGGTAACACTAATTGTTATTTCAGAAACGCATGCTGGTTCACCACCGATATGCTTTGCGCAAATCCTGTTACAAGTAATCCTATCGCGTTCCACAATTACGTTTTTCAAAAAGACACAGCTAAATATCACCTTAAAAACAGTCAAAGAGGTTTCGCATATTGTGCTTGCGAATAAACTTCGAACCGGCGGGAAACAAAGGCGCGCATTGTGAATGCAACGTAACATGAAGAAATCGTGCTGAAGATCACACTTAGCTCACAAGAACAAAATTGAGCCCTGTGGCAGCTATAAAGCCGTCACTGTCCAATTGTTACTTACTTTCACTTTTTAGGCGATTTGGTCACAAATTAATGTTTCGCGCATTTCACGCGCAGTCTGCGTTATCGGAAAATCAGTGCTTCCACTGCGTGCCTTTTTTTAAATTTTTTATCAGTGCTTCTGTGTAACGATTTCGCGGAGCAGGTAGCCTCCGCTGTTCGACCTTGCACTGACGCACGTGTGAACGAATGCACGCATATCCATCACCATTCTTTCGTAGCCAAAGCTGTAAGCCTACCAGAGCGGGAGCGAAATAACTCCTTACTATTGAAGTCTTTTGCAGCTAGCACAAACTAACAATTTGTGATGGAATTCAAGCCTTAGTAGCCTAAAACGAACCACCTTAATTTGTACAGGAATAAAAGAACCAAGAATTATTTTTCAATAGGTCGGTCTTTCAAACAATCACATACAAGTTATACCACGCTTAGTTACACCAGTGCTTTTCAACGCTGAGTCGCGACGGTTTGTTTTTGGTGGGCTGCCGTAACAAAGCCTTACTGATACTGAACACTGCGAGCACTCTATCTACTGCATAATTTTGTTTCGCGACAAATCTTGTAACAACCAACTGCTACTATAACAATCGCTATTGTGACATCACAGTGCTTGCACGGGTTGATCTTGGGCTGTAATTGCTGTCTAACTAGTGGTTGTGACGCTAGCGTTTGTGGTCCCTGTCTTGGACTTTTAATGAAAAAAATTGGATATTTTGAAACTGATTTCTTACATTAACTTGTTTTATGTGTGTGCAGTTAACTATGTGATGATGACAGTAGTTGTGTGAAAAGTGGTTTGGTAAGGTTGGTCGTCGAAGCTATGACATTACTTGACGCTTAATATTTGGGTCGTCGCCAAAAAGGTTGAGAGAAGCACTAAGTTACACCATGGCCAGGACAGGCCAACTCACCAAGCTACAGAGACTCACGAAATATGAAAGTGCAACTGTGACGGGCACGGGAAACATTATGACGGGCAATAGACCTATATTCACATCCAGAATCAAAGCGGAATGTTAACGCCATCTTCGAACTTCAGTCTGACCAACCGCCACGGAGTCGCGACGAAACAACCCTTTTCGACTTTCGAAATCACTCATCGGTTGATTTAGGAACAGCGGTGGATTCGAAGTATCAAACTCTGCAGCAGACCTTGACAAGCAAAGATCATCTGGCACATTTCATCTGTGCTACCTATCCTACAGAACTACTCATCCCGAAATCAATCAATCAATTTGTATTTTTTCGCGAAACTAATACATGTCCACGTTCAACAAAAAATATTACGTGGATTGGCGAATTGACGTGTCAGTCAACCCTAAAAAGGAACAAATAGAAAGACAATACAAGAATTATGATTCTTTAAAGAAAAGCGAAAGGAAAAACACACAGACACAAAAAGAAAGGCACAAGATGTACGACAGACCGAGTGCAAATTTACAAAATGCAAGATCACCGAAAGATCACAAGAATTTCTTCAACACAACCCTACAACCATCTACATGACCGCGGTCATCGACCAGAGAATCTATTTTTCATTTCAGTCTGACCTCGAATCAATATCTATTCAGTTTAAAACGGAATTGCCATTAACGGGCGAAAAACGTCGAACGTAAAGTGTGAATCTCAAGAAAAGCATCCAGGATCTTTGTTAAGTTTTCGGTTTTCAGCTTGCTGCAAAGTTTGTCACTTTAGTTATTTCTGCAAGATCGCACAAACTGCTATAGCAAGGAAATTACATCATAAGTCGTGCGTTGGGAAGGTGTTTATGAAGAGAGTAGCACGGCCATTTCGGAATGGCGATGATCAACGACGTAGATAACCGGCAAGGTGCAAGTTTAGATGGTGTCAACAAACAAACGCGCAGATCCCTGCAAACGCTTGCGCAAACCGGAAGCAAGTCTAACGCACATGGTTACAAGTGTGCGCCTGATTGACTTACATATTCCCATACCACTGCTTTGCGTTCTTTACATGGCATAACCATACAAAGGTATTCTGACCAATGCGAAAACCTGTAAGAGACTAGGAATCGTTGTGTTCAGCCAACATCATGCAAATTTTGTTTCATCTTAGAGGAACATAAAAAGCCCACTGAATTTTGCAACTACATGAGCAGGGCCAGCCTGATTCACGAAAAATGTTTTTAGCTTTTTAGTGTGGTGAGCTTTAGCTTTGCACAAGCTTTTTGAGGAAATCTCCTTGGCATTGCTTTCATCTTTTTGCGACGATTCAAGCTTATCATTTAGCAGTGGTGGTGGTCACAGCACTGACGCACACAAGCGAATCATGTCGCAATTTTCTTGCACAAGTAAACTAGTTTCGTGTCTCTTAACACATCTTCAGTTCTGTGCAACCAGTATGAAATTTACTAGCGAATGTTGACAAATTAATCTACTCTTGCGAATTGTTCATGGCAACAATACGTGGTTTTTCTGCATTTGTTTCAAAGCGTCACTGCTGTGACCATTACTGCCAAGTTTTTTAGTGCTCCCCATTTTTAACGCAGTTAAGATATTCCCATATTTACGAAAACGTTCTAAGCAAACTTCGTGCGAAATCTCTACATTCTTTCGGCCATGACAACGACACTTTTTTCGCAACTGGCATTGACTCGTAGTCTGCGAACAATCTTGCATATCTACAAAAAAACAAATCTCTAGTTGTAAACATATGATGCTTCGTAAATTGTACCTCTTAGTTAACTACTAATATTTGCCGACAAAACATGAGAAAATAGCTTGAATCATGGGCAATTTGTATCGTAAGCAGAGAAACATTTTTATATCTAACAGACTATTTCATGATAAGGTATCAAAGAAAATTACAAATTGCGCTAACTTCATCTTAAAGCAGAACGCTTTTTGCACATGTTGCATAATACACGAAGATTTGTACACACTCCAACGAAGTTTTGCCAGAAGGTGCATTACCCCTCGAGTAGCATGAACTCCAGCAGTCGGAACCCTTGGCAAACTGCACTGTGGGTCGACCGTTGGATGAATAGAGCAAGCCTGCAAAGCTTCAACAAACCCTTAATTTAAGTTTCATAAATAGAATCTCCAGTAGAAGCTAGCTATTTTGGCTTTAATCCGATGAAACGCACCAATACCGTTTCGCAAACATGCGAAATTAAACGGTAGTCGTGCGATCAATGAAGTAAAAGAACCAGCTTGTTTCGCAATAATGCAGAAAAACTGTTCGCAACGCGCCGAGCCACAAATAGTTTCGACTTAGTAGCCTGCGGAAATTTATCGACAGATCGAAATTGACGCATAACCATGCGATTCAATACGAACATCACGACCGCCTCTGAATCGTAAATCGAGACAATTTTCACCGAGCATGCTGACTTGCTAGGGATGTAACTGGGTTTAACTTAACTCCGTACCCCACAGCTTGGGGAGCATTAACTTTCAAAACATGATTAACCTGAACTCGGACAGGACAAAACAGCCATAAAACAACGAATCAGCTGCTTCAACTCTTTTTGTGTCCCCGCCAACCCGTCTAACAATCTCGCTGTTAATTGTAACCAACTTACTAAGAAATGATCTATGGGTAATACAGTACATATGAAAGTAACCTAAGGGGCATCTTCATGAAACACGCATTATAACCATGTTACAGCCTCATAGAAAAGCCGTGCAGAGCTAGGCAAGTATTGCACTAGTCTTACAAGTACTGCGTCAGTGCTATCGCAAATATGTAAACAGAATGAGCGGACGAAGCTTTTGACCGATCCGTGGAACCCAATCTAGCACACAAAGAGGCGATCGTAGAACAATTGGCTTTCTGCAAATTAGAAACCGCGGCCAACACAATTTTAACCATTTTTTCATGTAGTGGCACCCCGTTTGCACGTTCCTAACGCCCGACACCATTACTAAATATGAATTTAGCTTCCTGTGCACAAGGTTTCCACAAAAATTAAAGACATAATTCCATGATGACTTCTAATGACAAAATTAAGCATATTTCATGACTGTGCTCTTCCCAAATATTATCATGGTGTATTTTTTCCATTTCATAGAACAAATGCTTTGCAAATTTCAAAAAAATTAGTGCTGAGTAAAATACCGCAGCATCGTTTCTTTAAAAACCTTGAGCTCCAAGATGTATTTTTCCTANCTTTCAACTATAAATCTCATCTGCATCTTATGACATATCGCCCAACTTAAAGTGGTAAATAAGCTGTNGCACAAAAAGNATATTGCTTTCCTACCGGTATGCACAGCACAGTACGCTAATGAACAGCAAATTCGAAGTCTTTTCCAGGAGTTTTTATGACCGTGGGAACCCTGTGTGTGTTTTATTGCTGATATGCCGTTAAAGCACTTGCAACTACGTAGTATTCATCATGTACATAGAGACAAATCAACTATCATCCGTCGAAGTCATTTAAAGAAACCTTGAATAAGAGCTGATGATGCCTACCTTGTGGACGAAATATATACTCTGTAAGATCTTAATGTCTGATTCTTTGCTGGGAAAGGATTCCTCTCGATAGACAGTGTTTAAAGAAACCTCGTTGATAACACCGAGTAAGCCTGCATCAGAGTTTGACATTTCACCAAGTTGTCATGCTGTTGCACACTGAGTCAGTTTGGAAATTTTATCTTTAAACTTGAACTCAAAGGGTACACATACAATTGAGACGCCCGCGGGTTGTCACTTCTCACAAGAATTCGCTTTCCATGATTATGACTATGACTTTTGCGGGCTTTCGAAGAAACTCACCGAACTTAAGCTGACATCGCCCACCTTTCGAGCGGACTATACCAAGATTTACAAGCACCGTTTGCATTATTATCGCTGCAGATGGTAGAAATTATCGCGGCAAATTCAGAAAACTTTCAGGAAGCAATTTATATGCAAATTCGATTGCAATAACGCCTTTGGGTTTGTGCTCTATCAAACGGTAAGTTTACAGTTACATGTTTACTGACGCCGTTCGCATTTCATTCACTTTGTCTTAAATTTGAGCCTGTTCACTTTTGAAACTCTTTAGTTTTGAAACAAATGTCCATCGACGATTAACACCGCAGGTATTAAAGTCATAGAATAGAAGCAAGATAGCTGGGAACAAAGCTGTCGGTTTTCAATATAAGATTATTCAGCAAGTTGGCTGGGGAAGAATCTCGAAAGGGTCAATCAAGCGAGACTCGCGAGCTGATCTGTTACAAATAGAAAACCTACAGCACAGGGTAAGACATAAGGTACCTGACGACCACAATGAATGACATTAACACCACACAGTGGTTTTGACATGGAACGAAACGACGTATGCACAACTGTTGTTAAAAGTTAAGCCAATCTTCCAGCAGTGCCACTTGAAAACGAAAAATGTCATACTCTTCTTAGTCTCAAAACATATAAGGCTCGCATCGAACAGATTATAACTACTCGGAGCAGCACCCGTGTGTATAATGTGTGATCTAGATATAAATGAGACAAAGCAAGGTGCGGACGCAGAACGATGAACACGAACAGCGAAGGTCTTCTTCATGATCAAGAACAAACGGCTAAACATTCAAAGCCAACAATGTTTTTCTGGCGACTTCCTACAGATTAGGCGTTTTTTGACTGAAAGTTGCCTGCTTTAATGTAAAATGACACAAAACATCGCCGATGCTTTAAAAGTGTCCAGATTGAACTCTCATAAAAAGATAAAAAATTTTCATCAAGTACTGCACTCCGCTCAAGAAATATTGTTGTGATGAATCCATCAAAACTTATTACACAAGTGAACTGTACGTTTTTTAAAACAATTAGTAAAAACTGCCCAGTTCATCACTTACAGGAAAAATAAAAAATGCAAAAAAGTGGTTTCGGTTTCGACACAAATTTCTACCTTTGTTCATTAAATTGTTTTCCGGCTACAGAGGCTATATACAAAATTCGGATGCGCCTGTTGAAGGCAGTCTAAGACGGTATACTGCTGAGTTTGCTCAACACAGAAGCATAACATCCAACAAAGCATATCGCTAGCTATACAGAACAGGTTTGCAATTCCGAAAAATATGAGCAATTCTGGGCTAACAAAACACTAGATTATTATTGAACCAGGCTTTAGCAACACGCNAATACTCCCCTTCATCCCGTAGAAATGCGTTCATTACAAACATGCGACTAACAGTGGCATGAATCAGTGGTACCAGCGTTAGGAGAAAAACTGTGCATAACTAAAAAAAAAACACAACCGTACGAAAGGATAAACGAGACACAAGTTTTAAAACCAAGAGAAAACAAGACAAAGTATCCTAAAACAGTTTTACCAAGCTTTTGAAAAATGCGACTGTTTACTGCTTCGTATTGCTGTAGATCGCACGGTTATACAGCGAGAAAAAGCAAGTCTGAACAAGCATCTTTCACATATGATTTTTTATTTTGAACTGTTTTCGTCCCAATTTTTCTGTTATTGTGCATGTTTATTAGTAACTGTCTGCCTCAAAATTATCTGAGTGGGGTCAGAGATCAAGTGAACACCAGCCTCACTTCCTCTACCTGCGCACTGCGCACTTTTTAACACAGGTCTGTTTTCAACAAGACTTGAAATGATGCGCTATGGAAAAATAAACATAAATGAATGAATGTACACAGCTGAACACAAATTTTACAACGTTGAATTAAGATTGCTTTGCCAATAAGAAAGGTAGCGATACTCCTGCAAGATTAAATCGGTGCATATTCCATTCCATAAAAGCGACAAAGTCTATAATAAAACCATCAAGATGGTCGGTCAAACCAGCTATTGAAGAGCTCTTCAGCGCTAACAGCAAGAGTTATACTACACATGAAGCAGTGCAGGATTCAGTTGTTGCTCATTAACAATAGATTGGTGCAAATATTCTTTTCGGTGGGGAGGAGCAACTTATTTTACGGAGGGAATCAGGGAACTACTTGAAATGGTAATTTTTTGACGCTTGTTAATTTTTGGGGATGGTAATACCCTTAAACTAATTGACTTGAGACAAAATGCCTCCTTAGGGAGAGGAAAGTATGAAATATAAGCTAAAAGCAAGTACAGCACTCCGAATCCCCGTAAAACCAGCGACACGGACAAAAAAGCTGTAACTCACATTCTTCAGACACTTCACTCCACTCCGGATCAGGAAAGGAATACTGGCCGTTACGAATTCGCGTCTTCATTCCAGGTGATATGGCAAGACCATGGTAGCTGTAGAAAGGAGGAAAGCCGCATATCCTGCAACGTGAGAGGAAATGAAATGCCAGGTAAACAACCGTCATACAGCACATGATCCTACTAGAGAGCGGTTGGTGCCACAGACAACAAAACAAGGAAGGGGTAAACGGAAGTTTTCAAAATTCTTGAATACTCAATATATAGCGAGTTTCGAAGTTGGGAAATGTAGATGAACATTACTCAGTTGAAAACAAATACTAAACTCTGAAAAAGCAAATCATGGCTATCACAACGTTGTATAACTTGATCAAAAATGTTGGCCGTTTCATACTGACACGCAGAAATTATTATCAACTTTTGTGTGAGACTGTAACACGCGCCACAGGACGGCGAACGGGCCCAGCGAACACACAACGAAAGGAGTACAACTATTGAAGAATGTAATGCACTGCTGGCTGCGCAAGTACAACCAGCTTGTCAATTAACAAAAAAACATCAATCCATATAAACGCTACAACTTTGCTACAGCAAAATTTCCGTTCATTTTAAAAGTATTGCCGTAACAACTTCACTTGCACTGTGAAAATGTATCGAACATGATAGAATTGCTAAAGTGTCCAAACTTATTGAGTGAATGGCCGCAACTGTTTCGCAAGTTGCATCGCGGGCCAAAATTTCATATCACGATATGATGGCGTATTTGCCGTACACACGAACAAAATGAAAAATAACTAAGTAGAGCAACAACTCAATTGTAATAAACAATGGTCTTGTTGCCCAAGACGAGCAATGTTACTGCTGCTACAAAACAATTCATTTTAAATGGACAAACTTTTATCTTTTAAGTTTGTCCTTGCCATTATCAGAAGCAACTTAATTACAATAGTAACTGCGCTTAAATCTATAAAGTGAGCTTTGTCTCTGATACGATGTACGTACGGTACAAGCTATTCAGGCTGCAGCACAGAACTCATACGAAAGGTAAGATATCACAGGGCCAGTTCTTTGGGTAACGCCGCAATTGTTTTATCAATAGCTGATCTATAGTGCTGATTGGCGACGTAGCAAAGAACTTTGCAATCATTTCCATACCATGACTGAAGACTCTCCGATGGTAAAACGTCGCTTGGCCCGCATTTGTATCGGTGTGGGTGAGTTTTTACTTTTGTTGAAAACGATCTTGCGGGTGATTCAGGACTCGGCGGCCCACAGATTGCACACCCCTGGCTTAGATTAAAATTAAACCTTCCAACGTCACAAAGTGCTCATAGTAAAAAAGGTCAGTGCGCAAACTTTCTAGATTCGACGCATTCTGGCAAGCTTCGCCAAAGCATACAACACTTTTCCAACCACATAAAAGAATGTTGTGGAGAGAAAATATTATGCTACAGGCTTTGATATAATGCTAAGCGCGGTTTATCAGGCTTTAATCAAAAAAATGCAACTTCGCTCTTGAACCTACACCTACAATCGCCGAGAGACACCTAACGAGAAAAAACATAACATGTCGAGCTTTGGGCAAGAACCATTTAACTTTACGATGGAACACAAAATTGGTGAGGTTAAAATAGCCATTAGAAGTTTAGAACGTTAGAAATCTGCTGTGAGCATCAACATCCAGAGTAGTCTCGGCTAAATTCTTTGTTCTGATTGATGAGCAGAAACCATCGTTGCCACACGTAACGTCAGAACATAAGTACAGTACCGTGTTCCAGTACTTCTAACACTGGATTGCTTCAGTGAAATACTTTTCTTTGCGTTAAGCAGTGCGACGGAAATGCATTTCAAAATTTGACGAATAAAATCGAGACCAATGTCACGCCTCAGCTTGGTAGTTATCACGATAGTGCTAAACTAATCTTAAAATTATAGTTTTCACACCTGTTTGTTGTTGCATACTTCGTATTCACACCTGTTTNTTGTTNCATACTTCGTAAGTTTAGAATTTTACTTCAAAATATCTTACTAACGGGTTAAAAAAGCTGTTGGCAAACCTCGCAATCCTATTTTACAGCTTATTGTTGCAGCATTTGGTTTAGACATTTTTTCAATCAAAACCCAGTTCACCAAAGCTGAAATGCGAATTGAAAACGTTGGACAACACAAGTCCGTTGACATGCATCAAGATCGATAAAGACCTTAAAATCAATGCGCCCATTAAAGTAATCTGACAAGGTTAAGCCTGGAAATGTCAGATACGCAAGGAAAGCATTTTTGAGCTCATGTAACTGACACTGCGCAGTTCCCACAAAAACAGATTAAACTGATCCCAAAAAAACGAAGCTTCGAAACGATTTCACCGCGACAGAAAACCGCTTTTCGACGACCGTGACATTAGCGCAGTGCGCGAGTCACAAACGAGAATAAGCACACTTGCGGTTTCCAGTGATGCTAATTTACGCATTCGCTTTCTCCAGTAAACAGTCAAACACACCTTTTCAGTTTCTGGCACGTATTGGATACCTAGTACTAAGCAAACGATGGATATTGTTCACCATACGTCGCGTAACTTGAGAACCGCTTATCACTTTTTTAAAAATTCAGATAAAAACGGCAGATTTAACTTACAGAATGTACATAATGACTCCCAGTGACCACATGTCGCACGACTTGTCGTAATGTTCTGGTCCCAGCACTTCTGGGGCTGCAAAACAATGACTGCGTTACGAACTGCGAGTGAACAGCCGTTTTGACTGCACACCCGTTAGTGACAAGAAATGCTCTGCGTAATGATCACAAGCGTCGACTAAACCTGTCTTCGACGCCCACAAACGGGCGGCAGCGGTTGCAGTGTTTGTTTGAGTTGAGTTAATGAACCGTTGACATAATGTCTGCAACCTTCTAATAAAAACACTTTTCTTCTACTTGTCTCATCGTAGCATCATTGTCACGAAAACCTTGTCAAAATCCGCAGTTACATATACTGGAAATGCCGTTACTTGAACTAGAGGGCTACCGCCATACCAAAAGCTGTGGTGTACTCGAAATGTTGGAGTTCCCAGTTTATTTTGAATTTGTTCGTAAGAATGCTTTCTCCTTACCAACGTAATATGGCGTGTAGCACGGTGTCTGCAGAGATTTGTTGTTGGTGGTGAGCTTTGCAAACCCAAAGTCGGTAAGCTTGAGAACTGCATTTGGTCCTTTGCAAGAATACAGCAAATTTTCCGGCTTGATGTCACGATGTGCTATGTTGGCGTCGTGCAGGTACTTGATCGCTTCACCGATATCTCGCATAATCTGAGCGGCCTCTGCATTGGCAGAGTAGTCGCGTCACAACCAATCCAAACACTTGCACAAAAGCTAATTTTTCTACCAAGCATCTTCTAACGATTTTCTTCTTTCTACTACAGTGCATACAACAAGATTTTATTTTCTCCATAGTTCGAACTCCCAGACGATGGTTTGATGGTGAAATCAAATTGCAGCCAATAATCCGGGTACAACTAACAATCCAACTAGTTTGGTAGTGACACATGTCCTGGGAAGAGCTCGTTTAAAACAACGAATGCATGTAGGATTACGGTGATTTGATGTAGTGATAGTATGCTGACACAAGTAGCAACTAATGTATTTTTACTGGTGAAAGCAGTAAATTTCGCAAATGCGTCGTTTTGCAAAGGATATTGTAAAGAATTATTCATGCTGTAAAGAACTCGAGAGGAACAGCACAGCGCAACATCTGCTGCTAAAAGTGACAGACTAAATTTTCCTGACCATTTCACGTTCCCAGCTGTTGTTGAAGTAAAACAGCAAAACCATGGGCAAAAAACGTTTACTTTTACTACGATTCTGCCGCAAGTCACCAATCGCCGCCACTGCGGCGCAGATCACTTATACCAGGCGTCGGCAAACGTTTTAGCACTGCGGACCGGTTTAAGCCTGGAATTATTTTGTGGACCGACCCTCAATCAAATAACGAATGTTTGGCGGTGGAAATTTATTACAGCTCATGAATCATCAGAAATCCGCGGCCCGGTAACAAATTCCTCACGGACCAGCGCCGGGCCGCGACCCGTTCTTTACCGATCGCTGAATTATACTCATTCCTATACAGAAGTTTTAAGTCGCATCACACAGTATGTCCGATTGTCGGAGAGAGACAATGCGTCAAACCTAGTCAATGCACTTACCTCTTTCCGTAAAAGCTGACTCAGCCCTCTCTTGTATTTGGTTGAATAATTCCCCGCCGTTCATTCTGAAACAGNGTTTCGGCCATAACAGTGCGAAAATTTGTCGCAATTCAGCTCACCACAACCGAGCAATCAAAAACCAGCCATGCCAGACCACAAAGGCAGCCTTAACGACTGCCGTTATAAAATACGTGAACCAGTAGCACGAAGAGAAACCTCTGATGTACCTATACGATAACTGCGCCTTGCTTCGAATGAAGCCAATAATAAGGTTATCACTAAGCCCCTTACGCTGTGTTAGGTGCAGCATTTTCAAAAGTGTGAAATCGTCACTAGCCACAAAGCACTGCTAGTGCTAGCACCGAGAAAACCATAGCCGAAACACCCCTTTCCATTTCATTTTCAAGTCAAACTTCAACTACAACAACATTTGGTTTTGGACCTTGTAGGAACTGTATTGAGGTGCTTGAACTTCTGACGCAAAGATGGGAGCTTGTTGGAGGGATTTGAAAGAATGATGACTCGCAGATTTGGATTAGACAAAAAAATAAAATTCTTATTAAAACGGCATTTGAAATTTTTACAGTGGGCCGTAAGCAACAGGTGCCATAACTAAGAATTGGGCTATGACAATAATCACTGACTAGTAACAATGTGCAACGCACCAAGTAATGAGCCGTTTTTCTCCAAAATCAAAACCACACAGATCAACAACGCAGCACATCTGTTAGACCAGGGCTTCTCAAACTATGGGTCATGACCCCATTTGGGGTCGCGAAATATAATGGCTTGGCAAATCAGATATAAACGTTTTTGTAAACTGTACAAGATAATTAAAAGTCAGTCTGCTGTGAATCTATTTCTACAGCATTTTTAGGGGCAATGCCGTGCTTGATGCTGTCAGTTTTTTTTACTATGATGTCTGCCTGAGCTATCAAATGCATCAACCAAGCACAACAAGCTAAGCGTTGTTACGTCATGATTGTTTTAATGTACTGACCAATATTGACCTTGTTGCAATCATTCTGACACAAAGGCATGCTTATGTTTAATCTTCTAGGTCTAGTCTAGGGGCTATGCTAACTGCTTTGAGAGCACATAGAGTAATTTTAGACTTAAGTTTAAAGCTTCATACACAGTTTCAGAAGTACTTTGGACTTTGATTCAAGAAAAGTTGGATCCACAAACCATGCAATTGAAATCTCAGGAGACCACACACCTGCCATGCCCAGGATGAGTTTGCGAAGTTATGAAACAACGAAATTTGCAACTGGAATTTTCAAAACAGTTTGTCATTTTGGGATAAGAACAACAAATGAACGCCCAGTCATTTCTGATTTAGCTATTCATAAATTCTTAGCCTTTTGCACAACATATTTGTGTGAAGCTGCATTCCAAAACTGATAATATCATTAAGCCCACAATCGGATCTTATTTGAAAAATGTTGAGAATGTCTTTGTCCTACGTTGTCTTGTATCATTCTACGAATGGATGATCTGTGTAAAAATCATCAAGTGGATCCATCCCATTAGTTGTGCTTGATAGAATTTTTTTTCGCTTTACAGTTTCCATTACGTGGTAGTCTTATTACTGTATAGTTACTTTCGTGGACTGTGTGCATTTGTATGATTTCGCCATAAATAAAAATGCCTCTTGATATTTGTAATGGGACGTTTACACGTATCATTAACATCTGGGCTGTCCATCAAGAGGGTCACACAGAAAAACGTTTTTTTTTAATGGGTAGCAGAAGAAAAAGTTTGAGAAGCGCTGTGTTAGACCACACAAGTCAATAGGACAGACGCAAATATACGAGTCTCGACTCTATGCATGCAAAATAGTCTAACCACAATGACCTGCTTGAATATTTCACAACCGGAAAATTGGCAAACAACACACGAAGTCGAGAAGTTTGAAAAGTCAGCACGAAAAACGAGCGAAGAAAAGCAAAACGAGCATTTAAAATTAAAATTATAATCCATGTCAATGCGTCATTTGGACTGGCTCGGCACCAACGATAATGCTAGCGGATGTGTCCGTTTATCGCCACTCAAGCGAAGCGAACGTCACCTGATATTGAAATCAAGCATAAGACAAACGGTGATCAAATAACGCTGGCGGGAGTGCGATTGTTCACAGGAGAAAACGACTCAGCGCGTACATTTCGACGGAGGCAGTTTCGAGGCAAGTGCCGGTTTACTCAATGCGTGTTCTCATTATCGAAGTAAGAACAAGCGTTTGCGTCAGCGCTCAACACAGTCTGTCAACCCGGTGCTGCCAGCACCTAAACAATGATGCAATGCGGCTGAAATAGATTTAACTGCGATCGACTTAACAACGAAGTGATTAACATGCATGTACACCGGTACATTCTATGCGCACGCCTGTTTCAAATGTTGAATGTGTGCACGGGAATTCACTTAAACTTATTTGTAGTAAATGATTTGAAACTATGAAAATGCTGACAACCAAGCGCGGCTATGGAACTAAAAAATTCCGTTTCTGAAGTGACACCATTGTCTTTTTATTTAAGTACTGGATCCATTCACAGTTACACAAACTGGGACCTTAGAAAACCACCGCAGCCAACTTGAAAGCGCTATCAATGCATATTGCAAGTTACCTCTCTCAATTATTTTGTGCAACCCAATTAATCTTTGGGTACAAATAACAATGGCTACTATTTACAAAAACAAATTGTCAAAATTGCTATTTTCAAGATTTTTCCATAAGGCTTGCCAAATCAAAAATATTGATTACTATCAGCAGATATAAAAAATGCTAATATTGCAGCATTACTTTTACAGGATATCACCTTGCATATTGTTATAAAAACCTCTGAGAAAATCTAAAAAACTTTAAATTTCATGTTTTTTTCCAAAGCATAGATCCAAAACACAAGATGCCTTGAATTTAAACAGTGAGGCCAGAATGAAATTCTATGCACAGTGTATATATGCAAAGATGTAGCATGCTATGTTGTTCACTTTTAACTTTCAGTAGCATGTGTAAATTGTGTGAGGGTGGGAAAGACAACACCAAACCTGAGAAGTTTTTATTGTTTTGACCGAAAAGTAGCTTTTTGGCTGCAGAACCAAACAAAAGATTTTGGCATGTTGTGTACACACTGAATTATCTTTTAAAGACAGTGTTAAACACACAATTTTGAATTTTCTTTTCTGTATTAAGAACATTTGCACTAAGCTGGCTGAGTGAAAACTGCATTTTTCACTGAAGTAGCAGTTGAACTTTCCCATATTAAAATTACTTTATCACCAGAGGAAAATAAAGTCTGCTTGCAACACCATAAAAGATTGATAATTTAGAAATGTTTTGAATAATTTAAATTTAATGCAGAGATCAACAACATGGTCAATGACATATATAGTGTAAAGAGCTGTTAGGTGCATAGAGATCAGTAATATGGAAATGATCTCCATAGCAGAAAATAAACTGCTGCAGGAAAACAGAAATTTGTGGGAATGAAATTCTGCCCTACTTTATATCATTTTCTACTCTTCAAACAGGTGTTGAAAACTTCATTTCCAAGTAATTTTAACTTAGAAGAACAATAAACCTCATGTCACAGTTGTAAATATTTTCAACCACAATGAACATGCTACAAGTTTAACATGTTTCAATTGAACTACTTTTCAACATACTGCATCAGATGTCAACTTACATAACACCTGTGGAATAGGGAAGATGACTTGAACAAGCTGTCTAATACCTATCTGAAAAGGGTTTTTGTCCATTAAATACAATCATTGTAGTAATGTGTTATAGCCATTAGAGACCTGTGTGGGGTGGGTTAACCTGTGTAAGTTGCAAGTGCCCACATTTGCGGGGTGGGTGCGGGAACCCACAGAGTTATGTGTGCGGGGCAGGTATGGGTTAAACTTGGTGCAGGACAGGCACAGGTTTGCTCAACGCATATGAAAGTGACATGAGCAAAAAATTTATTGCTACAGAGAGCTTGTGATACGAAGGTGGAGAGCAGCTATGCCAACTGAAATGCCTTATTCGGCCAAAAATTATGTCACATCTTTGCGAGGGCCACATATTGAATGGCTACTTCCATCTTAGCAAACCAAAATTTTTAGTTTAAAGCTACTGAGAGCATTTAATTACTAACTGCGATAACAACTGCTGTATGGCACTTTTAATCACTCCCAAAGTGTGATGCTTTCGGCGATTTTCATGCTAATGGAAGAACAAGGGTGGTCAGAAATCAATTTAGTGTAGAGGAACACATGAGTAAAAGTCAGGACACTAGAAATCAGTGTTGCACTCAGGTGTCATTGGACATGTGGAAATCTACCAGTGCGTAGTACATGCACATTGATAAACAGAAACTAAAAACCACTGCATCGAAAATGTCAAATTTGATATTATAAATTTAAAGTCAGGCTACTGTTGTATTGTACATACGCAATAATGATAAGCTTACTAGGCCGTATGCGGGCCTCAGCAATGATAAGGAGTGGCACTGATAAATTGGCTTACTGAGACCCTTTGGGTGTACTTGGCTGTGGTTTTACTATGCAGTTTGCAACAAATAAACATTATACTTTTAGACTGGGACATATTCAGGATGAGCAAAGCTTTTTAGCATGCATGTATATTTATGTGCATTCCATAGATATGACATGCTCTTTATATACAAGTTATATAATACCATTATCTTTCATGTTAACTGATGGCCTGGTAGAGCACTCAAAGTGCCTTGCATCACACTGTGCTGAACACTTCTGAGCACCATGCAGGGTAAGGTTGAGCTGTGTTGACTCAACAGATGACAGGCTGTTAAACTACTACTTTCACATAGTGATAATAAGAGGCCTTTAACTTTGCTCTACTGATGAAATAACAAAACAGTGCCATCTGGAGATTGATCAAATCTGTAAATATATATACAGGGTTTTTTAAGGTGTTTTAGGGACCCGCTTCGGGTCCCTAGAATCAGCGAAAATTATCATCAGGTCCCTAGAATCACAGAAATCAGGTCCCTACAAGTCCATACCAGGTAGGGTACCTAACAGTTTCCTTAAAAATACCCTGATATATACATGTCCTTTGTGAATGAAATGGTGAATTCAGACACATGTAGATTAGCTAACGTTGTGATCAGCAACTACCTTTTCAAATACTCCTTNAAACTTGCCAAATGGCTGCTAGATGTGCTGGTGTTAATGATGTAAATATACTAAGTTTTTTTTTTTAAGTCCAAGCTGAGTACAGAAGAAATTAAAGAAGTGATTTTGATTACCAAACTTGTAAAGATTATGACCCCATATACAATATCAAAAGTGGATTCAAAAATCGATTAGTGACATCACCAAAAGCTGGCTCTGGCACAGGACCTCATCCCTGTTTTTAATCTGCATCAGTGCCTGTAATTCTTTGTGCTTCTCAGAAAGAGCATCAAAAATGATAGTCACTAGCTCTAGTTAACCCTTGATTGCTAGTTGTCAATATCACAATGATCACAGAAGTACACAAATGCATATTGAAACTTAAACAAACAAATATTTTTCAAATATTTTTGCAACATGTAGCATTGGATAAGTGACAGACAGACCATGCTCTGCATGACAAAAGTGATGGCTTGCAAATTTTTGCTGAAAATGACCCACAAAACCAAAATATAGTGTTCCTACACCAGAAAAAGTCTCTTGTGGCAGAAAGCAATGAGCATGATCATAATAACCCCAGAATAAAATTGGCAAAATGCTTATAGTACAAGTGAATTCACAGAAAATTTGGCTGAAGACCTTTTTTGTTCATTTTCATTCCCAGCTAAAAGAAAAACATGCTAAAAAGCAGGGAAAGAAACACTTTCTCTGTAAGTTGGACTAATAATAAAAATGGTCCATAAGGATAGAAAACTTGCCAATCACTGCTTCAGATCAGGGGTCTCCAAACTTTTTTGTCCGAGGGCCACATGAGGTAATAAGAACATGTCGAGGGCCGGACGTCTTACGCAATGTGCTTGTTGTGGGATGTTATATTCTATCAAATCAACAAATTTTTCGTAAGTACTGCATATTATTTTTTCATCATTGACAAAATGGCTTCACAGGCCGGATGAAATGGCTTCGCGGGCCACATCTGGCCTGAGGGCCGTAGTTTGGAGACCCCTGCTTTAAATTAATGTGTACATGCCAAATGCTACAGCAGCCTAGATTTAAATTCCCTAGCACTGGAAAACACATCACAGTGGCTGATCTTTAGCATGTTGTTGCCATTGAGAAAAATAAGATTTTTAAAAGGTGCAGATCTCTCTTGTTTCTTTGGNATCTTTAAAAAATAAGATATAGACCACAGGTTATGNACTGCAGTTCCNTTTGTCAAAAGTAATGTTCTAGACACAGGTGCCTTGAAGAGATTGCAGTGTCAAACTCGTACAAGTGCATGTGTTGAGATACATGCAACTGGTGTCATAAGCAGGGTTCTGTAAGATTATCTCATTCCTCCAAGTGACACCACACTGCTTACACATGTAAGAAGTACTTAGCTTTTTGTGGGACATATACCCCAGCCAGGCCAACTTCCAAGGTATAAAGAAATGAGCCACCTTCCCCAAGCCTAACCAGCTGCTGTATTTACCATGCACAATGAGAACTAAATAACCCTATGTTCTATAGTGAGTGATTGCTGCTTTTATTTTAAATTAAATGTCTCTTTTAACCACTATTGGCAGCAAATAAGCAAGCAAAATAGTATAGCTATCAAAAGTTTTAAACTTGATTCCACATAATGCATTTGCCATGTCTAGAGATTTCTTAAATCAACAACTAAGCAAAGGCCCAATGATTTCACTCACCTGAATAAAATTTTGAATACAACAAAAAAACTTTCACAAAAACTATTCATTTTTAACATAGTCAAAACATTCCCAATTTTCCACAGGAACAAAATACATTTGCCCCAATACAGCTGGATTATTGCCACACAAATAATGAATTTCTTTAATCAATTTGTTGTTTTTTAACCGGAGTGGTTTATACCAGATTTTACTAACCTATATAATCAATCGAGCTCCTTGGTTTAGAGACCTTGCTATTACCACTGCTATATTACCAGCTGAAACTTTCAAGAAACAAGTTACAACAGGGATGCAGAGGTTCCTAATTTTTTTTGGGATACGTGCATAGAACTCAGCAAAAACAGCATTTTCACTGCATCCAGTAAGTTTTTCAACCTTTGCAAGTCTTACTGAAAATTAATTTCAATTCAAGCAATTAATATTTTCTTCTCAACACCAAAATACCAGAAATGCGTCTGATATCAGAAAATCAAAGCTGCTTCTTCCACTATTGGTAAGTGTCAAAGCAGTTGGCAATTTTCCAAAACAAAACTGGGAAGCAATTGTGCAAGAATCAAAACAACCTTTACCTTTCCATGATGATTACCAAGCACGTTTTATCCCGAAACATATTCTCATACACATCCAGAATCTTTACTATGTGTGGACATCCTGATGCTTTCCAATGTAGTTCCACTTCACGCCTTGCTTTTGGACTATCATGCAGAATCTGTGTTTTAAACAGAACAGTCGTTGTAAGCACATCAAAAGAGACAAATCTTTGCAGGATGATAATGATTGATGATCGTGTTTCTAGATGTACTCCTTTTAGAATTCCAGTTTTTTGGCAGTGTTCTTGTAGACTAAAACATCAGCTAGTTTGCATTTTTGGGTGAGCAGAGGACATCAAAGCAGGTAGCCTGTCATATACTTCACAAGACCACACTTGCATTGTATTGAGCTGGTAAGGAGTCCCCACTTTGCTTTGATAAGAGAACAAAAATCGCTAATAACATTCAATAGTAGTTTTCTTTAAATTCTAAGGTTTCAAACACCAAAATTGATACATCATATGTTAAAGTTTTATTCCAAACTAATTCAATTTGATTGAGTAATTCAATACTCAACCAACAATCACTCTTGGGCTTTTACTACCAGCATGAATCCAATCTAATTTGGTGGTCTGCAAAAATAAATGCTTGTCAGAGCCTGGGCAGTGTGCAGGTTTTTATCGATTAGTTTTATTCAAGTGACAATAAGAAAACAAGACATTGGAAAAGCTATAGCAAGAAAGCTTAGAATTTGTACCCAAATGCAACTTCACCAATTATCAACACTTGTATTTTGATGTAGCAACTGCTTGAATACACCTACAGTTTTGAAACTTGGCACAGAGGAAACATTACGATTGATTAAACTTCACTCAATGGATTGATCAGTATGTAACATGTATTGGTTTCAATAGAATATGAGGCATATGTTTATGAAAGGTAGCGGCTACAGATACACTCAAGCAGCACCGACGTCGTAGCATAGTGGATATATTTAGGTCTGATGTGCCAATGGTTTTTGGTGTGGATCTCACCATGGCGACTTTAATTTTGGTGGTAGTGGTTTCACATTTCAATTCATGGGACCAGTTTTTCTTTTCTTTTTTCAAAACTTTCCTAACTTTAGGTTTAGGGGTTAGGTTAGCATCGGGTTAGTGTTAGCTTAGCGTTAGGTTTACCTTTTACATTTAGTAGGTTTCTACCAAGCTTAACTGCACTCTCCCAGTGCAATACTATCACGTTACAGGTGGGGTATTTATAAGGTTTCAAATATCAAGATCCACAGGCATCCCTGTAGCCACTGGCTTTATGGAAAGCAATATCAAAATAAAATAAACAGTTGAACATAGACAAAGGCATGTGTTTGCTATAATCTAATGTTGAAAGAATATTTGTTTAACACTTTGACGTCCGGTAGGATTCGGATTCTCGCACCAAAACAACCGGATCACACATGAGTTTGTGCGTGCGTAACTCAGGCACCGAAGGTGGTATAGAGCTGTTCAAAGACTCAAAAGACTCGGCAAGTCTTCTAGTCTGCACTTGAAAAAATGTTTTGCTTGAGGGGTGTGGATTTTTTGTGAGTGATATCATAAGACGAGGACTTTTAGGTCACCTTGGCCCACACCATTAGATGGTAGTATTTCGCTGAAGTTTTTATTGGAAACTAGGCTACAACCCGAGTCTTTTGATACTTTGGATGACCTGCTAAGGTATTGGTTTCAAAAGTTATGATCTAAAGCAGTGGTCTCCAAACTACGGCGCGCAGGCCAAATCCAGTCCGCGAAGCTATTTTGCCAATAATGAGAAAGTAATATAATTAGTTGACTTGGTACCGAAACAATCACATTATCTATGAAGGATGTCTGGCCCTCGGACTGTTGTGTAACAACTTATGCGGCCCTCGGACAAAAAAGTTTGGAGACCCCTGATCCAAAGTAATAAAAATATTTGACTAATTAGCTACTAATTAATTTATTTATTTTAGATCATAACTTTTGAACCAGAAATGCTAGAAAGTCGATCAAAGCTCCAAAAGACTCGACTTGAGCCTAGTTTCCAATGAAAACTTCAGCAAAGTACTTTGTTCTAGTAGTTGGGCCCTAGGCCAGGTAAAAAAAATTTTTTGGTTGGGGGTTGTAGATTTTTTGTGAGTGACGTCATAAGTGAAGTAGTTTTAGGGTAATTTTGGCTCATGTTGCCTGGCCTAGGGCCCAACCACTAGGCCAAAATGTTTCGCTAAAGTATTCATTGGAAACTAGACTTGAGTCCGAGTCTTTTGAGCCTTTGATCGACTTTCTAGCGTTTCTGGTTCAAAAGTTATGATCTTAAAAAAACAAATTAATTAACTAATTAGCTAATTAGTCAAATATTTTTACTAACTTACATCACAACTTT
>JGI24159J19872_10001608_pt1 | contig 25324 bp, 16 predicted proteins | sample Ectturendosymbi4_FD_19872 | JGI IMG/M metagenome (IMG submission 19872)
GATGACCGCCACGGTCTTTCGCCAATCCTATATGACACAGCGCCCATCTTTGTTTACACTGATCAGCTATTGTGCCATTGTGTTTTCATTTGCTCTAATTTTCGCTAATGGTTGGTTTACGGCATCGCATGCAATGGCTTTTATGGTGCTTCTGCTTGTTGGCTGAGTCATATGAAACAATAAACCATTACCATATGTGCGAGAGGATTTTCTCTGAGTGAAATTCTATCCGTTTCATGAAAAGACTGAAGTGAATGATCTTGCTGTGAAAATATTTATTAATCAAAATTATGAACCGCAACAACTGTTTGTCTTATAACTGTTTCGTTAGAAAATCCTTGATTTGTCAAACTATTTGATTGCAATATTTTTTGCTTATACTTCAAATAGAATCAACAGTTACAGTTTGCACAAACGTCAGCTTATGTTTTAACAAAACCAATACATATAGTTTAGTTCTGTCTTAGCTTCGCTGAACTAATATAATGTTTCGAAAGGCAATATTCAATAATAATTGTTATGAATTACAGCTAAGTTCTTTTTCTAAATGTTCTAAACTCTGTGTTTTTTTGTCTTTGTTTGCAATTTCAATTTGTACTTCCTTGCTCATACTTCAACATTCAATTGCATTTATCTCGCACAAACATCTGTTGTTGATTGAATAAACCAACGCAACTTGCATCTGTCTAAACATATCTTGTCTGTGGCTTATCGATTTGTTATTAGAATTCTTTCAGTAGTCTTGTCTACCGTACAGTTCTAGCGAGATTGAAAGCAGACAGCTGCAGCGCAACTGACATCAGCGGCGCATGGTGCAATAGCAGCAGCGACACCAAACACGCCTGGGCAAGTTCACATCCGTGCTGCAATTATTGCTGACGTCACTATCAATTAAATTAAGTAAAAAAATTATAACAGTTTGAACAGTGGTTGGGTTCGAGTCATGCTCTGTGAAAAACGTATTTACAATTTGGTTTTGCATTGTTTATAAGGAAATGATTTCGTTAATTTTGATTTGTAATTAAAAACATATTAAATTAGCAATGTTTTACCTCACTTTCATCAGTTTGCACCTGCCAAACAAAAAATTAGCCACCATTATTAAAATACCGACCTTTCAAAGCAATGTTGAAATTTTTGCGACCTTTTTTGATATCACTGACAAAATGGCGGCGATTTGATGTCATCGGATGTGACGTCACCGGCCAAAATCATGACGTCATCACCAGAAATGTTGAAAAATACCAACCTTTATAACAAAATGACAGCCATTGTGACTAAAAATAGCATCCGACAAAATGACGTCTATTTTGTTGTCACCGGATGTGACGTAACAGCCCGAAATCGTGACGTCACAGCCCGAAAAGTAGATTGATCACGACATGTATAATTACTGACGACAAAGTAATTTAGTTTTTTCCATTTGTAGGCGTGGCCTGTTTCTGGTTGACAGCGAGGGTTGTACCACTGCATTGTGTGTAGTAGCTTGGGTAACGAGGGTCGCGCTGCTGCATGTGAACCGTTTATCGTGTTTTCAAACGTCTTGGACAATAAAAGTCTTGCACAAAATTCAGCTCCAACTAATACTTGCTGTAAGAGGGAGAACAAGTAAGTTTTCAAAAGTGACCGTCCGCTGGCGGAACTATAGCCACTGTGTTAAGACTACATGATTTTAGTGTACAAAGGACAATGAACTGAAAACTCAAGTGTTGTTACTTTGGTTTTGAGGCTACGTTATTCTACGGGCCATGGACCGGGCCAGAAAATAATTTGTGGTTAAGCACAAATGGCCCAGGCGGTTTCTTTTTAGGTATGGGCGGGCCGGGATGAAAAAGTGTCTGGCCCGTACTATCTCTAAGGCCAACGTTGCGGCTTTTCCGCAAATTTAGACTTGTTTTTGTGGAACTGCGTTTTTTGAAGACTTGCAAGTTGCTTGTTTTTGGGCTTGTTTCATTTCAAAGTTGCTTTTTTGGGGTTGTTTTTTGCAGAATTTTGTTTTGCGGATTGCTTTTTTTTCAAAATTTATGGTAATTTTGCAGTTTCAATCTACTGCAAAACGCAATTTGCGGTGTTTTTGTATAAATTTACACATTTTAAGCTTTTTTTTAATTTACCTTCCCGCTTTTGCTTTTATTTACCTGCTGGCTTTTTGTGTTGTTCAGTTTTCCAGAGAAACACAGTTGAGGTTTGTTTTTCGGTTGAATTACCCTTTTGGGCTTGTTTTTCAGATTTCCTTGCTTGTTTTTTGAATATAACGTGGCATCACTGTTAAGTATGCTCGTGTGATTCAATTTTGAGCGTTGCCCAATTCCCGGAAGATTCTTGTTTGATAAGATAAATGTTGTTTCTTCATGAGTATCTTTTGGCAATTTTGCTTCATATTTCTTTTTGACACTGCCACCTTCCAAACTTCCTACTGGGCGTTTGGTTTTTGGTGAGAGGTTGGCGTCTTGTTGTGGCATGTTTCCGTGCCAAAGTGAGTTTAGATATTTCTTATAGCGTTTCGACGACGTCTGTATTCAACCAGATGCCACTCGACAGTGATTGTGACGGACAATAGCAGCATTGTTTCTCCAACTGTTTGTAGAGGGAGCTAATCAAGTCCAATGCAGTGGCGAACGCATGTTGTAGTCTGTATCCGGTGCTCTAGTTCATTTCTGTTTTGTTACTTGTCGTGGACTGATAAAATTAACAGGTTTACGAGTGATTATGAATGAAAGCAATCAAAGTGTCGGCAATTTGAAACAGATGAGCGATGACATGAAGCAACATATTGCCCAACTCAAAGCAGAGTTTGGGAGCGCTGCAGCAGATCAAAGAAATGTGGTAAACTAGCTTGTTTGGTTGGTTTTCTTATCAGAGTTCATTAGGCTTGCTTTACGACTAACCAATTGAACTAATCTTACTATCCTACCTATAGGTTATTATTATAATAGGCTATTGTGGGTGCAGGGGCGGATCCAGCCAGTAAGGTTAGGGGGGCGATTTCAGTAAATTTGGTAGTCAAGTCTCATTACGGATTCACTACTACTCACTGTAAGATAGATGAAGTATACTTCGCAACACTGCTGTGACAAAACAGTGGACGACAAAATGGCCTTATAACGCAAAAATGTTGTTTTCTGAATTGTATAAAATGATGGTGAATAAACTTTGTAGGTTCTACGGGGGAGATCGCCTACCCTGGATCCGCCCCTGTGTGGGTGCTAAAAAAACTTACCAGCGGAAGACATATTTTTTCATTCTTAGTTTACGTGTATTTAAGCCCACAACAACATGGCCATGGATGATGCCAATACATTTTCATCATCATGCTTATTACTATTCGTTTTTAGGTTCAGCCACTTTAAGCTATAACAGTGAGCTACGCTGTTGAGACAGAAACTTTTGTCCAGATATAATTGAATGAACAATCAACAAATAATAGTTAAAGTAAAAAATTGAGCAGCAAGTATGTTCACAGGAAGTGAAAACAACAAACATAGCAAGACTTTATGCAAAACATTAGATGCAAACAAAAAATTAGAAATGCAAGCAATATACCCCAAAATCAAAAATAGGAAATTAAGGGAAAACATGATGATGAACATCGAACGAAATATTCCTGTGATATTTCTATTGAGCAATATAAATGTTAAATCAACTGTCTCACCAAAGAAGTGTAAACCACAAAAATTGACAAATTTTCCATACATAGCCTAAACCAGACCAGGATCTGTCAAAAGGAATATTTTTTGCAGCTAAGCTATTAATTAGATGCTATAATCTTTGCAACAGAGTGTGTGTTTTGCTTGCTGAGTAGGCATCTTCAGCTCTAATTTAACTAAAAAAATAATCAGACAATGCTGCATTACTCTTTCTGCTTCCAATTACAAAAGGTATGCAAGACTTTTGTTTGCTTGTTGAACAAGTTACATTAGAAGTTTTATGTAATCAATTTGTAAATGAGTTATGTTTTCAGAAATACCTATATGGTATCGGCTAGGTTTAACAGTCATTTCACCAACGTAGTTTCATTAGGTAGTTTAGGTTATTTTTTGTTACTGTGCTCATACTCATCTTTCAAATGTCATTTCCAAAATGTAATTAATTGTGCTCATACTTATTCAGCCTTCAGCCTGTGTTTATTTGGTGCATGCATTCTTAGAGTTTAACCTGTGGATATCTTACACAAGCTAGCTATAGTACCGGGTCAGGTTAGAATGAATAAATTCTGTTGTTTTTCATCACGTTGTTCTGTTGCACTGCAGCTGTTAAGTTTCACCATTGTGTCTTTGTGGCTTCAAGCATTTTCACTTTTAAAGCAATACAGGCATTAGAATATTGTTTTAATGAACTTATCACATTTGAGGTTGTTTTAGCAACTTCATATCAGTGGTTATATGTTTTGTTATTGTTCACATCCACTATTTAGTGTGAGGAATGGTTGAATGCATGACTAATAGCAACTATAAAGAAGCTTAATCAATACATTGCCATGCTGATTTTAATAAGTGGTATAGCAGTGATTGATGATAAATCGATAAAACTCTGCTGATAAAGATTTAGAACATGTTGTTTTGGTAAAATATAGCACAGAAGTAACTATTCTTACATATAGCCTATCAGTAATTTGTTAGTCACAAAATTGGTCTTGCATTGTAATATGATCTTGATTAGTTTGATCCTTTTAATTTGGTTTGTTGTTTTGAAGCTGTAAGGCAGTAAGCTAAAGATTTGCCAGTAGACTTTCATATTTGAAACTTATTCATCCACCGCTTCTAACGTGATAGTAACGCATGATGAATGTGCAGTAGAGTGCACTAGGCTTGGTAAAAATGCAGTAACCCCTAAACCTAACCCCTAAACTTAAACCCCTAACCTAAACTGTAAATCTGAACACAAAAGTTCGAAAACTTTTGAAAAAAGTGAAGAAAAAGTGGTCCCATGAAAAGTGCAACCATTACCACCAAAACGAAAGGCACCAAGATGAGAGCCGAACTGAAAACCAATCACACAGCAGATGTAGACACGTCTACTACACTGCCATGATGGTACGATTAAAGTAAAAAAGTTAGTGTTTTATTCTAACTGCATCATTGCCGGGCTCCGGCAGACCTATAACTACTTCCAAAATGTAATTAAGTACATGAGGCATGTAGAGTCAGTGGCCATTAGAAGTGAAAACCAATGAGTCTCTTTTTACACTCAAACCTCTTCCTTTGTTAAATTACAGGATCATTAATTTTGCATCTCCAGTTTCTGATTCTGGTTTAGGAGTTAGGGTAAAACTACTAATATATCAATTTTATGTTTTTTTGGTGATAACTTTTGAACCAGAAATGCTAGAAAGCTGATCAAAGGCTCACAAGACTCTTATTCTAGCCTAGTTTCCAATAAAAACTTGAGTGAAATACTTTGATCTAACGATTGGGCTCAGGGCCAGGTAACCTTGGCCAAAATGGCTGAAAACCTACCCCACATATGACATCACCCACAAGAATAACAAAATCCAAACTTAAAAACTTTTGTTTCATTGCAAAGTAGAAGTCTCGCTGAGTCTTTTGAGGGTTTGAACAGCTCTCTAGCACAATTGACTGGCGAGTTATGGGGTTGCAAAGATTTGGCCAATATGGGCAAATTATACCCTTAAGCAAAACTTGGCCAGCTCTGAAGATGTTAATTTGAGTTTGTGAACTTCATAAACTAAATCTTTGGTGCACTTCATATTTTATTGGAAACAGGAATGTATCTTCCTTAAGTTGATTTATTTATTTATTTTTGAAAGAAATGCATACCATATACTTTTTGCAAACACCCATAAACGTCAATGTGGAGCAAATTTCCTGTAGATTTGTTCATTGCTTGTTGTGTTTCAAAAAATAATATCATTTCCATAAATTTCAGTAGGCTTTGTATTCATTTTTCAACAGTATGCAAAAGATTAAGTTGTTATTTTGGTAAAGTGTTTGTAGGTATTGCTAAAAAATGTATGTTTATGTGCTCTGATTGTGCTTGTAAAGCAGTAATGTCATTATAAAGTTGTTAATATGAATCAAATCAATTAAGTTTGCAAAAAGTTAAAAATATATTCCCAAATTTGTTGAAAGTTAGTAAATGCCAAAATTGGTTATTGCACTGTGAATTGCTTACTGTTACGAGCAAAGCTGTAAAGATCTGAAAGTAGTTTCACAGGAAAAAATTTTTATTCTGAACCTGTCAGAAACTCGTTAAAGGTTTTATTTTGTTCTTATCAGATGTAGCAAAGTGAAGCTTTTGTTCTAATGCATCATGCGCGATTGCTTGTAGAATTATCTGACTTGTGCATAATTCAGTTGTAGCATAAACAGGAAACAAAAGTGTATGTTTCCATTGTATTGCTTACATTGAGTGCAGTTTTGGTGTATAACTATATTCTGAGTTTGATATATTTTGAATAAGTTATGGATTGCTCCAGCCTAAATGACAATGTTTGAGCCATGTTTGCTTCTCTTTCCAAAAATGTCATTTCAGGAAATGGTGACAGAGGTAAAATTAAGCGATGTATTTTTCCATGAAAATTGGTTTGTTTTCTGTTGGTGTGGTTTTTGTTTGATCTGATGTCATGGAGTCATAAAAACATTGCACGAACTGCTGTACTTGATTGTAAGTTTAAGTCTGAACATGTTATTCAGTTTGGACTCATGTCAAGAACACAAGAACCCAATGATTATGAAATGGAAGAAATTCTTAGCTTTTGGATAAAATGCTTTACTTTGGAACAGAGTGAAAATTGAGAGAAGTTATGGGCTTCCAGAAAGTTCCAAAGAGTTTGCCTACAGAATCATTTTCCCTCTAAATGCTTGTTTCAGTTCACCACAAAGTTTTTTTCAGTTTTGCCCTTGAACTGATGTCATGACCTAAGCCAAATATGTCAGCTTTAACAGTGATTTATCTAAATTTCTACATTTTTATAAGAGACTTTACCGCAAACCAATCTCTGAATTTTTACTCTTGTTACTTTTGGTTGGGTAACTCTGGGAATGTTTTCACTTGGGCTTTTCAAACTCAAGCAAAATTTGAATTTGGAAATTTTGTGGTTTGTATTGGTAGTCAGGGTCAATTTGGTAGAAATAACTTTTTGTCTTTCGTATATTTTGCAGTTTATATGCAGTTTTATTTTAGGATAGATCATTACATTTTTTGTTTGTGCATTAGTACTGGACCATTATGTTGTTGCAACTGGTCACATATTTTTTTTATTTGTTTTTCAGATTAGTGATCTGCACGAAGGTGCTGACTCTGACAGCATTTGCTTCTTGCAGAGACAGAATACAGTGGAGTCGTTATCGTCTGTCATTCCAGAAAGCCAGCCACATTTGGGACCTCTGCATTCATCTAATCATGTCCGTGTGCCTACTGGTGCTGCAATACAACTTGTACATGAAGGTGAAGTTTCATCAATGAAACAGAAATCAAGCAATTTACCTTGTGAAAATGCTGTTTTTCCAGCGACTTTTACAAAGTCATTCTTTGATTTTGATGAGAGTCACGACCCTGTTGAATTAAACCCAGCACATTCTGGACAATTTTATTCTGACACTTTAAGCTCTGCTAGAAATGAAGCTGGCATTGACCAGAAAGCCACTGAGACAAAAATGAACAATGCGCCATCAGCACCGAGTTTTGAATCCTTGGCTGCAGAGTTTGATGAGAGGGTTGGTGTGTCAGACACAGCCAGAAAGTTTCCTCGAGTTCAACACGAACAACCTGGCAGCATTGTCTCTAATACAGACACATCAACAAGGTAAGTTACTGCTTGGGTGAAATGGCTTAATTTTTTTTTCGATATTTTGTGACCAAAATCGTTGCTCATTGTTTTGATTTGTTATTGCAGTTCACCTCATTCTGTGGTAGAGAAAACGGTTGAAGAATGCATTCCTGTGAAATATCTACAAATGTCTAACACATCGCCCAGGTTATCTAAAAGCAGAGGACCTTCAAAGCGTGGCCAAACAGAATCACTGCCTTTGCATTCATCAGGTAGTAAGCATTGCCCTTTTTGCTTGCAAGTCCATGTTGTGACAACTCCATCACCTTAGCTGTCTAGACTCTAGACCATGGTTTGCATCCTTTTTTAGTGATGTACCCTTTGTGTAATATTTTGTCTATCAAATTCTCCTTGACTGTAATAATGAGCACAGAAATGTACCTGTAATAAAATTTCGTTATGAAGGCTCTTAAAAATAGTGAACTCCTTGTAGCACCTTGCATACCCCAAGGCGTATTTTATGATAGATAATTACAATTTTGCATACCCCAAGGGGTACGCAACACAACACCTTGGGGTATGCAAGGTGTTGAGAACCCCCAATTGAGAACCACTGGTCCAGACTATGCAACAGCTTTGAAAACTTTGTTTTGTGTTATCTTTAGTAGTCTGTTTGTTAGTATAAGGTGTTTTTGCGGTCAGCTTTGGCAGAGGTTGCCGAAAATGTTCCGTATTATTATCTCCCTTAATGCTAAGATACGTGTAGAAGCATAATTTCAAAAAACGCCGCACGTTAAAAGTCAATGTTAAAAACATTATTTTTGACTTTTCAACATTTGTAGGTTGTGTGAAGATTTTGGCGCATTTCAAGAATTTAAATGTTTACAGACAGCGCTTTTGTAAATGTTAATGAAAAAGTGGATTTCAATCACTTGGTTCAAACTGAAATTGAACGCTTCATGTATGATATTATTAGAGAGTTGCGTTTCTGTTTTCTAGGGGAACAGATCAGAAACGGGCAGTCGAAAAGAAGGGATTCAAAGTATGAAGAACTAGAGGAACGATTGTGTGAAGTTCAAGAACAGTGTGAAGCACTCGCAGAAGAAAACCTTAGAATTGTGAGTTTTTGGTTATACGTACGTGGATTTGCTGATGTTTTCACGATACTTTCCACGGTATGTAATGTCTGATAGAAAGATGGCAGATGGCCAAATTATGCACTTGTTTTTAAGACATTACATTTGTAAGTGCAATTAAGTTTACTCCATCATTTATCTTTTATTCCAAGATCCCCTTCAGTCCATTAGCAGTAAATCCGCAATCTACCGCTCGCATGCCTTCTACATTTTATGTAGCGGCAATTAATGTTGGGTTGCTTTGATCGTTACATAAAACATTTTGGTAGTTTCAAATTTTAAAATAACACTCATAATAATGGAAATGCTGATACTAAAAAGGTTAGATTTGCGTGTCTAATAATTCTTCCTGATGACTGGCAAAGAAACAACAATGAATTTTGGGAAAGGTGTTACGAATTTTCCGCAAAATGTTGGAGGATTGGGGTGCACATTGCCGTTTGAAGAATCTACTTCAATTTTTCCTGAGCGCCATCCGCCATAGCATATAGGACTCAAATTGTTAATAATATTATTTGTTTTTGGTGGAAGAAGTATCATGTGTTACAGTGAGTAGATTTATTATGATTTGTTGTCTTTGCATTTCGACGACCGCACGACTGCAAGTGAACTTTGCAAGTTACGCATGGTCGGTAGGTTGGGTAAAAGAAAACTCAGTTGATTCAGCGCAGCGAGAGTCTGGAAAGGCAGATAAATACCAGACATATTCAAAACATTCGCTTTGTGCACTGGAAACGTACGTTCATTTAGAACAACTGCGGGAAACAAAAACTGATGGCGATAACAAAACTAAGCATTGTGTAAGAATGTAGAGTGAACTATTTCAGCAATGTGTTAACAGGTAAAAGTAAGTTAGTTTCTATCGGTAACATTTCGATTGGGTGCACTGGTGCAGCTGTGGTGACCACCTTTTTCGTGTTTTTGCGTTCGTGCATTGGTTTTTCAGAGCCCTGCTTGGAAAATTCCCCAAGTGCGCAAAACAAATGGTTTGGTGACATGGCTAGTTAATAGTATTCCGTGCTTTTCACGCATGTCTGTTTCTATCTCACACGTTTATCCAACGAGTAACTTGGTGATGGTCTGCTCATTACCTTATATTTATTGCATACGGGTTGCACTCATTCTATAGTGTGCATGGCGGTCCGACTTTTTGTGATATGCGTCGTGAAGGGGCACATTTTTGCAGCAACGGCCTGCTATCCCTGATATCCACTCATTAGGTAACTTTGTACCTTGTCTTTCTTTTCATGGCGGTTTCTTGCAAAAACAGCGTTTTTTCATGGCCACGAATTCATGTTTTTGGGACGTATTTACGACCTCTAACAGTTTGTAGCTTGTTTTTTTCGCTGAGACATTTGGTCACTGAAACATTTCAGTCGTTTGTCTCACATTTGTATTAAAACTCGCCGTAACAGTGTTTTTAGCCTATATTTTCAGACATTCTGACCGAAATGACTTATTTTTTTCGGCCATTTCAGAATCATTTCGGTCTAGGACCGAAAAAAAACAGGTTTGTAGCTGTACTTAATTGAAACATTTTTTCCAAGCTTACTTGGGACGCAATGCGATGGACAGTGGGAAGGTATGTCGTGCAATATATTGGAACAATGTTTTGTGAAAATAGATTGATAATGCCATTGTTTGTTTGTTTAAGAAACGGGAAAAAAGATCCAAAGCGCAAGAGAAAATTGCAACGCTGAAGAAAAGGAATGGCGAACTTGTAAACATTGCTAGAAGGTTAGAAGAGAAAGCCAGGTCCTTGCAGGAGCAAACTGTCAAAGTAAGTTTTGGAATTCAGCTTGTTGCTTATGAAAGTGCCGTTGTGGAAGCGTGAGTTAAGGAAACAGCAACATATTCGTAACAATGTTACTCAGACTTGTTTATTTCGCCTGTGGAACGATTCGGTGTTTCTGCAACTGTTAATGATCAACTTCTCGTTTTCTTACGGTTCTTAATGCTTGACAATAACAACTACACGTAAATTCACCCGTTTTGTTTGTGTTTTTTCTTTTTTTTTTGAAAAAGAAAACGCAAGAGTTGGCTGCAGTCACTCGTGACCTGCAGCAGCAGAAAAGGACACACCAGCGACATAAGGGAAGATCTGATGCGGAGCACGCTCGCATCATTGCTGAGAAAGACGATGCTCTTGTTTCAATGGGGGCACAGCTCGAAGATCTGAAAAAAGCGCTGCGCCAAACAAGAAGAGTGAAGTTTTTACAGGTGTGGTCATGGACCGAATCAAGAAATTATTGAAGGTTGAAGCAGGAAATCATTTAATACTAGATCTAGTTTTTGTGATGGTTTGTGCTTTTCAGTACCGCTTGGTTATTGAGAAAAATTGGGTTTGATTGCTGCCCAAAATTAAATATTGCAAGTTATTCTGCAATCTGTTGCTTAAAATACTCTTTTTAGACATAGCGTTCTGTGTGTTTTTGGCGTGTGATGTACTGACCGTAATGTTGGGTTAGACTACTAAGACAGTAGAGGAAATTAGCGTAGCGGTTGCGCGATTGTAACAGCGAAGAGATAGCCACTCAACTCACAAAAGAAAGTGCACTGTTTGCTTGACATTTTGATACCGACGTGCGTGGTGCCTCGCCGACCCAGCAAGAGACAGAAAGTTTTTTTGCCGTGAATCGGAGGTTATCCGAAAATTCTTGGCGACTGAAGCTTTTCGATGCGTTGATGCGAAAGTGGAGGCGCAGAGAACGCCATTCACGAGATAGAAGCAAGTTGCTCGCCACACGAGAACAGGCTTTGTTTTTACGCGGAGTAGCACGTTGCTATACCGCGTTATGCGCCTGAATGGGGAGTCCGTGTGTGAAAGGAAACTGTATATCTAACTTCAAAAACGCAGCGTACACTGAGGAGCAGCTGTGAAAGTCAGAGCACACAAAAGGTTTTCTCTTTTATTCCCAAGTAACCATTCATGTCATCCAATATCGTTTGGTCTAGCGTTGTGTTTTGTGTCGAATAGAATGCATGCCTTTTCCTGCAAGATGTCAGCCAAGAGCAGACCAATTAGCTGTGTATACGCACAAAAACATGGGTCATTTCAAATGCATTGCACAATGCTAAAGATTTTGGCTAAAATAGCAATGTTGATTTATTAAAATTCAGTCCCATTTGTGCTACAAGTTTGCCACTAATCCCTAGACGAAGTGTGACTTCTGGCGATTCGTGGCTTCTCACATGTGAACTTTTAGTATATTACAATTTGCTCGTGGTTGTTGCGTTAAATTTGCGAAGTCGTTCGTTTTTGGAGAAAAAACGCTTGTCATTAGAGCTTTTCACTGACTACGTAGTGTTCAAATGTTTTTTTTTCGTAATTTTAGTTGGTTTCATTCACTGTAGGATCTCCGTCAAACTCAAGAAAGCTTTGCATGCGGTTCCCATGTAAATGTTTAAATGCACATGCTTTTCAGAGTGTTATTTTTGAGTCGTCAGTCATACGTCTGACTTACAGTCAGGCCCGTAACTAGGGGGGAGCAGGAGGGCGGTCCCCTGGAAAATTTTTCGCCCCCCCCTGGAAAAATGTGTTGGACATAATGTAAAACTATTTGACATAGTTTTAAAAATTTGGCCCCCTCTCAAAAAACTCTTCGCCACCCCTGGTGTCCAAAGCTGGTTGCGGGCCTACTCACAGTACATGCAGTTGATTTCGAAGTTGTGTATACCAAGTGAACACGGAGAAAGATACTCATTTGCTTGATTCGCAAGGCTTAGTTTTTATCAATCTATAAAATATGTGCTATCAGGCCAGCAATGATGAAGATGGCGACGTTCTTGCTGAAAATCAAAAGGAAATGCTTCGATTGCAGAAACTTGCTTCAGCTGCCAGTTCGAAGGTAATTGTGCTGCGATGTTTTCTTTCGAGTTTGCTATGCTTTTCGTAGGTATGGCTAACAAACAGAAAAACCATCTTTTAGGTTTGTAGCGTTTTTACGACTACTGTTGTTCATATCCTGTTGTCCGACTGCGTTCCGTAAGATTTGCCGGCGGTTTCAAAGGCTCGAGCTAAGTTTTGCTTTATGCTAAGGACACTGCCTACAGGACATCGTACTGTAAGAACAAATACCCAGCTATAACAACACCAGCTGGCGTTTCTCTTGCTAAGCTCCCTTTGCTTTGATATCTGATAAGCGGTTGACCCTTCACTCTTCTTTGTTTATCATGTGTTGCAAATGTTGCAATACCACACGGGCTTACTTCGTGATAATGCCGTCGCACATGTGTTCCACATTTCAAGGCAGTTGCACTGTGTCCGGTTGGAGCAGTGTATTCTTGAGAAAGCTTCTCAGCTTGCAGCAGCAGAAGTTGTTTGTCTGAGATAGCTATGTCCAACCCAAATGGTTTACTGAGACAAAAATTATGTCGCTATCTTAACCAGGGCCGCACATTGAATGACATATTAATGAGGGCCGCACACTGAATGGCTTACTTCGATCTTGCCAAACTAAATTTAGCTCAAGCTAATGCACTGGAAGCGTTCGAATCCTAACTGCAATGGTAACAGATGTGATAAAGTCGCGCTGAGGACCACCTGTATCAAAAATGTCAAATTCAAGACTATCAAAATAAGGACAGGTTGTCGGTATATAGCAGTGGTTCTTAACCTGGGTTCGATCTCGGGTTCGCTGGAGCTGTTTCTGAGGTTCGACGAAGGTCATCTGAAACATGACTAAAAGCGTGGAACTACTGCATAATTAAATATAAACTGTTGATTGATTTAACTTCAGTAATATATTTTTACTTTCTGTTGCATTGGGCAAAAATGAGGTTCGACAAAAGCTTGGAAAACTACGTAAGGGTTCAGCGTGTTTGTGAAGGTTAAGAACCACTGGTATATAGGATACAGTACTTTTACTACAGCGAAAACCTGGGCCACATAAAATCTTCGACTGGGCCGTAGTTGGACGTAGCTGGTCTAAGATCAGTATGACAGAAGCAACAAATGATTGCGGCTGAAGCGAAGTTACGGATGAAAATGTATTTTTCGTGCTTTTCGCAACGTCTCTGTTCTGTTGCACCTCGGTCCGTGGGCCATGTTCTCGGGTGATTTGTTTGAAATACCATTGGAAACCGTTTTCTTGTAGTGGACGTTCCGGGTTTTGTCAAAGTAACGCCGTAATTCAACATGCTTCGTTTGAATTTTTGCCATAATTTGAAAGGCGCCGTTTAACGTTATTTGCTCCAAGCGACCCTGAAGCATGCGATAGCTTGCATTAGCACGTTGACAAGTTCGTCCCGAAGAATTTCCCTCCGTGGGAAGGTTGTGTGCATCACTGACATGAACCAAACTCTTGATCTCAGCTTAGATTTCACACCTTTTTTGCTTCGTGTGCGCCTGGTCTTCTGCGAATCTTTCATTTTATGAGACGCTAATGTCACGGCCGTGAAAAAGACGTCCATGATCCAGCGGTACACCCTCAAGAAATCGATATGTCAGCTTTGATTTATTGTATATTTGCCATTCGTCATTACCTGTGTGCTTTCCATATGCCACCGGTGATATCTGGGTTGCTTGGATTTGTTTTAAAGCTTCAGAAGAAGGCCGAGCAACGTGAGCTGAATAATTTATAAAGGTATTGAGCAGCAGGGTTCGTGTGTTGTCTTGGCCTGGATTGATGGCCGGAAAAGGCATCCGTTGAAAGAAGCATTGCAAATGGCAACATCAGGCAGGTGCCAATGCTTCAAAGACTCTCATCGGTTGTATTGCGCAAAAGCCATCTCACTTAGCGCACAACGTGCCTTCCGCCAGTAGCTCAGGCCGCACTAATTAAAACTTAACGTAAATCAGGTTAGAGTTAGTGCGAATAGATATGTCACTAAGCGCTTGGTTTTGGTTGTAGGTATGTTGATGTGAACTTGGATAGCTATACAGTGTACATGTACAGTACCATATGAAGTTGGTAATTGAATTAGCTAGAAGTTATGTTCAACGTAGTAATGAGCTTGCAAGCGATTTGAATATCAGCGTCAATTGTTGTGACATAATCAAAATAGGCGTTTTGATATTGAGTTCACGAGCAAGGAATGCGATAATTTTCATTTCACAAGCATATGTGTTTTTAACATGGCGCTGTCTCTTCAATTAGTTCTGAGACTATTACAGAAACGATTGTGATACCATAACGTAAACTAAAGTTCGATTCGCTGGTGTGCTTTTACATTCACTGATTAGTAAGAGCATTGTAAACACTTAAACATGACTTGCAAAACGTACACCAAGTGTTCTGTAAAAGACTCGAACTGAAAGCTTGTGATCTCCCTTGGTTAATTGGCTGGTCACATGGCAGGTTTGTGTCAAACTTAGCTGATGTTACGTTGGGGACACTTTAAATTTTTTTAAATAAGCATTTAGAGAAGCATCTCAGTTCTCTATCTTTGCAATGACCGAAGCGCTGTGATATAAAACGTTCGCATCGACACGAAATGTCAGGATGTTAACCCTTCATACTCAATTTCTTCAAAATAGCCTGCTATGTTGGATTCCAGTGTACGGTACGTTCAATGATGGTCAGAGGTGTTTGTATCGGTGCCTGTTTGAGGTCAATGCATCTGCTGTAAATCATTTTACTTCAGTGCAACGCCTGGCATTGCGTTGTCCGGCCTGCGACACGCCGTAAACCGAAGACGGTCAGAGCCAAAGTTTCATTCAAGTGAGCGCGCCACCTCTGCAAACTCTTCGACAATGTCAATCTGGTTCACAATAGTGTGGTTTTCTGAGGCTTTTGAATTCAGCGTGATCTATACGAAGCATCAACTGAGGGGTATTAATACTTTGCTAATATAGTCATTATAGCTCCAGACAACTGATAAGCAATCGTTTATTCTGTCCACGAAGTGGCCGGCAGGCACCGAGCTGCAACGCACTAACGTCACTTGATTTGACTGTAGTTAAAAGGCCTTCCAGATGTTCTTCCTGCCGCACTCGGTGGTTGTGCCGTATTTCTGTCAGGCTGATTGTCTTCCGAAAAGCTCGTCTGGGTTCAGAAAAGGTTGCCAATCGCTGTTTTGCAAATATGCTTCGGTACGCGACCTCTGCTAATTATAATAACAGCCAAGTTTTGTTCTGTGTCAAGGTGGTCTTGTGGAAAATATGTGATGTACATTCGCATAAGCACCTCATATTGAAGTGATTTTTAAACATGCAGCAGTGGCGCATAGCTCGTCTATTTTGGTAGAAGTTACGAGGAGTTGTTAAGGTCTACTGCGGCCTGTGTAAGACCGTGCAAAATACTGCACAGGAAATGTGTCAGCAGTGAAGTAAATTTTCAATGTCGATGATCTAGAATTAGCTGGTTTGTTTACCACCTGTCTCCAATGTTGTTTAGGTATAATATGAAGATGGTTTTGATTTGACGTATGTTTTGCATGTCTTAGTGTGTAGCTGGTGTGTCGTTTTTTCATTTGTCTGGTAACTGGCTGGATTCATTTGCTCTTGGCCTGACAAGCTTGGTTTATTGTTTAAATGTTCACATCGGATTCGGACGTGGCATTCAGGTGTGCAGGCATATACGTGTGGTGGAGATGGTTGGTATCTTATAAGCTTGTAGATGGTTATGCAAACTGCAATAAGCTTGTTTGGTTTTTGATCGTGAGTGGTGCACATGCAGCCGACTGTGGTACTGTACATAGGTAATGGCGATAAATTTTATTAGAGTACCTTTGTATCTGTTTTTTCGGTCATAGACCGAAACGTATTTGAAATGGCCGACAAAAATATGTCATTTCGGTCAGAATGTTTGAGTAGATGGCTAAAAACACTTTTATGGCGAGTTTTAATACAACTGTGAGACAAATGACCGAAACGTTCAGCGAAAAAAAAACAGCTTTGGATCACTGGAAATAGTGGAGTGTCAGTTTGAGTGTAGCTTTTTTCGTTGTGTTTAAGTTTTCTGCCAATTTCAGGAAATCTATGCTTGTTTTCAGGTGGTGGTTCGATCTTTGTCTACCCCTGTAACTGCTCGTCAGAAAATTCTAGAAGAATCGAATCGCAATTTGCGTCGGCAAGTCACAGCTCTTGAAAATCGCCTTCGCGACGCCGAATCGAAGTCGTCCGGGTCGGAAGAAGTGGAAAACAAGTTAAAGTCTCTGGAGGAAGAGAATCGCGAGCTTGTGAACAAAATCAACGACCTGCAGAACCGCACGTTAAATCTGGTTCGTGTCGATTTGTTGGTTGAAGCAACGAGCTGTGTGTGCGCGTAACCTGCCTTAGAGACGACGACAACAGTCCTGCCAACTTCCTAGCGTCTAACATTCCCCCGCCTTGTTGCGCGCGCATCGTGCTTGCAGTTCTTAGAAGTCAAAATGCGCGGTTAGCTGATACGCCACAGATACCTTTCGGTCTATCTATGACTCGTTCTAGTCACTTGTAGTACATTTCGTGCGACGCCTTATTTTACGCAGGAATCTGAGCTAGAGGAGTCTAAAGTAGAAACAAGCGACGTCAGCGTGCAACACAGTGAACTGAAGAATATTCACATTCAGGTAACTATGCATGTAACGTAGACGCGAAATACCCGCGTTGTCGCAACGTGCAGCTTTCTCTCGCCACTAAAAAGATTAGATGTTTGAGGGACTGGAAACACTGTGTTTATTTATGTCTTGTCCATTTTTGACCTTAGTTCTTGTTGCTGCTGATTTACAGTTACGCGCATTGCTTGCTCTCTTTGTATTGCGTAGTTTTTGATGGCTTTATGGTGGCTATAAACGTTCGTTTGCAGTTGCAGAACGACTACGCCACTGTCCACGAGCAACTCGCAGTGGCAATAAGAGAACGAGACCAAGCAGTGAGTCAGTGCATCGGTAATGCTGGCAAGCTTGCTGACGTGGAGATGGAGCTTAAGTGAGTGCATTGGTTTGGTTGTTGCGCAATTCTGCGGCGAGAGTTTTGTTTCTTTTTTAGTGGTTGTGTTGGGCCCGCCCCTCCTCGTCTTCGTAGAAGCTGTATCTGCAGTTGGAATTGCAGTGATCTTTTAAACCAGTGGTTTTCAAGATTTTTCATGCAGAGGCATTTTGCAACCCAATTTAACCTAACCTAACGACCCCCTTCCGAAAATTTCCAGTCAGGCATATGTAATGCAGTTGCGTTTGCACTTTGCACAACGGAAAATCACAATTAACGCGCTATATCACTATGTTGAACGAAGTCTCATTTATTAAATTCATGCACATGGCAACATCAGTGAGAGAGACCTGTGCCATGTACAAATCACTCCACAGCACAACCCACTGAAAACAAGAATAACTCCCAAGTTAGCTACCGCAATCAGATATCTAATCTTCAAACACAGCACATTCTAACGTCACGAAGTTATTCGTGCGTTGCCAAATGCAACAGTACTATAATGGTCATAATCACACTCAAAACAATTTTGAATGAAAATCTAGCAAATCATTTTTGCCAGGTGATCCTATTATATTTTGGTTACGACAAAAAGTGGTACCACATACGAAATACAAAGTATAGAAGTAATTATGAATGTTTTCATCAGAAGCTCTAGCGACGCCTAGAAAAATGCCAAACGACCCCCAGGTTGAAAACCGCTGTTTTAAACTTTCAAGCATGTAAAATATGCATGTAGCTCAGTGGTTCTCAAACTTTTTTGCAGACCCCAACTAAATTATACAATTTTCTGTAGACCCCGTGGCCTAGCCCAACAGTTATTAATACAAGGAAACTATGTGACAAAATAAATTTTTAATCGAATAGAGCGAAGGAATTTAGTCGGATAGAAATACTCTATGCACTACAACATTGTTTGTGACGTAACAATAACAACAGTTTTCATAATGTCATCACAATGGATGGTTTAATAAAAATCTATTCGAATCGAATGTACTTTCAAACTACTGTAGCTCAGATTTGATAGCCCTCTTAAGTTTGTTTGAATTGTTGAAAAATGCCGTTTGCATTCCTTGCCCGATTAACAATAATTTTGAATTGGAGGCTTCATTGCTCCATTAGACCCCAGGAGTTATTCATTGACCCCCTGGCCATTCAGTGACCCCCATTCGACCCCGTGACTATTTATTAACCCCTTGGCTGGTCCAGTTGACGCTTGGGGGTCGATATCGACCACTTTGAGAACCACTGATGTAGCTGGTAGCATGGTAGCTGCATGTTTTCTGGGCGCCATAGATGTCGAGCAATTTTGGGGGAATGCCTGTTTAAACTTGAAACGTAACCCGCGAATGGTCTACAGAAACTTAATCCGTTATTGGCAGTCAGATAATAATCACGTTTTCCTTTCAGCTTGATTGTCGTAAACTTTTTGGGGTGTTTAACAATGCACTTGGCACAAGCGACCTTCGGCTTACATTGTGGTTACGAATAAACTTATTGCATGAGTCTAGTCATTCCCAGCGCCTGCAGTAGGATTTTTGTCACTTGTACAGCACATTGAGCCAGGTGTGCTTGTTTGCATTATATTTGAGATCCTGTGTTCCATAGCGTTCGCATGGATTGCTCGATATTGCGGCTTAACCTCCGTGCGGGTGGATCCTTATGATGTTTTTTTCTTCGCCACAAACTATCGATCGGTTTTAGAGCGCTGCGAGATGAAAAGCAGTCGTTCAACGCGCTGCAGAACAACCACCGCGAAGCGGTCGAAAAGCACCAGAAGGAATTGAGCGAATTGCATTCGACCCACGGCAACGTGGTGAAGGAGTATCAGGACGCCTTGAAAGCTCTGCAGGTGTGTTTTCTCGGTGATCTCTGTTCGGTAAAAGTAACAGTATGAGCTTACAGCATGGCAACATTTAGACTCCGAGCTCATTCTGGTTAAAAGAGAACGAATTAGGCAGAATGCACATTGTTTTGAATGGAGGTTCTAAGAGACAAGGTTTGCTCGCAGGGATGTCAGTGGTTGTTATGTTGTGACAGTTCCTCACGTGTTCATCTGCCCAGCGAAACTTTTTGATGGTAGATGAAGTGCTTTTGTCACCCGAAATAAAAGTGCATTTCGTAGCATTGAACTGGTTTTCTGTTTACTTCCTGCAATCCCAGTCGCTCAGCCCGGTATTTCTTCAGGGCACTGGTGCTGCGATGCGGCGGCTGCTGGTGGTGCTTCGCACTTGATGTTCTTTAGCTCCTTCCGCGCTTGTCGCTGACGTGCCTGCGTATCGGTCATGGGGGTGCTTTTTTGCAGTCGAAAGTGGCTGTGCTCGAGCAGCAGTGCCAGGAACAGAATGTGAACAATAAGACGCTGCAGGATCAACTCGCAGCTCTCGTGACCTGGTCTCAGAAAAAGACCACACCTCAGCCAGGAGTACCTGCCTGTTTAGATGGTGAGTGCGTGCGCTCATATTTCTTTTTGGCAAGTGTTAATTAAGAAATAGTCCAAATTAAGTTAAATGCCGACTGCACCGCTATGGAAACTTACTGAAGTGAACCTTTTGCTTGAGGCGGATAAAATATTCTCCCGTTACGTTTGGAATCCGAAAGTCACGTTTTCCTGTGCGCAAAATTTCTGCATGCTGATGTAAATTGCTGGCATGCGGTAGCGCGTTTTTAGTGTCTACATACTGTACATGTGCCAAACCGCTCTGGTAGATAATATAAATACTCCAAGATATATTTCCGGGGAAACGTATTACCGTGTCTTGACATCATGCGTCGTCATCACTCTTACGAAAGTCGCTTTGTCGCTATGAAAACAACTCGGCGTAACTGAACCCTTTCATCGCCACTCCGCGGTCATTTATAATCGGATATTCGAAAGAATGCACTTTGAATTCCGTGACGTTGACTTTTCGTGCGCAACAGACAATGAAAACAATAACAACAACAATAACAACACTGCTGAGGATGCCAGCGACGAAAACCCGAAGAGAATTTTTGCCGAGCACGAATCCAACCTGCCTCCCGCCGTTTCTCCTCACCGGACAGGTCCGGTCGACACCAGTGGCTCCGCGTTCAAGCGGCCTCCGTCCTCGTCCCACAATTCTTCAGGGCTGGCGGACCTGAGGCGAAAATCGTCCTCAACCTCCGTCTCGCAACGTGGAGGTGCGTGCAGATTAAGTCACGAGTTAACGTGCCGTTGAAAAGTCACAAGGTTGGCTGTTGCTTGTTGATGGTGTTAATTGCCTTTCGAATAGACTTTGTCAAATCCAGTGCAAATCCTTTTGTACTTGAGTAAAAGCGCTACCAGAATGCAAGCTAGCGTGCTTCTGGGTTGCAACCATCAGGTACCGTTTGACGACATCGGCAGAGTTTTTCCTGATCGACATGCTATTTCCAGGCATGCCACAGTCGAGCTTGGAATTCAAGCTGCTGGTGCTTTGCATTGCGACGTTCCTGGTTTTCAGTAATTGGGATTGGTGCAGTTTTGCCGCTAGAAAATGGGGCACAAGCAGACTAAATAATTGAAGTGCTTGCTGACGAACTTTTACACTCATTTTTTTCCGGATGACAAACTGAACAAAATGCCGCTGTTGTGCAGGTTGTAAATATTCGGTGTGGCTGGCGGCAACACAGGCCTTTTTTCGGTTGATCTCGCCTTGTGTGGGCTTTAGCTTGCTGTGCACGAGAAACTAAGCTTTATTGGCGGCCGTATTTATTGACGTTTTCTGTTATTCAGAGGCGCACAGCGGACATCATGTGTTTTAAAATCGCAATTATAACTGTGCCTGCTGGGACTTTGCTGGCGATAATACACACTTGCACGTAACGACCTTGGCTCCGGTCTCAGGAGTGTGCGGCGAAGTGTGTTGTGTCGCAGTATCGATTGTCGCTACGCGCAGAGCACTTCCCTATAGCATGTTGTTCGGGCTTTTCCAAAAATGTTAGCTTGCTCGCTCAGGTCAGGGTTGCTTTCTGTTTTTACAAGTGCTGTTTGTCTCAGGCACTGGCGGTGTTTGAGTTATTGCCGGAGAATTTATCTGACTCGCCGACTGCGCTCTAAAATAAACCTTGTCAGTCAACAGCTGCTGCTAACAGGATTTAAGTGTTGGAAATGCGTATTGGGGAGGTGCATCCTATTCTTAGAACGTCTTATGGGAATGATGAACTCTTAGTAACCAGCCTTTTCAGTCGGTGTTGCCCAGCCTACTCCATGTATTGCAGCTTGAGTCTTCGCCACTTTGTTGGATTTTTCATACTGAGTGCTGCCTTCTTTACAATGGCGTCGGTGCGTTGTGACGAGATCCGTTTGCTCTGCGGTGTTGTGAGCCGCCAAGCCATTGAAACAGGATGTCGCCATCCGAGAAGTTAACTGCACTCGTTTCGCAAACACCCTTCTTTCGACCTAATCGATCAGAGAGTAGCATGCTATTGTTAACTGGTCTGGCACGACAAGTTGGCTTTCGGGGTGCCGCGCCAACAATGGATGCTGTATTGTGCGACCCTAATTGTAGCGAGAGCTTTTAATCGCAGATAAAATTTTGCGGATGTGTGTTTAGTTTTATCGGTGAATAGGAAATTTTGCTTCGCAAGCTTGAAATTCGTGTAAATATTGACTACATAAATATAACGGAGAGTACTCACGACAGAATTTTCTAAGTCGTTGACATTTTATTCCACTTCGTAGGACAGCTCTCACGTTTTGCTTTAATTGAGATCGTTAGTAGCAACCCAATTTTCAAAATGCTGCTAAGCGATAGTGATGATCCAGTCAAAGCACACCTGCATTATTTCCTTGTTGTGTCATCAACCAATTATTTTCCAGAATGCAGCAAATAAACCAGTATTTGCATGTAAAATACATTTTTCTTTTTTACACGTTCAAAAGTGCAACCTAATTGAAACGTAAACCATCAGTGAGGTTTGGCCATCTTAAACTAAACCCATTAAATAGATTAAGGGTCTCCAGTAGTCTGTGATGACAGCTGTTGCATTTAGTCTTTCTCCGAAGTGCGCGTGGCTCAACATTGCTGAAGCAGTCCGAGCAGAAAAATTATAATGCAAACTTCTAATCATGGCAGTTTTTCCCGAACATGCAATGATAGCAGTTAATATCGCTTGTCTTTTTGATTTGTGATTTGAAGTTAGTTCCTGTTACGAGTTGTCGCTTTCAGCCAGCAATATTCGTCTCACAATATCTTAGAAGTGCGTCATATGGCGGAAAGCCCGGCTCTTTGTTTTTTCTGTTGGTCCGGCATGTCGGACGAAAAATACACATCCAATGCGGATCAGTGATCCACGATCAGTGCAGCAAATATTCTGTTTTTTTCTGATGTGGCTGCAAAAGTTAGTTCTATATCACACGATGCAGACTACTTTCTCCCCATGTCTTGGCAAGAACGCAAAAATTGTTTGTTGCGACCTGTATAAACTTTTAGTTGAAGCTATGGCCTTTTGCCAACGGGCCAGTAGCGTCATGCTTACGGGTACTCCACTGAGGAAAATCTAGATTTGGCTTTGTGCCAGCAACTAAAGGTAACCGAGGGAGTAAGCAGGAAACGGCGGTGATGCGGAAACGCCACAGCCTTGCTTTGCTCCGCTGACAAATGCAGCATTTACAGCGGTCCTGTTCTTTTCTGTAGATTCTTACGCGTCACCAACCCACCTCACTTACTTGCTTTTTGGGCGTCTTGCGGTTAGGTCGGTGTCGTCGTGACTCGTGACGTACCAAGCACGCATCACGTGATAAAACTTCGAAAGCACTGTTCGTTCGTGCTTCAGAAAAAAATGTATTTGACAGCCGTGTGCATGTAATTTTTCTGAAGGTCTATAATCCTATTTGCATTTTGAAGGTCTATAACCCTTTGACGTCAGCTTTACTCGAAAAATGTATGTTTATTTGCAGTAGAATGCATCGATACTGTGTCATTTTCTTGCATCAGAAAATCTTACATGGACAATTTATTAGTAAGGTAAAAACTGTCAAACAGGCGTTGATATGGACGACACCGAAGCTGAGGATTTCGAAGACGAGGTTCGTGTCACTGTTGCTGGCGCGGAACCGTCGCAAGGTGTCTCTGACCCCGTCGACCAGGCACCCCTTCGCGTCTTCATAGCGAAATACAATTACAATCCATTCGAGGGGCCAAACGAGCAGCCAGAAGCGGAACTCCCCTTGGTCGCCGGAGATTATGTGTACGTTCACGGGGAAATGGACGAAGACGGATTTTACGAAGGTGCGCTGCTTGTGTGTCTTGTAGCAGATACAATGATGTAGTCGAATTTTAATGCGAGTGGATTGTTTCCTGTCGCAAAAATCTCTTAAAATTAGGTTATCTTAGTCCTGCGGTTTGCCGTACTGCGCAACTCCCGTGAAAACGGCCTGTCATGATGGATCAGATGTTGATTACTGGGGCATATCTATAGGGCAGGGGAATAGAAAGTGTGCTAAAAAACATTACTGGACCTTGATAGATCGTGCACTTGAAATTATCATTTTGACTTTTTGCACATGCAGTGAGTGGATTAGACATCAGTACTTTTCGTAGAAGTACAGGCCGTCGGTACAGAACAGCAAAATTTCTGGCCATTTCGTCCAAATCAGTGCGCTTGGACACGCGCTTCCTTTTGCGTTGCGTCAGTGACGAGCGGCAGCGGCAAGGATGTTTCGACGAGGCTTAAGGTCTGAGGTCATAGTTCTATACTATTGCGTACCAAAGCAGTGTTAAGGTGCTTGCCAAGAGCATTTCATGCCAATCGTTGTTAATGTGTTTCGTTTTTTGCCATAACAAAAACATATTTTTAGTTTACATTGCCTTGAAGTGGAGCCAGGCAGCTCCACGAGAGAGCTCAGTCAGCAGCCTCCTAGGTGGAAAACCTCTGCTTTTGTTAGATACGGTGGCTTATCGTGTTTCGTAATTCATCAGATCGATACCGGATCGATGAGAACGTCATAAAGTGCTGTTGTCAATCTCGCCTGCCGCACAAGATAATGACTTTGTGTCATTGCAACGCACCTTAGGTGTTTAGAAGCTGCAGCCTGTAGCCATTGATATGGTTGGAATTAGGAATAGGAATGAGTATTCCAGAATATTTAGGTGTGCTAGAATAGTTCTACAATACTTAAAATTGAATTTTCAAATCTATTCTGCAAGTTTTCCAGATTTTCAAAACATGAAGCTCTAATGTGCTTTTATGTATTTATTCAATGAAATCACATCACACTACTTGATCATTTGATCACTGAAATGATAAGTTGATAACTTGTTGTTTTTATTGACACGCAGATTGTTCAGCATTTCCAAACTTTCTCCTGTCTAGCGTGATCGTAAAAACACTGCGTTCTGCAGTTGCGGATGTTGATAAAATGGACAAATAACTCAGAGCAAGCCCAGCAACCATCTCCGTTTGTTGGTGGTCATAATTATTTCGGTCTCAAATATTTGAAACAAATTGACATTTTCGATTCAAATTTTTACGATTCGGAATCGAAAGATCCGATATCCCAAAATGCCCAACCCTAGTTGAAATCATCAACTTTGGTTCCGTGATGCCTTCAGACCTTTCTGACTTGCCTTCCCCCGTCATAGGTGCAAATGTATGTATTTTTTT
>JGI24159J19872_10001609_pt1 | contig 25316 bp, 14 predicted proteins | sample Ectturendosymbi4_FD_19872 | JGI IMG/M metagenome (IMG submission 19872)
ACCGACTGCGGTTATGTAGGTTTGCAGGCTATCATGTCGACGGTCGGACTGTTCGCAAACAAGTACATCACGTTGAATCACGAATGGAATATTACTGCGAATTACGCAGTAAGAATGCACAGAACATTAAAGCACTAATGTGTCCACTATAACACGAATCAACTGTCAAGCTGTTACATAATCGTCAAGATCAAAGTGATAAGCGTCTCAAAATGTTTTTTTACAGTCTTAAACTTTCAAATTTAGAAAAGGCGTCAAGGAAAAGAACTATAAACAAGTGGTAAAGAATAAATACCCCAGTTTCGATTATTTTATTTGTCACGTACACGAGATATGTTTGTCCACAAAAAGATATGTAAGGAAGTGAAAAAAGAACACTGTTGGTTTGGACTTAGCGAGCTTTATGTGCATACTTTATTGCTGGTACGCCAAATACGCTCACTTCAATGTTTTTGCAGAACCAACAAAATAGTGGAGGAAATGCCATCGTTGTTGGAGGAAATTCTCAGACGCAAGGAATAATGCTCAGCACGCAGCAAGAGGTGGTTCTCGTCATTTTGTTTACGCCTTATAAAAATTATTGCTATCAAGCAAAACGAACAGCGGAACACACACGAATCCGGCTACTATATAGAGGTAGATGATGAAATGGATGCCGATTTTGCGCATTTGACCTAAGGTAACCTCGCGCGATGAAAACGCTGGAAACACTGCTCGTTTCTACGTCAAGGTAATAATTACGGATCCGACTGGCATTACGCGGCTCGGCTAAAACGGTGAGTTTATCAGTCAGGCGGCAGCGACCTCGTAGCCTAACAAGTAGGTTTAAGGGCCTGTATGCCAATGCTTTTCGGTTCGACACTCAGCTTTACGACTTTCGTTTTGGTAGCAGCTGTTGCACAAGTATCCGCACTTTTCTCTTCATATTTTCCATTTTGCTTTACGTTTGGGCTTTAGGTTTAGCGGTTAGGCTTAGAGGTTAGGTTTAGGGTTTTGGTTTAGAGGTTCGGTTTAGAGGTTCGGTTTAGAGGTTAGGGTTTAGGTTTTACGTTTAGGGTCTAGATATGGGGTTAGGTTTAGGGTTTATGGGTTAGATTTAGGGGTTAGGTTTAAGTTTTTAAACTCTAGGTTTATAGCGGAATCAGTCGAGTACAGCACAAACTTCCCTTCGGCCCCCTACCTTCACGCAGAAACGAGCAGTGTTTCCAGCGTTTTCATCGCGCGAGATTTTACCTTAGGTCAAATGCGCAAAATCGGCATCCATTTCATCATCTACTTTATATAGACCAGTGGTTCACAACCACTCTTCTGAGAGCCGTATGCGGTCCCCAATCACATGTTGTGCGGCCCGCAGCAGTCTTTCAATAACACTAATATGTTGTGTAACAGACTTTGTTCTGCTATAAAACAAAACGTGTCAATTGACTGTTAAAATTCTTTAGTGTGGCTCTCCAACAAAGTCGTAAGATTGGATTTGGCTCGCTTCAGAAAAAAGGCTGAGAATCACTGATACAGAGTGTCAAGATCCATATATTTTTCTTGTTTGCATAAAAACTGTTAGTGTAGTATAGTTATCCCAGCTTTATTTTTGTAAAACAATGGTTCAATTTAAAAGTTCAGATTTGGAAAAACTTGCAGCTCTTTTGTTTAACAACCAATATTAAAAGTTGAAAAAATTCAAAATTTTACGTATAGCACTCTGAAAATGGTGGTAATTTAAAAACTGTGTAATCAAAATGAATCAAATCTTGAAATCGTTCAATTTTAACCGAAACAAGGCGTGTAAAGCGTCTTAATCTGAAGGAGTAAAACAACCTTTGTGAAGTCACAAGTATAGCTCCTACTGGTCATGTGGGTTTCATGGTGAGGTTTCTGACATTCTGCATTTTTTCCACTGCAAAGCATGCGTAATGCTTATTGCTACAAAATAGTCATCTTTGTACTTTCCCCGTGTTGTATGCTTCACCATGGCAACCACAAGAAGGACGAAACCGTTGCCTGTTGAATTTTTGTTCTGTGAGCGAACGATCTTATCCGCGTTCATGCAGCAAATAGCGTCAAATATGTTTTGTTTTTGCGTTAATGCAGCAGTCTACGTCGCAGCAAAATCAAACGGTGGCGCAAAACGTTGTTCAACAGTTGCTTGGTAACAGCAATAGTTCCCCAAATGAAATTCATACGGTGAGTTTCTCAAAAGAACTGTGAAAAAATTTTTGAAAAATGTTCAATCACAAGTACCCGATTTTTACCTTTAACCCAGATACAAATAACTGCGGATGGTCAGCTGCAGTTGGTGAAAGTTTCCGGATCGTCAGATTCCACCGTGACTCAGGAGCAAGTGTGTAAGTTACTGTCTGCGGACGATCTGTCTGTAGTTGAAGTCAGTAATTGAAAGTTTTGGTCGAGTTGAGCTCTGCTTGAAGTTGTGGGTTGGTCACATGTATCTGAAAAGCATAATCACTGAAGATCATTTGCCTACGGGATTTTTCTTCAAAAAAATGAAATAAATCAATTGATCCTATAAGATAGGCTTGCCTAAGTTAACTAATCGTGAACCACTTGTTTGAAACGCGACGCTTAAGCTCAAGATGTTTGCTACTGAGGAATTATGGCAATCGTTTTTGTTTCATCTATTGGAGAAAAAACATGTCTAAGACCAAGGGGGTACGCAAGGGGAGGGGTTTGGGGTTAAAACCCCCTTGAGCTTGATATTTAAAAAAACTTTATTACCTTCGCAAGGAGATTAATAGTTTTCGCATACTTTTGCTTGTTAATTTGTCGACTTAATGCTAATAGCACGGAATGAATTTGCATGCAAATTTCAAGGACCATTGTAAATGGGCCATAAAGTAAAGTAGGAATCTGGGTTGTCGTCTGGGTACAGAAACCATCTCACCACTTTTTGCAGACCTTTCGTCCACTAGGCTATGCATGTTTAAGATTGTGTTCGGCGATAGTTCACTTCATCCGAAAAATTGCATTTATATTGTCTGCCAAGACTGATCAGCGCAGGCGCTGACCGCATTGGCTGCATTAGGCCTACCAATTTCTGTAGCATGATAGAACTGTTGCACGATCTGAAAAACAGCAGTTGTTAACATAGAAGCATTCAGACATTTATTGTGTCTCAACAGGAAAAAAGGAAAACTAGAAGTTTGCTGGACTTCTATAAACAACAACAAAATCGAAAGTTTTCTTGCGTACTTAATGCGCATTCTCAATTCCTGTGTAGTTTAGCAAGATTCGATTTTTCGAATCGGGGTGTGCGTCAACCAATCCACCCGCACTTTATGTTCGACTGTTCGTATTCGACAAGACATTAGCGCAGCCTCATTTTTCCGTTGTAAATTGCTCTGACGAATTGCTGGGTGTGTTTTACTCCCCTGTTTTAACGCGCAGCTTGATATTTTTGCAGTTATGAACTGCTGTATCGTAGCGTTGGGTGTATTTTCCTCCGATAGCCTAACTTGGAACGCTAATAGTTTATATTCAGTGCAATGACACAAAATATGGAGAGTGGATGTATAGAAAAATGTGCATTTTATGTCAAGAAACTTCGCCACAACGTTGGTTTGGAAACAGGACTATGACGCCAAATTGTGACGTCACAAACAGCCCACAACAAATACAGATGACTACCCTATGCCACTGAATGAACCCCCCATGAAAATTTTCTGCGTGCGCTTCTGTCTGAGACAGCTTGGAAAGATGGGCTTGGATAATGTTGTTCGTCGCATACGACGCGCATGCTCGTGGATCTGCATTTCATTCTAATTTTAAGATACGCATATACAACGCTTGATTATAGCTTCATGTATACATAGTGTATCTTAGATTACATCGGTGAAGGACACGGTGCTTATCGTCTGGACCCTTTTATTTGTTTTTTGACAGGAGAGGTGAATGGCGTTGCTAAAGAAGTTGTGTCGATTTGTTCGCACGGCGTTCAAAGAACGAATCGCGCCGAGCGATGTCGTGTTTGTCGCGAGATCGACCAAATGCTTTGGATGGGCGGAGAGTGTAGAGCATCCGAACAAGCTTTTCGTTCCACGCTGCACCAGCGCCAAGCAGCATTTTCCAACATCTCCAGGAGTGCAAGCCGTTGAAAACGTCCAAATTTGAACTACGAAAAAGAAAGCATTTTCGGCAAAGCTTCTTATCATGCAGGGTAAGAAACTACAGCTTCTCGTTAACACTCAGATAATTTAGGCTGCTGTTGTGAAAGCTACACAGTTGTTATTAAACCTGCATGTCATATTGCGCAAGGTGTTTATTGCGTTTGATTGAAAATGCATTCACTTCGGTGATGTTTTCCAAACAGCGACCGCAAAAGGGAGCAATCTTCCGTGGAGGTGAGCGGTTTTGTTCGTGCGGTAGCCGGCTTTGCCTTTTACGGACGCAACGGATTTTTGTGACCCCATTTTCATTGTTTTGCGTCATTGACATCTTATTAGACTAGCAATCCAACTACTGTCTTGTATTGCTTTTTTTTGTGCATTGTTGTTCCTGCAAAAATACAAGGCGGTTTGAGTTTGAAGCACATGGAACAAAATTTTAGAAGCACCAGAATTAGTAATTAGTTTCCACAAAGGTGACGCTGTCGAATCCATCAGCAAATTTTCAAATAGGAAATCGACTTCACGTCATTCTATGCATCTGTTCTGAAATCTACAAACAAGGAAAAAGCAAGCAAACTCAAGACTAAAATGAGGCAATATTGGCTATTTGGACTTACGAAGAAAGATGCAGCCTAATGAAACTTGTAGCACAAATTAAACCTATATTTTGCGCTTTGAAAACACCCGTAGGTAGACACTTCACATAAAATTTAGCACGTGGCATCATCTAATAGAGCATTAAAAAATACCCGTAACTCCTCAAAAATACAGCACGTGGCATCAGTTTACAGAATTCTTCACAAAAACGGCACGTGGCATTCATTAGCTTACAGAACATTAAAAAAAATACTCGCAACTCTTCACAAAAAATCGACATAGAAAACAAAAAATACTTGCAACTCTTCGCATAAAAATCGGCACTTGGTACCAGCGTACAGACGTCTTGCAATTTCGCTTCATACAAGCGTCTTGTGTTTCTCCAATACTGCAAGAATCCTCGCTGACGCATTCTGTCGAACGAATGCGCCATGCATGGAGTATCGTTCCGTATGACTGGAACCACACCCCAACGGTAGATGATTAAGTGGATGCTAATTTTGCGCATTTGACTTAAGGCAGGGGTAGGCAAATAGCGGCCCGCGGGCCAATTGTGGCCCGCGGAAGCATTCAGAAAATATCTTCATAACTGAAATTTCCTCGAACTTATCACAACCAATGTTAGTGGTGACTGCTTAGGCTAGCTTAACCGAGACTTGCTTCGGTTTCACTAAAGAGGTACGGCCCTCCGCCAAACATGGCCTTCTCAAAATGGCCCCCGAACCAAATTAATTGCCCACTCCTGACCTAAGGTAACCTCGCGCGATGAAAACCCTGGAAACACTGCTCGTTTCTACGACAAGGTAGCGGGCCGGAGGGCGGTTTGTGCTGTACTCGACTGATGCGCTACAAACCTAAAGTTTTAACCTAAACCTAACCGCTAAACACAAAACCCATTGGAAATTTGCGGCCTGGTTTGACTGACGGCGTGGTTTTGATTCAAAATGGCGTGGAAGTAACCCATGAGCCATTAGATGCGGAGTTCAACGAACAGTGGCTCATTGGTCCCGCCTAACTTATTAGATCTACATTCGTTTGGAAAAAAGCCATGATCGCGTATATTTTGTAACTCTATTACTTGTTTCGTAGTATTTTTCGCGAAAGGGCTTAAGCTACTGGCATAAATGACGCGGAAAAGCTGCGCAAATCTCAAGCGGGTGGTTTCCAACCCCAGATCACACATGCGACTTGGCTACCTCAGCTTTTTCCGTGGATTTAGCCTCACTAAGATTTGTGTGTTGTTTTAAAAAGACGAAAATCTTCTCTTTTCATTAACATATATTTACAGATAACGTTTATCGATCACGTTTCGTGACGGATCATCCTAACACTCAGTGGCGTACGCGGAAAATTTCCGAGGTGGGGCAAAGTTTTGTCACAATCGTGTGACGTCACAAATCAACTTTAGGGGAAGTGCCGAAGGCACAACCATTCTAAGGCGGTCTGGGGGCCTATTTAGCCCCCAGGGACGGATTTACGCATAGGCCATGGCCTAGGGCCCCACGCAATTCTTTCCTATGACGACTCAATATTAACCAAAAATTTGCGGAACTCCGTGGAGGCATAACTTCACAATTTGCCTTGAAAGGAGTGGAAATTCAAATGTGTGCTCTAAACCTTTATGAGTACAGTAGCAACACGACAATAGTATGCATATGGGCGTGAGAGAGATGCAGGCCGTCTTTATGAAAGTGGTTGCAAAAAAAGAATGAAAAAGAAAAACGGTACTCAGTTGATGTTCAATTTTCCACTGACAAAAAGCTCGCAACAGGGCAAGACCGCCAGTGAAAGACAAGACCCCGCCATAGACGGGGCTTCTGAAACTATGGATCGTGGCCCCAAAAGGGGTCGCTAAATGTAATTTTGGGGTTGCGAAACCAATTGGCTTGACAAATCAGAGATAACAATTTTTCTAAAATTTACAAGAAAATTGAAAGTGGGCCTGCGGTGAATCTATTTCTACTGCATTTTAATTTTTAGGGGCAATATCGCCCTTTATGCCGTCAGTTGTTTACTATGATTCCTGCCTGAGCTATCAAATGTTACTAAAAACTAGGCACAACAAGTTATGCGTTGTTACACCATGATTGTTTCAACGTAGGCTATTAACCGATACTGACCTTATTGCATTCATTCAGGCACGAAGGCATGCTTCTGTTTAGGCTCTAGGTCTACAGTACTCTACGGGCTAGGCTAACTGCTTTGAGAGCACACCAAGTAGTTTCAAACTAAAGTTAAAAGTTTCTTACACAGCTTCAGAAGCACTTTTGACTTTGATTCAGGAGAAGTTGGATCCACAAACCACACACCTGCCATGCCCTGGATGAGTTTGCGGAGTTGTTAAGTGGAATTTTCAAAACAGATGTCATTTTTGGATAAGAACAAAAAATTTATGTTCAGTCATTTATGGTCTAGCCATTCATAAACTCTTAGACTTTTGCACAAGATATTTGTGTGAAGCAGTAGGCTATTCTCAAAATTGATAATCATCAAGTCCAAAAACAGATCCTTTTTGAAAAATATTAAGAATGTCCTTCGTCCTGCGTTGTCTTGTATCAATCTACGAATGATTGATCTGTGTAAAAATTATCAAGTGCATCCATCCCATTAGTTGTGCTTTAACTTCTATAAACTGAATTTTTTTGTCCCAAATTTTTTAAACTATGCTTAACACATTTTTCCATCGAGGGACGAAAAAGGGAAGCCCCCCAGTTACGGGTCTGCTAGAACCCAACAATTGAAGCAGAAAATATGCAAACTTCTATGTGTGGCTGCTAATACACCGGCCATAAATGGATGACACCATAAATGGGTGACAGTGGCGTATTCACAGTTCTCGTCAAATAACTCTATAATGCAGATCGATCGATATAGGCTCATGCACGATGCGTGAGGCAACCAGACTGTTTCAAGCTTTTGAACAACTCGTCACTGTTGACGTGTGTTCAGCTTTTTTCATCCATGTAATCCTATTAGTTCCGAAAAATTGGTGTCGATTTTTCACTTCCCAGCTTATGCTTCAGACCCAGCTCGGTCCATTGAAGTATCTATTTATTGGATGTAGTTCTTCAAAGATGATGGGCCTATATGCATAAAGCCGTCTCTCAGTGAACTCGCACATAAGCTTCAGTGGCGATTCAAAGGGCGGCCTGGGTAGGCCAAAGGCCCCCAAATTTTTGGCTGCCTCCCAGTTCGTGCTTAATTTCACATTGAAATTCGTTTGGTTGACATCTGCAGCAGATGACTCAGCCTGCAATATTTCAAACGATAGTAAAAAGCTCTCTAAACTGCGTTCAATATTTCCCAAATGCATGATTACTGTTGTGTGGTTGCTTTTGACGACTGGGTAATGGGTGTTGTTTATGACGACACACACCAGTGGTTGCTCGGACCCAGCGTGAAATTTAGTCAGACCACGGTCGTGGTGGTGAAAGATTCTGTTGGAAGCTATGAAACAGTCGCAGGAATGAGAAGATTCATCTTCCATACATTTCAGTGTGAGGTGGAACTGGATTATATTACTGTCAGCAGATTATTGCTTGTCCCAGTAGCAAAATGTTTGTGAAAACAATAAGAATTGGTGTCAGATAATTTATCCGAATTTATCCTGACTGCGGTTGTGTGTTCTGCCGCCGTATACGACTTCGAAGCATCTTACGTAACTGGTTCGTGACTTCAGTTGTCTACTCACACATGTTCTGCAACCTCATTGTATTTGTCATGATTTTCTGTAAGTATTCAGGAGCAATTCTTTCCGGTATTTCAGCTCTTTGCCCCGGAGGTAAAATACTTCCATCAGAAGAACACTTGAGTTAAAAGAATTCGCTAACGCTTATTAAATCAGTGAGAATAATTTGAAACATGGAATACCTATGGCAAAAAACTTACTTCGGAAAGAGTCGCAACTGCTTGCATCGCTCGAACTATTTCTTTCATTTACAGCTCCTTACAAAGCTGCATTTGATTGTTACTATTAGCTGTAACTCTTCCCGTCACTAGCGCTTCATGCGAGAGAAGTTTTTCAAAATTAAAATTAGTGAAAACATTTCTCAGAAATACCATGACCAATGAAAAATTGAGTAACATTGATTTACTTTCAACCGATGGGTTGCGAGCTGCAAAAAAAGATTTAGAGAATTTCGTTGATCAAGTTGACAGTCGACATAATAATCGACGAATTAAGTTGCACTGAGCTTATGTTTATATTAAATTTTGTCGTAGACTGCAGAGATTTGTATTAGAATCATATTGCTCATTGTTTATTTATCTCAATCTTTCTTTTGGTTTGAGGTAGTGCGTGTTTCGCTTATGACAAGATAGTCAAGCTAATGCAGGATTTGTAAGTCAGCTTTTGAGGATCAGTCAGAGGAACATTTAGTGTGAATATTAAAATGAACGACTTCGTTGGGAATATTCTGCAAAGCAAGTTTTATGCCTGCTGTTACATCATGCTATCAGGTACATGCCCATGCACGCATACCTGTCTGCGGCGCGGCTATGCTAATTTGAGTTGCTACTGGTGCCGATATCTCGCTGTTATCAACTGCAAAGTGCAGGGCAGGCACGTATCCAGGAATTTTGATAGGAGGGGGGCAAACAACAGCCAATTCTCAGCATTTGATTATTTAATGCCCCTTGTTTTCGAAGCATCATCCATGAAATGTGCATTTTTCTGGCGCTTGTTTTTGAATAATGTTCAGTCATTTTTTTCATTTTAGTTCACTGATGTAGGAGGCGGGGGTGCAACCGCACCCCCAAAGTTTTGATTTGGTGAAAATCCGGGCCAAATCTGAGGAAATTTGTACATAATATGTGTACACCTTCGCAAAATTGCTGTACGTGCTTTGATTTTACAAAAATGGCACCCAAAAAAATTATTTTTTTTTTGGAAATCATGCATTAATTTAGAATTTTCGGGCAATTGAAGGGAAATTTGGAGAAGTTTTGGTGAAATTTGGGCACAAAATGGTGCTTGAACTGCCTCGATTTGAAAACAATGCGCCCAGTGAAATGCAGTCGTTTTTATTATGGAGTTCATTTTCTTTGGATTCTTCTTCGGGCAAGTTTGCAGAAATTTGGGCTAAAATTCTTCGCATCCCCAAAAATTTGCCTGCTCCTACACCTATGTTTCAGTTACATGCGCTTTAACGATGAAACAGACATCGATTGCAAGCTATCTGTAAGTAAAGGCAGTGTCAATGTCCTCAGCACTTCCAAAATGAAAACCATCTTCCCACTTACGTTAGATTTTGCTGCTGAGACTGCCCGTTGCAGGGGAACGATTTCACGTTTACAGTAGGATAGGATGGCAACTAGCATTAAATGAAAGTTGTAACACTGCACAGGTCGGATTATGATTACTTGGCCCAAGCTTTTTTTTCGCCGGAAAGTTAATATGAAATCAATGATGACAACGGTAACCCTCAACATGATTGTGATTAATAAACTGTTACAATGCAGTTTTAATCGTAACAAATAAATATATAGAAATAATGTTGTTGTTGCTAAACAGTGTCTACGGCAGAGGTCTCAAACACCCAGTCCGCGAGAGCATTGTGTGCGGGCGCGGCCCGCGATGCTTTTTGGGAATTTGGAGATAATTAACATTTAGGTTATTTAGTTTATTCATCGGTGTTTTAAAAGTGCTAGGCCAACGAGTCAACAAGTTCATTTAAAACGAACGTAGAAAGGGCTAGAGATAACTTACAATACCATTCGCCGTAAAAAAGACGTGAAAGCTGTTTCTAGTAAGGCTCAGGTACCGGCTTTGTTGCATAATGCGGCCCTAGGGGCTAGGGTAGCCATAATGCGGCCCTTATTTTCTTAAAGTGCTCGTTTCGCCCTTGGAGCAATTTCAGTTTGAGATCGCTGGTGTATGGCTTATTTGCGCAATAAAAAGACTTTGAAACTGGATTTCTTCTCAACCGAAGTTTCAGTTTCAAGGGGTATATAAGACGTACATCACGGCTGTTAGTTTTGAAACAGTACAAAATATACGGTTTACACTTAAGGCTACGGTTTATGCTGGAGACAAGAGCAAGATGCATAGCATTTGTAGCGCGCCAGAGTTAGCAGAGAGGGAGAAATTTTTGCGATGGGTTTGAAAAACGTTTGCATCATTACCAGGTGAGATTCAGCAAACTGGTGCTTCAGAAACAGCTGGGAAAAGTGGTGACTCCTTGTTTTACTTTGGTTAGTGACTACAAGCAGTTAGATACAAGATCGTATTTCATTATCACTAACTTCCACACGGAGCTTAAACGTCAGGAAAATATCAGCCGTGACATGAATTCTCCAACAGTTACACCATACACAACCAAGGGCGTCGGAAGGGGAGAGGTAGAAGGGGTCCTTGGCCCCTCCCTGCTTTTGAAATTTGTCATTTTCCTATTATATTTTTAGCAAAAAAGGTTGTTTACTTAGTTTCAAGTGGAAGAAATGAAATTTCACCATTTTTGCCCACCCTACGAAAATCGTTGGCTTCACCTGGAAAATTCTATGATTGCCTCCCATGGTACACAACGCTTGATTAACCGTGGACAATTGTTGAACTACAGTGCTTTGATCAGGTTCGACTAAATTATGCAATACGTTACGCAAGCATTTGCCGTGATTTGCGCTGAAATACTTTTTTGGCTTAGACATCAAAAGCTTGATTGACCTGAAAATTTTTGGTGCAACTTTCGGAATTGGGGGGGGAAATTGCCCCCCTGGCTACGCGCCTGGTGCAGGGGTGGGGAACCTATTTACTGCCCCGGGCCGCAAATAACAATTGATTTTCCCCTGAAATACTACCTTTATCTTAATACAACGGATAGAAGCTTCTTATGACATGCTACCTCAAGTACCTCCTGATCATGGAGCTTCGTTTTGACGCGATTTTGTACTCTAAATTGGGTAAGGAAAATTCCGACGCGGGCTGCAGGTTCCCCACCACTGCCATAGTGCATTGAAGAGTCCTTATCCTATCCACGCTGAAAGATGGGTATTACACTCGTGATAGTAGTTGCATAACATTGTCATGGTTACACCACAATCACAAAGTGTCCGTCAGCAACCACAAAAACGGATTAGTAGGTAGTCACCAATCACTTGGCAGATGTTGTTTTTGATTTGCTTTGTTGTAAGATTTTGACGAAGCTAGTTGGTTATCAGTAGCCTACTTGTCCCTGTCGCAGGAAGAATTCGTGATTGGAAAAATTTCGCTTTCATTTGAATTGTTTTCACTTTCGTGCAGCTGTTTTCGTTCATGTGGGGCCGACACAATTGTGTACGGAAAATGGAGTTTCGTTTAACAAGTGTACTGCAGTGGAAGTTGCATGGTTAGCCCAGAGCATTCAACATAGCAGTGTAAGTGTGCGATTACGTCTAGTGGCGTTTACGTGTCTTTAGTGCAGGGGTTCCCAAACTTTCTCTGGCCATGTACCCCATCAGCATTTCGGTAGATGAGCATATACCCCTAAAATTTCTTACGACAAAAAGTTGAGGAAAATAACAAAAATGTATTTACCAATAAGAATATAATGAGTTTTGAAAATAATATTAACTGATACATGTATAATTGAATGTACCCCAGTTTCAGAACCCTTACTCTAGTGAATAATAACTCTCGGTCATATTTAACGATATTCTCACGCCTATGTTGGGTTAATCATAGCAAATTAACCTTCAAAACAACGGAAAATCACCATGCAGGATAAACATTTATGTTGGCCCCGTAGTCCCCCCATTTTTTTATTTTAGAATCGCCACTGACAAGCTTGACTTTTATGCAAAGGCGTACATACTGCATAAAACGAAGTATCGACGGTATGTCATTCATTGCTCGAACCATTCGTGGGTGAACGTATTTACAACACGGCCCGCGATGTCTTTAATCCGGCTTATAGCGATCTTGGCTTGAGTTTCAGCATATCCTGGCCAAGCCGGCCAGACCCATGCGTTTTTCTCGTTAAACCAAACTTAATGAAAAACTTGACCTTGGTTGCTGGAAATAAGGTGAAGTTCTTGGAGGCAAGCTCACACGCTACAGTCAATATGCATCGATGAAAGTTAATTGGGTCCGCTTCGTGGACCACGGTTGTGAAGCGCTGAGTTGGAGCTTTGATCTTCCGAAAATGTTATTTTTTATGAATCTCCAGTCCCTCGGTTGATTTCGCTTGCGGGCCCACCATATAAACTGGCAGGAGAGGAAACGTTTCGTTTTTTTTTCAATGTATGCAAGTCACGCTGGTAACTCGAATGATGCCGCAAATGTTACAGAACGAATATGAACGATACCAATTTACTGCAGCACTGCAAAAAAACAAAGCGGTACAGCATGGTTTCAAACGTTTTAGTGAACGTGTCAACAAACATACACAGACGGCATCACTGTCCCAACAACTACCGCGGTACACAAAATCATCAGCTGCTAAAAATCTGACTTAAAACATTTTTTCTAGAATGATCGGCGTTCGGTTTTACTTGTTGTTCAACATGCGACTGCGCAATTCTAGTCTTTGCAAGCCGCCTGGTTTTGTCTGCACGCATTTCCTCTACAGTTTTCCTCTGTCTGTATTGTTTTGCTGGTCGTTTTTCTTTCCACACTTCACCTTTTTTAAGCTTCCTTTCTTTGATACTTGCTAAGCGCTTGGTTGCTTCAACGTTTGCAATGAAAGCGGCAGTTTCTTTCTTCGCTTGTTCCCGTTCGATGCGGATCTTCTGCTTTTTAACTGCTTGTTCATGTGTCAGCTTTTCAGTCAAATGTCTCCATCGAAATCTATGATGAATATTGACAATCAGAAACATGAATGTCCCTTTTTAAGAGAAAAGCATGAAGAAATCGAAGTTACTACTGACCAATGCTGTTGGAAACAATGATACAAAAGTGCAAATACGATCCCCCAAAGGAATGCACAAGTACCAGCGGCGTAGCAAGAGAGGGGCCCTGGGGGTCGCGGGCAGAACTTCGCCGACCAAGAAGTAATTTTTGAAAGTTTAAAGGTTCTAGTTTTTCGTTATTATTTTAAATACATTTTTAAACGTTATACCGCTTTTCAGTTTTCATGTTTAGAAGTTCTAGACTGGTAGGCTAGCCTAAAAGAACACATGTGGCTTTGGAGCGAGTGAATTGATAAAATGTTTGGGGGGCGAAGAATTTCCTGAGAGGGGCCCAAATTTTTTGAACTACTGTATGTCCAACAGTTTTAAACTACGTCCAAAACATTGTTCCAAGGGGGCGAACAATTTTCCTGCGCTCCCTATTTACGGGCATGCTTACTTGGGGGCCAACTGTGCCCCAGGCCCTGCACCTTCCTCGCCAGACAAAGCCATTTCAGCCATCTCAGTCAAACGTCCTTTGCACAAAGGAAAGAGACGACATTCGACTGCAGACTAAAAACGTTAGGGCTCCAGTTGTTTTCGTTTTACATTGACCCTCCTCTCAAAATCTGATTAAAAAATTTTGCATGAAATCACGGTAAATAGTCAAGGTTAGCTTAATCCTTTTTCTCGACTCGTTTGTTTCTCAGTAACGCCCCAACTGCACATCATAACATCTTCTGACATCTAGGCATTGGTGATGAAGATTTTCCTGAGGCGACGATAGCCCTGTGGTAGAGTGTCCGCCTCTCAAGTGAAAGGTTGTGTGTCCGATTCACAGACACTGAGCGACTCGCCGTGGTGCTCCTTAGGCAATATCGTTAGCCTAAACTGCACCGGTAACAAGCATATTTTAGGCGTTGGCATGCTGCTAATTGCCGTCGCCAAAATGAAAAAAAACAACATTTCTTGGCACATCTCATGCTATTTTTAATGTTCAGTGGGATATTTTCAATAACTGCCATAGGCTGTAGCCCAGTCATTAGGTGGTCCCATCAACATTAAGTTTTGGCGGTTCTCAGTTTCAATACAACGGCTGTTTTTCTGCATGACGTCATGGTGCCGGAAAATGACGTTCTTGAAGCGGGGTAGTGCAGTTGGTGTATTTTCGTGGGTAACTTTGAGTGGAGATTGTAGGTTTCAACTGCAAGAAGAGTGAATAAGATCCAGCCGATAGGCAACGTGGTTTTCGTGAAGTCGCCTTTGTTCAACGGTGCACTTTAAACATTGGCAGTCATATAAATAGTTCTTTCAACAAGAAAAGCTTAAAAAAGGTGTTGCTCTCATTTTGACGAATTTGAGTCAAGCAAGAACCTTAGTCTGAAAACCTAACGCAAGGGTAAACGATATGTTTAGATATGATTGTGGTTAACGCTTTTGTTAAAAAGAGCCTTAATCGAAACGGTTGTACAGCTTGGCAATGGCTGCGCTGAATAAAGATGTTCATTGCAATAACCGTCGAACCTAAGACGTTGTAATCACTGCTGACCATCCAAAAGGCCTATGTCCCAGGTGGCATGGTTTGGTAATAGTTTTCGAAATAGACGTCTGTTGGTAACCAGTCCCGTCGCCACGGGGGTTTTGGTGGGTTCAGCCCCCCAAAAAAGCTGTAAGTCCCCCAAAATTTAAATATGAAACATTATAAATGAGGGGATTTTTGTCAAATTTTAGAATGCCAGTCCCTCCTGCACAAACGTAGTCTCCCAATTGAAGACCTTCTGGTGATGGTTCTGTTGGTAACGAACAAAGGCAAGGAATAACACGATGCACGTGTAATTGGAAGCGGTCCACCGCAACAGCAGACCAAGTGCGCAGGTCACGATGAAGACTGCAAGCAAGCGTTTCTCAACCATAGCCTGTTTTAAACCTGTTTAAAATAATTTCTCAAAATGGGTCCCTGCACATGTAGAGGGTGGCGCACAAGTGCCCTCAGAGCTAACGTTTGAAGTCTTCTATATATTCAAAGGGGATTTAACCACTACTAATGAACATTGAAACGTTCTTTACATTACTGAGATCATATTATCAAATTGATTATATAGCCTGCTATACGCAGTATATATACTATTTATAGTTAAAGACGGGGATACTACACGAAATTTTAACATACATAGATGTTTACATTTGTCAAGTAGGTATGCCGCCATCAGATTCCTTAATTTTTCAGTTTGATCCCCTGGAATGAGTAAACTATTAAAATGTCATGCGGTGAGCTTACCGGAGATTTAAAAACCAACAGGGAGGAAAGTTTGACGAAACATGTGGGGTTCGCATATGCCGATGCAAAGAAAGCAACAAAATAGAACAATTCATGATGAGAAAGGTGGCGACAAGCACAAAAAGCAAAAATCATAATCGACAATAAAAAACAAGACACATTTCAGTTTGTTAGTATTTGATTGCGATTCTGAAGATGCTTTATTAATCTTTATATCTATACTTTAAACAAGCACGAAACATGAACTTACATTTAAAATTTTGTAAGCAAATTTGAGGGGTGTAAAGGGCGGCACTTTCAGGGTCGGTCCCGGGCGACACTTGGCCTCGCTACGCCACTGCCAAGTACTACTGCACTACTGACAGCTAAATGTCAATCGTATGTACCTTTGTGGGACACAATACCATCGCTGTCTTTTCCCAATCACTTGAACTTACCTTCTGTGGTTTACTGCGAACGTTTAAGAGGTGCAGTTGGGGTAGGGTGCACCAGAATAGACGTATGGACTTTTTCTTTCGTGTTTGCAATGATTGCAAGTGTACGTTTATAAATTATGAAGTCATGCACACATCGTACGGCAAATTCGATTTAAGCGCAGTTCCAATTTCTGAGCTCTCCAACAACGTGAATTAACTCCACCAAGCATTAGTGAGAGAGCATTAGCCAACGCTTTTCTCGATGTCTGCAAATACGCATTTGATTTATACATATTACACCGTAAAGATGTTTTTCCATCACGGCGTCTTTCTGTATGAAATATTGCCAGTACACATTTTCTTCCTCATTACGCACAATACTTGATGGCGGCAACGATGGGAGATTTTAAGCAGCTTATCATTGAGTTTTGTAAAATTGCCTAAGCCCTTGTTCATAGAAAAACGTGGATGTCGTAACAATACAGTACTTATTTCAGACAGTCGAAATGAACATTTTCATTTTACGTTCTTAGGAAGAGAGGTGTGGGGGTATAAAAAGCGTATGATCTGGACACTCGTGATAATGGCGAACGATCGTTATCCATCGTTTTAACGTTATCTCAGCAATCTTGGGTTTATGCAATGGTCCGGTAAGGATCAGGCACTTCTGCGTGAATCATGCTGAGAAAACTTATACTGCTGAAAAATAAATGGTAGCAAATATTTCGTACAACAAACAGCACCTTTCAAAAGACCACAATGCTCAAGATGACAAATGCCAAAATTTAAATTGCTTTTCAAAAACAAAAATAAAAAAAATTCCATAGTAACCGATCACTCATCATCAATCATACGAACAAACCGGTGCGCGTTTTTTTCCGCACATGATCTATGGTTCCAATTATGCCAGAAATCGTTAACTACGGAAATACATGGCAAAACTGACTCTTAAAGTTTGCATTACAAAGAGTGAGCACACAAAATAATGTACACCTGTATATAAAACCTACTTGTTTCACCACTTCATGGTCAACCGATATTTCGAAGCATTCTGACTCAACTTTGCAATATGCTTCGATCTCAAATCACCATGCATGCAGGGGCGTATCTAGAGATTTAAGCCAAGGGGGGCAAAACGTAGCTGAAGGGGGCCACTATAGCCAACTCTCAGAAAAAGGTTAAGAAATGATGGTAAATCCGGACGTCGTGATGTCAACACTACCTACAAAACAACGAATACACCCCGAAAAACGTAAAAAAACAACAACCTACTGAAAACCAAAAGATTACTAATTATCAAATTGTCAGGTAAAGGGGGCCCAGATTTTACAGTTAGCTTGCCAGGGGTCGGCTCGCCCCTCTAGCCCCTCGTCAATTACGCCACTGCATGCATGGTACTCAGTGTTTTCAACGTAAACCGTAACTGTTATTTCTGTTCCGTGTTACTCAACGTCGCCACCAGTCTTATTTTCAACGCGCACGACAAAGCCTTTCATTCGTAGAAAATAACATACGGAATTGTACTTATATTCGTCATACAAAATTTAGTAATCGTATTGGAAAATGCTTGACAAACGCAAGCTTATCTGCGACATTCTAATCATTATTTTCAACATATTCTTCTTCAGTTTCGTGGGCGCCAATAAGTTTGGGAACACAAGAGAAAGTTTTACACATTCCGCCCGCAAGAACATGTCCATATACTGCGTTTCTTGGTCACTCATTGTCTGGCACGTGCCACACATACGCGGCTAGCATCACCACGACAAAATGTCTGCAATGTTCGATAACAATAGAAAGTCTTATTACATTTACAAGTCAACTTGCGCTGGCTCTAATTATGCTGTAGTTCTTACGACAAAAACACTGTGGCTATACTTCTCAACAAGATTTCGTATTACAAACTAGAAACACGTACGGTAATTTCTGTGACAGAGGGTCAGTGACACCAGGTGAAACGGTTACCTTTACTATAAATGTTGCCACTCAACGGGGCACTGTGATTGTTAAGAAAATTTGTTTTTAATTTACCTCTAGGCCATTCGCTATGCCAAAGCTGTGTCGAACCAAATACAGCAGAGGTAAAAATGAATTCAACCGAAAAAAAACTAAAAATTTTGCCTGAAACTCACAACTTCTGCAAATCTCGGCGCCTATTGCAATGGGTGCATTAAATTTCTTATACCGAACTTAAAGTGCACAGGAAAAGAAAATATCACTTCACCAAATGATGAAAAGGTAGACGCTTTGGAACTGATTCGGCACAACTGAACAGTGGCGCGTACCTACGGTTTCCCACGCCCGGGGACGAAGTCAGATTGGATGCTTCCACCCAACCCGTTCATGACAGTGTAGTTGCGAAGAGTGAGTTGGAAGCAAATAGGTGAAAGCCGACGCGGGCCCCGCATGTAGTTGTTTCTAGACCTGTCTGAAAACTTCATATGACTGTGATGTCATGTAATTGACGTGAAGGCCTTTGAAGATTCCGGATACAGCGTACCCACTTGTTCCCCTCTCTCGTCAGGTTTGGTCACAATCAACGCTGTTGCGAGCTATAGGGAGTTCTGGAGCATGCACTCCCAGAGTTTTGAGTTTTAGAACGTCATAAAGGACTAACTGAGGGCAGACTCACATATAAGAGGACAGATAAAAGAGTGCATATGAAAATCTAAATGATTTTATACAAAACTACAAATATAAATTTGCAAAATCTTAGAACAGCAATGTCCAACCCGCGGCCCAGTTTAGGTTTTCACTGTAGTAAAAGTTAGGGTTGCGGAGTTGGAGGTTTTCAGGTGGAGTCGGATTCCTAACAACACTAGGAGTCGGAGTCGGATTTTTTTGTCGGACTCCCACTCCGGATGTCCAATTGGATCATTTTTTACGTCACACTCCTAAGTTGAGAATTCCTGTTGAAATGATACAATTTCTTTTGAAACTTTTGTTGAAACAGAGATTTCTTGCTTTGCACCACGATTTCCATTGGTATTAACAGCCAATTTTCATTCCCTTTATGTAAAGGAGTCGGAAATTTTGGAAAGGTCGGGGTCGGATATTTTACCTTCGACTCCTCCACCCTGGTAGAAGTAACGCACATACTGACAACCTGTCCTTATTTTGATAATCTTAAATTTGACAGGTGGTCATCATCAGTGCGCGAGTCCGGCTTAACCGCCTCCTCACCGGTGTCGGACGTTTCCGCTCCCACTTGCACAACTGGGGTATGACTCCATCTGCGACCTGTGAGTATGGCGCAGAAGAACAAACCGCCGACCATGTCGTCCTCCAATGACCGATCTGTCGACCTCCTCATGGACGGCACGGCCTGACGGTTTCGGATAATGAGACAATCGAATGGCTGCTCAACACCTGCCCCTAGATCTACCGCGGCGAGCTGGGAGATTTCCATATGTCCACTGACATCTTGGTGCAAATCTTTTCACCAGTTTTCTGATTTCTACTCTCGTTCCACTGGCACCAAACTTGCCTATCAAATCACACTTACGGAGTGGTTGAAGTCGCCAAACATTCGTTACCACTGCAATTACGATTCGAACGTTTTCACTGCATTAACTTAAGCTAAATTTAGTTTGCTAAGATCAAAGTAAGCCATTCAATGTGCGGCCCTCATCAATATGTTATTCATGTGCGGCCTTGGTTAGGATATTGACATAACTTTTGACTCAGTAAGCAATTTCGATTAGACATAGCTGTCCTAAAACATTTATTTGGATATAGTACTCTGAAAAATTAACAGAAAACAAAACAAATACTGCGATGTGATGCTGCACTTGTTATGATCTAACTTAAAAGACAAAGTTTTCTTGCCTTTACAGCTGAAAATGTATCGATTATTTTGTAAAAAAACTAATTGAATTCAAATGTGTCACAAACAGGGATGGATATTAAAAATTAGGAGCCCGAGGGGAACTCTCAGGAGATCATCCTAGAACAAGTTGAGAGGGCACCCTTTGCCGCACATAATTTTTGCTTTATTTTGAAACATATGACTTGCTTCAGAGCTTATTAAACGTGGCTAGAGTGGTCTATAAGCTTTGCACAAACTAAGTGCGAAGCTCAAAAAAAGGGACCCCATGTCGAATTATTATAAAACACATGTAGCAGTAACCGAGAAATTAACAATCATAGCTAATTTACCAACGCTGTCGCAAAGTTGGAATTAGAATCTTGCGAAAAGTCAGCATTTATTTAAATATCCAACAAATACAAATCATCATAACTACCTCAGAACCGCATAAAATCCATTTTAATATAAAGTTTGTCAAGTCATCAAAGGTTTAAAATTTTGCTAAATATCAGATTTGTTGTCGTAACAACATACTGTAAGTTTCATCGCTGCTCTAAAAGCATGCGCAGTAGCACACTACATGCTCTGGGAACAGGGTTGCTGGCCTTTTTCGGCGAAATTTCAGAAATTTGGCCTCGTTTCAAGTTGGTTGGCGTAAAAATTTTTATTTGGCCTTTTTTTGCCTCATCTTAAGTTGGTTGGCCTTCAAAAATTCGTTTGGTATTTGGCCTTTTTCGTTGAAAAAGTTTCCTCTGAAGAAATATATTACGATTCCATTTTTTCGACAACACATTTGCAAAGTATTTGCAATAAATGCTACGTTAGACCGAAGCCCGCGTTCTGATGTTGGTAAGATTTGAGGGATGTGAGATCCGAAATAAGTTTTTGCGCAATCACTGGAAGTGGAAATGTGTGCACTGTGTAGTGTGTTGTGAGCACTAAGCAGGCTCAACGCTTGCAGACAGGTCTGCGTCACCGCGATAGAAATGCGACAGTGACGTTGAGGAAGTGCTCTCATGATTCTGGTCGTAGTACAGGAGTGATAGGAAGATGACTTCCGTATGGGTGCAGATAGCTGCCGATGGAACAGTATGCAAACTGCGGCACAATTGTACCCAAATTCTGCAATCTCATAAACCATGAAAAGTCAGTGAAACATCATTGATGAGCTCCAGTACAAGCCCAAGCAAGACTTAATCTCAATTTCGAAGAAAATTTCTAATGATATTATTGTAATCTAGATGTTTCTTTGTAACAAAGGGATAGCAATACTAAAATGTTTGGCTCTTTCTGGCCTTTAAACTGTTGCGATCGGAAATCTCGAATGTTTGGCTTTTTCTGGCCTTTAAACTGTTGCGATCGGAAATCGCTTGTTCGCGTCACATACATGTATTTTTGTTCTTCGCGCACATCCCGTTCGTGGTGAATCACACAATCTACGCAACACCACCAGAGAGGTTGCAACAAAACAATCGGTTTGACCTGTTTCTGCCCTATTTTTAGCACTGTTTGGCTTTTATTGAAATTTTCATCTGGCAACTCTGTCTGTGAGCGCTAGATTCCCGTCCATTGTGACGGAACTATAACAAAAGAGGGAAGTCGGAAAGTTCGCAACCTTAGCTATCTGCAAGCATTGTGACGTAGCGCTGAGTCAACCCAAATTCGTGATTGCTGGAGACAAAAGCTACGCCTTAAAATGTCACTAAGGTTCGCAACTGCTCGCTTTGCAAACCTTGGCGATCTTGATGAGATTTCGCAACTGGGCACCAGCGACTGGCATTCAACATTTTGCAAATCGTAATTATTAGCATCACTGATATTTGACATCTCGTAATTAATACATAACATTCCCACCTCAATTTGGCGCCCCCAAAATGCTGCGCCTGGGGTAGACGTTCCCACTTGCCCCCTAGTTACACCAATGCAACTGAAATAGGAAGTCTAAACTATACTCGCACTTCACTCTGAAAATGATTTACTCAAAAAGCACAAGGACAATTAAAGTAGCTAACGACGATTTTGCCACTGGAAAAGAAACTTTTGATTAATCGTGAAATCCAAACATTTTGGCTAGAACTAAATTTTGGCATTGCACAAATCCTTGATACACAGATTACAGAAACATACCTATGAAGATACTTAACATTCCATGTGTAATCAGCAAACTTCGATTTTTTACCATCTTGCATTAATGTGTTGTTCAAAGATAGTGCAAGCCGCTTAGCAAGCCGCTTGTCACCCATTTCCACCCATCCTTCAGAAAATGAACCTTTGTTGTACTTGGGCTTTGCATGTTTCTTTGAAGCTTGTTTACCTGTTGTAATTTAATGATCAAAAAGTTACATTGTGCTATAGTCAAATTACTCGTTGAAAACTCAACAAAATTTGTAATAACGAAAACATACATTGATTAACTGACATGTCTATAATTATGCTATAGTTGCCTGAGCAGTCAAGAAGCAAGTTTCAAATAACTGTGTTAGCTCTGACTTCAAACGATTTGCATTTGCTTCCTCATCATCTTAATACAGAAAAATTCGCAAAACTGTCAGATGACATAATCTGCGATACTAGGTGAAGATACAAAATGATGAAAACCAGGTGAAAATGAAGATTAATATTTTTTGAAGTACCGACTCAACAGAATTCATTGGCAACAACAACTCAGTCACTCTTAACGACCACTTTTCCACTTGGGAGGGTCACAGGAGCAGCAGCACTAGCAGGTCACGAAATATCTCACAGTTTTCAGCAACCTCTGACATTTTTCCAGCTCCACACCAAGAAGGAACCAATAAGGTCAGAGACATAGTAACACTACCTGTTCCTTGTTTGAACTCTGGGCCACTTTCCAGTGCATGTAACCACTTGACAACAAGACTTGCCAATCTTTCCTGGAACATTTTGGTTATGTGTCCGAACCATGTAGCTGGGATCTCTCTATTCAAAGGAGAAGTGGCTCGACAATTCGGGTTTTACAAATTTAACAGCTGTGCTGTTTTGAGCAAAGTGTCACGCTGTGAGTTCTTAGGAAACATCTTATCTTTTCTGCTTGTACTTGAGATAGAACTCTCAGTCATTTCCCAAGATTCATGACCACAGACAAGGATCAGAACTAAGACCAATTTACAAATTGCTAGCTTTGCGGCATTTGAAGGCTCCTGGTTTTGTGACCATGAAACGATAACGCTCACGCAGAACTGTGTTTGTTTAACTAACTACCAAGCCATATATCAGCCTCCTTGCTCTGCTTTCTGACAGTCCTAAATACCAACCCAAGCTAGTTAAATCTCTCGAGATGCTGCAATGTATTACTCCTTACTTTAGCATACACTGACCTAGTTTTCTGGAGAGGCATGATACCTCAGCTTTTTAAAGCTGCAAAACAATAAAGTGGATGATGAAGGCTCTGTTCAAAGGATGCAAGCAGAACCAAATCATCTACAAAAAGCAAACAGTTGATCCTGCAGCTTCCAGCAGTGACACCTTCATTGTCTTGGCTGTGACGGACTAACTAATTCATATATGCTATGAAGAGTAGTGGTGATAACACACCCTTTTGTATGTCCAACGCCATCACACTCAATGAACGGTTGTCCTTTAATCTTGCCGACACACACAAAAACCTGAGCAGAAATACAGTGACTTGATAGTAATATGTAGTCGTTAATTCTCACAACAACCACCAAAGCTTTTATTAAGAGAACCAGTTGTATGCTTTTTCAAGGTCAACAAAAGAAGTGTACACATCTTTAGCTACTCCCAAATTTAGAACAAATTTGTTGTAGAGTGAATAATTCGTCTGTAGTGCTACAGCAAGGACGAAAACCCCACTGGGTATCCTCCAGATTGGGTTCAATTATTTCACAGCATCTGTTTCAAGGCACTAGGCATACACTTTCCTGGAAGACTAAGGAGAGAAATGCCCCAGTAGTTAAAACCTTTCTTCCTTCCTCACTTGTTGCATATAGGGATAATCACCTCAATTTGACAATCTTTTGGGGCCCTTACAGTGCTCTAGGCTACTTGACAGGTACAAGTTAACCAAAAAATGCCTCTGATCAAGGTTTTTAATATTTCAGGTCACATTTCATCACAACCTGCAGTCTTCCTAGGCTTTAGCATTTTGACACATCTTGTAAGACTAAGTTGCAATGATAGTATTTTCCTATACCGAATGCACCTCAAGTGTATCTGATAGTACGGGAGTGACTGGGTGCGAAAAATCAATTAAATATTTCATCCATGTGCCCTCAACAATACTAAGACATTTTAACTTTTGGTCTTTAATGGATCTAGCACAATTTAATCATTTGCCATGAAGATGCTAGATGGTTTGCCAGAACACTTTGTTTGCTTGCCATGTGTTAACGTCTAGTTCATCTTAGAAATTCTCCCAGAATTAAATTTTGGGACTTTTTTACCACTTGGGCAAAAGACTATAAGGCTTCAGCTACTGCAAAGATTCAACTTAGTCCTGATACCAGACATACTTCCTTTGCTTGAATAGCACTTTTCACCTCCTGGTCCCACCAACAGGTTGCATTTTTGCCATACCAAGTCATTTCTGTCAACATACCCACATAATTGATGAAATGACAGCTGCTTTGAACAATCGCAATTCTTCTGCATCTGTTGCGCATTTGGAGAGTTATCAAAACAAGGACAACACACTGCCTGCTCAGTTCTTTCTGGCATTGGAGTCCACCAGGGCCTTGCACTTCATTCAGTAGAACCTTCCAGTCTTACATGTACATGAAGGCCCTGTTGATTTTTCCAGATGTAAATTGCAGACCACCAGGTAGTGATTGGTAGTCCGTTCTGTGTAACCCTTTGAATGTCCCACACTGATTGGAACAAGTCAGCTGAAACAATGAAGACTACACCAGGTGTTCGTCTTCAAATATTTGTGTTAGAAGAATATATTCATGATGCACAATGTGTTTCTGCTATGCACATTTACAACAGGAGCCTTCCACTGGCATTTAGGTTAGCATTACAATGTTAACTGATCACACCCTTCCATAGCCCCAAGCCTTTTCTGACAAACGCACTGATGTCTTCCAAAAGGATTGTTGATTTGTTGGCTTTAACCCTTTTCTAGGCATCGCTAGTCTCTCCAAAATTTTGGGTACTGTGCAGTTGAGTTTGGGCTATATACATGGGGGTCAGGAGGGGGGCAAACCATCCCTGGATTTTAAAATTTTACATTTTTCTGCTAAATTTCTGGCAAAAAACATTGTTCTTTTAGTTTCGAGTGGCTAAAATAATATTTCACCACTTTTGCCCCCCCCCCC
>JGI24159J19872_10001610_pt1 | contig 25311 bp, 14 predicted proteins | sample Ectturendosymbi4_FD_19872 | JGI IMG/M metagenome (IMG submission 19872)
TGAGAAATGTGGCTCTTGGTCTTTGACTGGTTGGCCAGCCCTGACATATATCATGAGCCATTTTTATGTTTTCGAAAGTGAAATATTAGATTAAAACGCATCGACCAAGCTCAGCTTTGCCCTGTTTCTGAATCACCGTAAGGCTTAAGCACAATGAGATTAAATAGAGTTGCCGCTTTATGCGTGCCGCAACAGTGAGCACTTCACCTTTCTTGTTCATTTTTTGACGAACCTGGTATTTTTGCTGCAGTTCCTGCTATAGTCTCTTCACCGCGTGGTCTCGAGCACCAGTTTCTGGGTTTGGACAGTGTTCTGCTCACGTGGACTTCTGACCCGGACGCGGATTAGTGAGTAGCTTAAAAATCTGCTTGAAGTACGTTTGCGAAAATCATTGGTGCAGTTCATGATGAACTCTGTGTGCACTTGCCGCACATCTATTTCGTAATCAGTTAAGGTTCTGTGAGAGCACGCTGTCGTGTTGACAGCAGTGTTAAGCCTGTGCTGCTCAGTTGGCCGTCGCACATTTTTGCTATGTCGGATCATTTCTGGTCTGTTAACGAGTTTGGATTTTGCGTTTAAATACTTTTAAGTGTTATTGGACAACAGAGTTTGAAAACTAGAAAGACCACTGGTAGATGCATAAACGTTTTCATCTTTTTCAAGCACTTTGGTTGATCACAGCAAAGAATGTTTAAGAAACTGTCTGAAATTGTAACTTATTTGCAGTTACAACGTTACATTAGTGCCAGTGGACAACCCTAACAACACAGAGACCTTCACAAACACATCCGCAGTGATGTACATACGGAACATGGAGATGGGCGCCAGTTATGTGGTTAATGTTCACACTGTCAGCAACGGAGTGCAAAGCTCTCCTGCAAGTCTTCGAATTAATCTTCGTGAGTTTTGTTTTGAAAAACGAGCTGAGTCACTCACACGCTTAGATGAAGCTTAGAACGGTGCATACCACTTAATGCATTCCGTCCAACTTGTTAGGTGTACTTTTAGTTCGTTCGATTCTTGTAATAGTAGAAACGCAGGGCGCGCACATTGCGCCTTCAATTTGTTGACGATGACTAGCGTTGTTGAAATGATGACGTCGTGATGAGGTGAAACTCTTTCTGCGTTAGGGGTAATGCCTGCATTGCTTTGTTTTTTTCAGCTTGCGCTTTGGCCTCCAAGATTCAGATACGTACAAGAATACAGTCAGTCGAAATTGAATTCAGTCCTGGAAATGTAGCGTCGCAAATCTACGAAGTCAAATTGTTGTCGAGATCCAATGGCGACAGGAGCAGTCCTATTGCGACAGAACGCGTGAACGTTACGCAGTCGCGAACTGTAAGTACAGACCTCCCTGCTGTTCGTTTTCCTTGCTTCTTTTCGTTTAAGCAAAGCTTATGTCTTCCCAGAATACTGCAAATTTTTTCAATCTGTCTAGTAAAGTAGAAACACGAAATGTTGGTGGTCTGTAAGCAACTCCGTTTTGCATCATTGATAAAACTTTACTATTTACATGATTGTGTGAACACAAAACACTTGGAAAACATTTATTTCAGTAATGCTGCTGGCTTGAATCCAAAAAAGATTGCTTTGTTCGAAAAAGTAAAAAAGCTCTAAAATTTTACAAAACACTTTGCTTTGAAAGCGAATGTTCTTTATCTATGAAATTCACCTCCTCTTTATTTCCAATTCCAATGCTTTTTCGTAGCGTGCCTGGCAATTAACCGTCGACACTGTTGCAAAACTTTAGTCTTGAAGGTCTGTTTGCCGCTACACGGGAACGCTTCCAGCGAGCCTAGTATGTAACCAAGGTAATCGGTGAATAATTCGTAGATTTTTTCCATAAATATTTGGCGCTGTATTGCGTAAAAGTAAAATGGGCCATAAACCTTTTTGAGCAACACAATGATGTCCACTGGCTCAAGAAGTAAACCGTCTGCTTCATCTGCGCATATAGTCTGCGCCGTCTCCATTCGTATATAGGACATGATGTCAAATCGCCAGAACTTTTATTAAACATGCAGAGGTTTTTGTGTTGTTTCACATTTAGAGCGTTTGTATGAATTGGTCTAAGCTGATAAAAATATTCAATGAAAAGGCCTGTTATCTTGTGTGTTACATGCCTTTATGATGACAGGTTGTTTTTGATAATGAAGCGATACTTCCCGGTCACACTTATGACATCTCACTCCAGCGCATATGCAGAAGGATGAATTCGCAAGTGCAGGTTTACAGAGTCGAAACAGGTGATAACACAACCAAGCAATATTGCTTTATTTGTTAAACTTTTTTGTATAAGCTCTCGTTGTCATTTTTGGAGGTCATCAACATAGTAGTGCTGCAAATCCTGTTTGCGTACTATTTTTTGCATTTATGATGTTTGACTATTGATTCATTGTAACAGTTAGACTGTATTGCTCAGGTTTTGGATTTATAACCAACCCTTGCTACAGTAAAACGATTCCTTTGCTCCAAAACCGTTTGCATTTGCGACCTACATCATACCCATCGCTGAGCAAAATTTCACTTTTTAAACAACTTTTGTTTTCTTTTTTGGTATGACGCTAAATATGTGCTGCATATACAGACCTCGCAGCATTTTTGACAGTTAAAGAACTGCGTACAAATGTTGAGCTTATCCAATGTCCTTAAGGTGTCGAAATAATTGTTTTAGCTAAACCTGCAGATATTTTGCAATGTTGGTTGCAGGTTTTGTACCTCTTTTTCCCCGGCGGTCGATCCAAGTTCGGCAGCAACTGCCAGTGCAGTAATAGACTCGTAAACCAAAACGTGTTGCGAAAAAGGCAATTTCGTTACGAAAAAAGCAATTTCTTTTATATTTCAGCCAATTTTCCGAAACCATACACGGTCAGGGTTTTCAACGTCGATGCAACTAAAGCGACTGTAGTCTCCTCATCATTACCTGGAGCAAAAACAAATCTTCAGGTGATCTAATTTGGTTGTGCTTTTGCTGTTTTTACTCCGTTGTTTCGAGTGGTTAATTAAAATTGTAGCGAAATGCTGACATTGATTAAATGTGCAGTCCTGCCAGTTAGTAAACGCAGACCGTTTGACAATTGCAGTCGCTGCTGCAAACATAAATACCATTTAGAGAGGTCGAACAAAAAGTAACGTTTAATTAATGCGACAATGACTGCATTTGTCAATGCCTGCCAGGTTGTGGACTCATGTTTTTGTACGGTTGTATAGAATTACAGCGACATTTTGCATCCACACAGGCCCGTTGCCAGGTTTCAAGATTTGGTGAGGCACAATACATTTTTAGGGGGACAAGATTTTTGCTTTTACTATATGTTTGAAACAAATTTTCCGGGCACAACAAAATTCAGGGGGGCACAAAAGAAATTTTGGGAGGCACTGCCCCCGAATGCCCCCCCGTAGCTACGGGCCTGTTCCACATCCAGGGAAAGAAACAATGCTATCAGCAACGATAGTATAGAAGCACCAAGAGACGTTTTGGTATTTTTTCGGTCACGAAACCCCACTCCAATTGACACAGAGCTGGTAGAATTTAAAGCGGTAAAGTTCTCGATGTTTTCCTGAAACCGTGGTGAAACCCGTGACCTTCACGATTTTGGAAAAGGTACCTTATTGCAGACAGTAAAATTCATACCAAAAATGGAGCTTGGTGAATGCACTTGTTATTTTCGCTGGTAAGAATGAAGAAATCACACTCCAAGCCACATAATCAAACGCGTGGGAAATTATTTCTGGGACACAACTTTGTAGCTGCTTACTGCGTTGCCTTCTTATGACCGATAGAGTGGGGTTGCCGGGTAGAAAGAAAGTTTGGAGGATCGTACTTTCTTTGCACTCCCTCAGATACACTACCGCATCCACGTGCTATCTGTCAAAAGTTTGATCGCTGAAAGGTTTATGAAGTTGTACAATAGCCATAAAATGATTGTATGCGATGCCGACAAATTGACAACTGCTCAACAGTGTGTCTCTTTCGTTTGATTTCGAAGAGAAAAAATGCTTCATATAGACGTATGACTTCAAATACATTTATGACCTCATATAGACTTATGAATTCATATACACTTATGACCATATATAGATTTATGACCTCATGGACGTCTGACCTCAAATAGTTCTGACATCATATAGACCAATGACCTCATAAAGACTTAAGACCTCATACAGACTTCCGATCTAATATAGACTTTGACTTGAAAAGCGCTCGTCACCGCAAAATATATTCAGATCACTGATGTGGATGCCGGGACGCAACGAACAATAGAAAACGTTGAAAATGTCCAAACAATTAGCGGATTATCACCCAACACTTTGTACGAAATCACCAGCACGTTCGTTCTCCGCGGAGTCTCGAGCTCCGCGTCCAGCCCGACAAATTTTCGGACTTTATCTCTGGGTGAGTTCTGTGTGGAGTTCTTGCTTATGGACAGTGGTCAATGCGTCGAGTCTAAGAAGCTGCTTGGACAACGCTGAGTGGATCATCTCGTACTTCGAAACATAAACCACTTGTGCCGTTTCAAGTAAAACTGCGGAAAATTGCAATTGTTTTGAAAATACAATTGTCATATTGCTTATCGTGACACAAAGGTGCAATTATGCATATGCAAAGATGCGTCAATTACTGCTTGCGTATCATGCGGTGCAGTCTTGTTGTCAAAGTGCCCTTGAAATGAACCCGGCAGCTGTTCACAGTTCAACTGTTTTTTTTTCTTTCTACAGATCCGAGGCTCGAAATCACGTCTCTGAACAACTCCGCCATTAACGTGACTTTCGTCCCAGCGACATCAACCGCAGACAACTTCACTATTGTTATCACCGAGCAAAGCGGACGGTTGGGATCTGGGTAAAACAGTGAACTGTTCACATTAGAAATCTAATGAGCACTTATTGAGGTTTTATTTTCGTGACAGCTCTGGTTAAGATTGGTGTAAATAACACTTTCTGTGACGTCATTTCCAGTTTTTTGTGATGTCATTAGTGTTTTCTCGCGTCATCTTGGGGACCTTCTGAAAAAAGGCTGAAAAAGCTCGTTTAGCAAAGAATAGAGATCGACTACTAGCGTAAAAACGGGAAAGTTGGGAAATTCTTTAACTTGCATATGAAATTTTTACAGCGAACGGCTGGTGTGGGTCAGTTTATTGTAAAACATCCAATTTATTTTAAAAAGAATCAGTTTCCACACAAATCAAGTCAGGCGAGTTTCAAAACTGTTTAGTTTCCGCAACAGAAGTTGTTATTCTGCTTGCAATCGTTGCTGTTGTTCGCAGAAACCCTAATATACCGGACTTTCTCTGGTTTTTGCCTTGTTGTTTTAAAATCGTTCAGTGACGGCACAAAAACGAATCTTTGAAGAATATGTTTGCAAAAATGTTGCTGAGCGTAAAATGCGTACGGCTTGCCCGTGGATATTGCTATTGTCATTTCTTTTCACTTTCATCTACAAAGTAAGTTCCTACGGCTTTAACTAACATTTTTAATGCTCTGTTTTTCAGGCCACTTGTAACGCAACAGTTCAAAGCTTTGCCAGGTATATCAACCTACCTGATCACAGTAGGACCGTTGAAGGCTGCCTACAGATATACTTTGGTGATTAATAGCACCACCGGCAGTGTAGAGCGTGAAGTAATACGGAAAACGTTTGTCCGACGTAAGTGTTAAAGTTGCCTTTTGCCTCTAACTTGGTGACTATGGTGCGTCGCTAACCGCAAACCGTGACGTTTTTTCTACAGCCAATCCAGTATCTCCGAGTCCAATTCAACTCACACCAATCACCGGTACTCAATATCGATTGAGCTGGGAACCAATCGACTCTGCAGAACGGTAAAACGATTGTCTTCTGCATACATCTCCTTCGCTCAAACATTTATCTTCCATACTTCTTTCTTTTCTAGGTTTCCATTTTGAGCTTTCTTTACCTTTTCTTTCGGGTATTGTGTTTCTCTTTTGTTTTTGACTTTGCCCGTTTACCTTACCACGCTTAACTCAACCTGTTTGCTTAGGTACAACGTGAGGGTGATATCGGACTTTGAGGGGGCACTTGTAAGCGACATCAGCACCACCTCGGCCACGGTCGACCTGCCACCGTTCCAGCTGGGCCGAACGTACACGGTGCGCATTTACTCAATCAGCAACAACGTGCGCAGCAACCCACCGACCGCCCTCAGCATCACACCCAGTAAGATACGTCGCCGAATGACTCCATTCCGCTGAACGCTGCACTGCGCGGATGAATTTTATATTTTCGAAGGACCGTGCTTGAGTTTTGGATAAAGCGTGTGGCGTGGACAGTTTCATTTACAGTTTTTCTCTCATGCAGGCATCGTGACAGACCTGTTTCCGCCGCGAAAACTCAATGTTTCGTCACCATCACCAGGACACGTTCGACTTGCTTGGACGCCGGTTCCAGGAGCTGANTCGTAAGTTGCGCCCCGCTGGCTGAACTGTGGAAGTCAAGACGTTGGACTCTCTTTCTGCAAATAACTGAACGAAAGACTGTAACTATTTTTTGAAGTCACGAGAATCAAGGTTCCGCTATAGGACGACGTTTCAGGATTTTCCGGCATTTTTGTTCCTTTCTTGGTTTGAATTTTNTGAAGCCTGTGTAATTTACCAGCGCAGAGTTTCGCCAACTTGCTCAACGCGCAGCTGTGTCTGTTATCTGATGTAACCAAGTTCTCTCAACTTGTGCGACAGGAGTGTTGTAATGGCAACTATGACGACATGTTTCGCAGGTACGACGTGACCGTGACGCCGGATCACAACTTGACGGAGGTGTCGACGTACAGCAACGCTTCGGCGTTGATGAACGTTTATGGTTTGGAAATGGGCGCCAGTTACTTTATGAGCGTTTACACGGTCAGAAATGGTCGACGGAGCCGAGTTCCGGCAAGGGTTCTTGTGAACTTGCGTAAGTTTCATAAGTTTGCGTAAAGTTTTTGCGTTTCCGACAAGCTTTTGCATAAGTTGCGTAAAGTTGTTGCGGTTCCGACAGACATTTGCGTACGTTTGCGTAAGCGCTCAGTAGAAAAAACCGTGACCAAACCATGAGCTGGCTAGTTTCTTGTATGAGAAAAAACAGTGGTGTCCAACCAACAGTGGTTTTGGTGCTCCTGGTACCCAAGACAGTTTAATACTTTCTCGAACCCCCTGAGGTCTATGAAATAATTGTCTAGACATTTAGACGACAAAACGTGTTAATGGAGACGGTATCTTCAAGCCTTTGGAATGCCATCTCGCACCCCAAAAAATGCGAGTATCCCTCATTGGGAATTCTTGCTGTGAAGGAATCAAACTGAATAGGGTTTTTGTTGAACGTCTGAATGACTTACTTATAATGCTGTTGCATCATCATTTTGATTACTTTTTCTGCAGTTTGCAGTTTTGTAACGCAAATGGTGCAGTGCAAAAAGTTGGATTTCTGCAAAAATGTCCAGAAGGGAAGGCTACAGAAACGCGCGGCAAAGCTTTGTGCAGATTGCTGGCAATGTTAATGAAAGATAGTGGCTTGTGTTCAGCTGCGACACAATCGAAATTTTAACGTAACTTTTGCGAATGCTTTTTCGTGCATGTGAGTGTTGCCCTACTACATGCTGTGCTGCTTCTTGCTCCATACCTTTTCGGATATCCGGAGACTATCTGCGCGCAAACGGCGAAATGCACCAGGGGGGAGAACGATGGCACGGCCTGAGAAAACGACAATGTATTGGGGAAACCGTTCCAAACTTTCGCGTTTATTTTCCAGCATGCGTGTTCGACAGCAACGTCCAGCTCCAAACGTCCATCCGATCACTCGGGGTGCATCTCTTGCCCAAAGGTTCCGCCGCGCAGACGTACGACATCGAGCTCACTTATCCTGGTCAAAGCAATAACGTTATAGAAAGTTTCAGAGCAACCACGCCCCAATCGTCTTCGGTGAGTCTTCTCTACATGAGTTACATAAAAAAAAACTTTCGTGTCATCAAAACTAAAGGTTTTCGTGTTCAGTCCAACCGGTACATCCGGGACCAGCTTGTGCACTTTGCAACCGGTACATCCGGGACCAGTTTGTGCACTTTCTCAAGTTGAACGTAACTTTTTAAGATGTGCCATGCGGGTATTTCGTCGGATCTTTGACGACTGACCACTTGGGGCGTCGGGTTAAGTTGTGCATAGTGGCAAATCATTCGTGAGCAAGGTGCGAATGGGGCTTGATTTAAAGTTGCATGCTCAGCTAGGAGAAAGTGTTCGATTTTTAGTGAAAAACATTCTAACTATGTCTATGTGGCTGCAGAAACAGCGCTGGCGTCGTTTTCTTGCAATGTCCTCTGCTTACTTTTTTCAAGCGTATTACTCAAGTAACGATGAAGTATGCTTTCGTTTTTCTGCGACAGGTGATATTTCGCAGCGGAAAGATACTTCCTGGCCGTTCATACGATATCAACATACAACGAAAATGCCGATCTGCCAACTCACAAATTCTCAACAACAGAGTGCAAACGCGTAAGTGCTGAACGACCAAACGTCTTCCGTGGGCTTGCTATTGCTCGTCTTATTAAGGAATCTGCTGTTTCATAGTTGGTATAGTCTCTTACTGAGACACTGAAAAAGCAGCGCTGTTTGCTTTTTGTACGATAGAATGTGTACGACAAAGCTTGCAAAGTAGAACCTTGCTAATTCCGAAAATTATGTAGGGCGCCGCATTTTGCTACGGCTCTGTTATCGTCGTGTCTACCTTGCGAGCTCGGCTCGATTAAATATGTTTTTTGCTTTTTCAGCCCCTGTTCCCACCCCTCAGAGAGTGAAAGTTTCTGACGTGCAGTCCTTGAAGGCCATCGTGACGACTATCCCATTAACTGGCGCGACAACCAACCTCCAGGTAGGGTTATGCGAGAACTCACCTAGTTGTACGCTTTTAACCCTTCAAATCCCTGAATTGCGTATTGCAGAATACTTTCAATAATTTTTAACCCGTTGATTGCTTTGAAAGATAACGATAAAATATTTTTCGGAGTACTGCAACATCTCCAATGATTTGTGGAGACCAAATGATCACCGATTTCAGCATTCAAAACAGACGTCATTCTTGTATTCTACACAGGTCACCGACGTTGTGACTGGTGCGCGATGGACTGTTCGAAACGTTTCCCTGGTTAGCGTGATCGATGGCTTGGTGCCTGACACTCAGTACGAAATTACCAGCACGTACATCGTCCGCGGGGTCTCTAGCTCTGCCTCCGTTCCTGCAACCTTCCGGACCCCAAGAGCGAGTAAGCCACTCTGGATTACAACTGAATCCTTTTGTTGCAAAAGCAACGGATTTTGGCAAAGTGCTGTGTTAAATCGAGGGCTAGTGGTTACTTTTGATAAAGAAACTTTGGCTTTACCTTTGATGGAAGGGGTGTTTTGCGCCAGCAACTGGCTAATGGGGTGGTGTTGAATACGTAATAGAGTTTCTTTAAATGAGCGAATCAATGTCCTTTAGTTTGACCCAGATCTTTATTGATGCGAATCATTTGCAATGCCGCCGAGTGTAGCCAGCTAAAAATATTGCCACATACGGGAAAATAAACCAGAGAGTTTGTTTTCGTTCCGCACTGTTTCTGCTTCTTAAGTACATACTTTCTTGATGTTTGTTTATTTAACTCTATCTCAGTTCAATCGACTTAAATCTTGAAGATTTAGAAATCAGTGCGCCGAATAAGTTATGCAAATTTAGATGAAATAGGGACAGATGCAATTGTTACAAGAAGATAGCGATGAGAATTACTGTGCCCAGTTTAAAATCATTACGAAGGTGTCAATATTGTGGCCTTGCTTTCTTCGAAAAAAAGGAGAAACATCGGTGAAGGCCGCATTGCTATATTTTTCACCCGATTTGGGTCTGGCAAATCATTTTGAAGAAAAAGTGGCGTGGCCGCTTGGCTAATGTATGTTCCATTCTTCTCGCATCAACTACCTTATTAACCACCAATCGTAACAATTGTATGAAGGGGCATGGCCTAACATCTTTTTGCCAGTGTTATATTTTTCCCGAAAAAAATCAGCAACATTGTCCTGCTTGTGAATACTTCAGACCTATACTGGTTACGTTGGAACTTGCTTGTCAAATGATTTCTAAGCCAGTACTCTTGTTGGAAATATTCTGACCAGAACGTTCTCTTCACCTTGGACGTCACTGCTGCATGTTTCAAAGGTTAGAAGCTGTTGCTGTGCAAAATCCAAAAGCTACCGAGGCGAAGGTAGGATAGCTAGCTAGAGATGAAAAGTATGTAGTTAATCGCAGCTTTTAACTGTGAAATCAAAACAACGTATGAGTCGAAAAGATCTCTGTAGGACTTTCATAGGTCTCCTCTGAAAACCTTGCTATGCACCCGCCCAAAACATTAAGTGTTGTGTTGAAGAATTAGATGTATGCATAGGTGTACGGGAGTGCCTACTTTTGGGGATGCAAAAACTTTTTGCCCAATTTTCATCTTGTTTTCCCAAACAACGTATAAACAGAAAGTCTTGATGTTGAGACTAAAACGTACCATTGTAAGCAAATCAAGGTATCTGCATGTCCAATTACCAATCGTCAAATCTCAGTAACAAATCAATTTGTGCGGTGAGTCGCGCTCCTAAAAATTTCACGTACAAATTAAATTCAATGCGGCAACGTATTGTCGTTCAAGTTCGTTGATGTGGGTATCTCCATCTCGTTGATGAACTGCAAACCGACAGATTTCTCAGCCCTGAGTTTGAACATGCTAAGAACAAATAGCAATATGGAACTGATTCAGACATCAAAACTGCAGTTTATATGATCAACTATCAAAGAATGTGTACAAAAGCAAATTTCCAATGACAAATAACCTCAACAAGAATATTTTATAAAATATAGCACCGCTTCACTGGACTGAATTAATGAATTATGCAGTGCAACAGATAGTACAGTTGCCCCTGTTCACAAAAACTTCACTTCACAGCATCAAATTGAAACATTAAAATTTAGCAGTATGTAACATGTAAAATTCACTGCATGAAACAAATGGAAAATATGAAAACCTAAACAGCATGAAATCACAGCTACAATACTATCACACAAAATATTGCAGCTGCAGTTACTTGGTTAATTGTATTTGTGAATNTTTCACAGCAGCAGATTCACACTTGGAAAACTCACAACATCAAGCAAATTTGAAACACGAAAACTTCGCAGTATCGTATCACAGCTACACCACATTATTACCACAAAACAATTTGCAGCTGCACATTGATAAAGTTCTAACTCTAATAACTTCACAGTATTGAATCAAACCTACATTGTAGGCCTAGAAAAGCACAACAAATGGAGCCTTGCAAATTTCCCAGCATAAAACAAACCTGCAACATGAAAACTTCGCAGTATCAACTCACATCATTTACAGCTACACTTGTGTTGTTATAGCTGAAAAACACTTACCAGCTTCATCAATTTGATGTTCACAAAAGTTAGTGTTAGTAAGAATGGTGGCTTACCATTACACGTTCCTAATTTTACAATATTTCAAAGTCTATCCAAATTTGAAGGGGGTTGCTTCCATTAACCCAAATTTGATTGGGGCTGTTGAAATTTACCCAAATATTTATAACATATGCAAATCTGAAAGAACCTCTTCTACTTTACCAGATCTTTCCAATAGTACCCAAGTTTTAATGCAACTGTTTCAATTACCCAACTTCGATTGAGACTGCGAATTTACGCAAATGTTTCTGATTGTATCCAAAATTCAATGAAGGTCTTGTATATTAGCCAAATTGGAATGAAATTGTTTGAAGCTACCCAAATTTGGATGAAGGTATTCCACTTGGCCCAAATTTGAATGGACCTCTTGCTGTTTGCTGAAAGTTGATTTAGTGTGTTTGAATTTAATTTACCCAAATTTTTCCAATTCATGGAAATATTTATAATTTCATACAAACTTGAATGAAGTTGTTCTAATTTGCTCACATTTTATTGAGGTTGTTGAAATTTACCCAAACGATTCTAATTTAATCTAAATTTGATTAAAGCCCTTATAGTTCACTTACATGTTTTTAAATGTATTCGAATTTCAATGGAGCTTTTCTATATAGCCCAACTTTGACTACGACTGTTTGAAGTAACCCACAATTGAATGAAGCTATTACAAATTGCCAAATTTTATTGGGTTAATGGACTTTACCCAAATGTTTCTAGTTTATGCAAATGTTTTTAGTTTCACCATAATTTGTACAAAGCTTTTCTCATTTTCTCAGATATAATTGAAGTTCTTGGACCATACTCAAATGCTCCTAATTTACCCAAATGTTTCTAATTTTACCCAAAACTTGAATGACATATTTTTAATTGGCCTAAATTTGCTGAAGGCTGTTGGAATTCCCAAATGATCCCAGTTCACTTATTAGAGTAAGTGATTATTTTGCCATTAGAGGCAGAAAAGAATGGCAAAATAGTCTCAACAAAGCTTTTGCCATTGATGCACTGCAAAAAAAGTGAGTTATTTTTTTAATAATTGGAGTATTTTACGAAAAGTACCCCAAAATCAAAGGCAACTTTTACCTTTGCCCAAAACAGGTGAGGTATTGCCTGCTACTTACCCAAAACGAAAACGTTTTTACCCCATTTGCAAGAACCCCATGTAGGGTAACTTCAGAGTATTTAGGGTAATTCTTCTTGTTGCCCAAAGGTATGTTGGGTGATACATCTTTGTTATCTACGAACGAGAACTATGGCAACATAGACACTGACTCAGTTAAATGTGAATGTAGATGTATAATTTGCCCAAATCTTCAAAATTTTTGCCCGAATAATGGCCAATTTTCCAGCTTTGGGGATGCGACCGCATCCCCTGCATCCCCATGCTGTACGCTTATGGCTGTATGTACACCATATCGTCGGTTTTAGTGGGCCTACTTGCTTGTCTAGTTTAGTTGTCTCATTGTAGTGCTTTCTGTGACTATCTTTTTGTTTACTTTTAAAGTTTTTTTATGGTTTTTTATTCATTTTCATACCCGCTTTTTCTGTGGCGAGTGTCGCGGAGGCAGCAGCCCTAGGATGACAAGAAACGACTCACATTTTTCCGTAATCTCTGATATTTCTGTTGGCTACAAAACAAGACGGGTCCAAGCTAGGTCGCTGATGTAATCACACCACCTGGTCCTTGGTCGACCTTTGAACCGCTTTCCCGTAGGTATAGGCACTGGCTGCAGGACTCATCTCACCAGTCTTTCCTGGAGCATTCTGGTCACATGGCCAGAATGTTCTGATGAGAAGTGGCTGTACATTCAAGGTTTCACGAAAAGTGGCTGTACATTCAAGATTTTCACAGCTGCGCACTTTGTCGCGAAGTGTCACGCCGTAAACTTTTCGCAAAAATTCCATCTCTGTCGTTTGTACTTGCGATAGCGCTCTTTGAGCCATTGCCCAAGATTCATGACCATAGGTGAGGATCGGAACAAAGACAGATTTAAATGCTGACAGCTTTGCGATGATTGAAAGCTCCCTTTTTGTGACCACGGAAAGATAAATCACATGCAGAACTGTGTTTGTTTTACTAATCCGTCTATCAATTTCCTTGCTCTGCCTTCCTTCGCTTGTGAATACCACCCAGGTACTGAATTTCTGGACCTGTTGCAATGTATTACTGCTTACTTTTAACATACACTGACCTTTCCATCAAAGAGTTGATGGGTAACCAAATTTTGTTTGTTTCGTCACACTAGCATTGTTCATTAAGTTTTTGACTTTACCTTGTTTCTGCCGGCAGCATCTGCAATCGCTGCAGGACGTTGTTGACAATCCCGTTGTGTTGGCCCTCGTGTAGTGAATTTTTTAAAACTTTCATGACGTTTCTCTTGGATAATTGCAACAAAACAGGAAAGTGCGGTAAGTTTAGGTGTGATTCATTGATATATTCAATGACCTAGTTGCAGTTGAGTACCAAGGTTTTCAAGTAGAATTTACTTTGCTTTTGTGACCAAGTGAAGGTGTGGGTCTAATATAGCTATGTCCAACCGAAATGGCTTACTGAGCCAAAAATTATGTCACTGTCTTGGCCAGGGCCGCACACTGAATGACATATTATTGAGGGCCGCACATTGAATGGCTTACTTTGATCTTAGCAAACTAAATTTAGCTTAAGCTAGTGTACTGAAAGCATTCGAATCCTAACTGCAATGGCAACAGACCTGATAAAGCGGCACTGAGGACCACCTGCATTAAAATGTCAAATTTAAAATTGTCAAAATATAGACAGGTTGTCAGTATATGGGATACTTTTACTACAACGAAAACCTAAACTGGGCCGCACAAAACCTTAGACTGGACCGCATGCTGCCCGAGGGGTTGGACATAGCTGGTCTAATGCAATGAGGAAAGTGTTTACCACAGTCGCAGAACATGTATGCAAGGCAAGATAATCGGCTTCTGTATCAGGCTTGCAAGCTTATAACTTATGTTTACTCTTGGGCATATAACGGTTAAAGAAAGTTCGTGTCCACCCATGCTAGTGTGGTGATACCAGGATGTGCCACTATATTTCTCGAACATTCTTTCAGGACAAATAGCTCTTCTGCTAACTTGTTAGTTCAAAAATATTGGCAGATCTCCCAGAAAAAACGTTGGTACTTCACTGGTAACAAGACTGTGCTGTTTTGGTTAGACACGGCCAGTGATGTAGTGCTAACAACAAAGGTGTGAGAACGCATACAGAAACATAGTAATTTTTAAACAGCTTCCGAATCATTTTAAAACAAAACGTGAAAAAGGTGTGGGAGCGCCGCTTCCAGGCATTCCCGCCCCACTACACCCCTGGCCACGACGTCTCAGTTCTTCTCAAGAAGCAGTGTCATAAAACATGACATTAAATTTTGGAGATTAAGCAATGTGGTCTGTACACTCTTCGCAATCCTTTGACAACCTGGCACCACCGCATGGCTTGAAAAAAGCATTTCAGGCAAACATTTACGAACTCTTCCAGTGTTGCGTTGATCGTAGATGCTAGTATTGCCAAGTTTGATAAAATGCCTGGATCCCGTATGTAGCAACACGTCCTCTACTCGTATTTTTCAGATCCAAACATTGAAATCCTTTCGGTCAACGACTCAGCGATCAACGTGACGCTCTATCCTGTCACCACCGACGTCGACAATTTCATCATAGTGGTCACTGAACTGAGCAACCGCACGAGGTTGGTTTTGCTGGAAAGTTAATGCGCGTATTTTCACTTGAGACTGAACTCACTGAATGTGCTCACTGGTGTCCTGAGTCTTAGGAAACCTTGGTGATCCTAATAATAGATTTTCTATTTGCCGGTGTCAAGCGAAATTTCTGACCTATCATTGTTTGTCAGTTATTTGATTTCTCAGAGTAAAGGAATATGGTTTGGCGATTATTTTTTATGTGTGTTGTGTAAATTAAAATTTTTTCGTTAGATGTCAGATACCCACAACAAGGTATAGTACGGGAATAACTGTAACCACTGAAAAATATTGGACTTAGTTTTAGACCTCAATTATTTTTCTTTTTATCACCCTAACCCAAACCCTAACCCGACACGCCGACCTAAACACCAAACCCTAAGCCTTATTCATCAGTTTTCTCAGCGTATTTGATATGTAGAATATTAGTCTGTGCATACGCACATGATGTGAAGTCAGAAATTTCGTAAGTTAGAAATTTCGCTTGACACCGGGCTTTCGCACTGTGAGAAAATAAGATCAGGAAAGCCTAAGTTTTGTTCAGCCTACACCCATCACGCTGATAAAGTTGGTCGTTGGCCATCAACGTGTATAGTTGATGTGTGTTGAAATGTTTTTAGGGAGTTGATACAGGCCCGTAGCCACGAAGGGCATACGGGGGCAGTGCCTCCCCAACTTTTTTGTGCCCCCAAATGTTGTGCCCAGAAAAATTTGTTTCAAACAAAGTAAAAACAAAAGTCTTGCCCCCTTAAAAGTATATTCCCCCCAAACCTTAAAACATGGCAACGGGCCTGGTCTGGGCTGATACCAGCAGTGCTGACTGTCTCTGGTGTATGCACATTACATTTTCCATTATCATAACAACTCTTTTGCTGGAAGTTGTCTTCCGAAGCGAAAATTTCGCTGTAATCATTAAGAGCACAAGCGTGGTTTCAAACGGATGCTGTTGCAAAATTCAAAATTGACACAAACTTTCTTACGCAGATTGCCAGTCACGCAAGTGTTCAACCCGTCGGTGGACACCTCCACCAACCCGATCACTGTCGGTCCATTGACGGCTGGTTACAGGTACTTGCTGGTGGTAAACAGCACTGCTGGTGGCGAACAACGGGAAGTAATACGTAGAGATTTCGTGCAACGTAAGTGGCCGAATGCCGTTCCTTTGCGATTGTTTAGAATAACTCTGAATCTTTGAGTATGACACTGGTATTGACTTTTGCAACTGAAGTAATCTTCCTAAAAATCGAATGTGTTGGATTATAATGCGGACAATAACAAAATTTTGAGACCAGTACCACAGAGAACGTGAATTCCAGGTTTGAGGAAACTTCCTGCTGCAGCGCAACCAATTAAATGTTCTAAATCCTAAGTCAACAGAGAAACGTGCTCCAGCACCACCCAAAAGGCAATTTGAAAACTTTCTGCACAAAGTTTGTGTAACAATGCGATTTACGTGAATTAACTGCTTACCGTCTCATCTTGTTTTCAGCGGACCCGATTTCTCCCAGCCCTGTACAAGCTACTCGCATTTCGGCTAATCAGTATAGACTGAGCTGGAGCCCTCTGCTCTCGGTTGAAAGGTAAGTTCTAACAGAAAAAGAAATGGTCATTCGTTGCCCACTTTTCTAAAATGAGATTATTTCAATAGTTTTGCACATCTCAATCAATAAGTTTTTTTTCTGCTTATAGCTTGTTCGAGGCCCTAATTTGCTATGTAACGGGTTTGTTGTGTTTTGTGCCCAGGTACAATGTGACCGTAATTTCCGAGCCCGACAAAACACTTGTCTCCAGCATTGTGACGACTTCCACAAGAGTCGACTTGCCGGCTTTGGAGTTCAATAAAACATACAGTGTTTTTGTTTATTCTGTGAGCAATGGCAAGCAAAGTAATCCGCCTACTTGGATTCCTATCACTACTGTCAGTAAGTGTAGACCTTGTTCATCATAGCTAGGAAGGGATGGGGGCAAATCAACGTTTGTGCCCTGACAGCTTCTTGACAAAAATCAAGTAAGAGAGGAAACAGCGCATGAGCTTAAACGTAAAGCACATGAGGAAGTAGGAGCAGAGTGCGAAAAGGCGACGCTCGAAAATCATCCCAACAGCATCTGGGAATGCTCATGTCGATAGTCTAAAAAATTCTCAAGTGTTACGTGTGTTGCGGTTTCCTTTGCTGCAACGAAACCGCTCAGAAGCAATCCCAATGACGTGTTAAGGTGTACAAGATTTGCATTTGGCTTTTCAATTTGGGTTATTTTTTGATCGACCCGTGTATAACTTGGGTGCGGTTAATTGCGGACCTAATCGAAGACCTATTTTGCCAAACCCCGTAAAATTTTTGCTTTGGTTTGCAGGTTCAGGACCAGTGCCACCTCCAAGCGACTTGAACATCCGGGTCTTATCGCCAAATAATATNCGAATCACGTGGACACCTGTACCACTCGCTGACCAGTAAGTTGCTTGGGCACGGATATTGTAGCCTACTGTTGAATACCGTTTCTTACTTGACTTGTGCTTTTGAGTGCCAAGAGCAGTGTTTCTCAACCGGGACCCTCGGCCCCCCCTTGAGGGCCACGGAGCGGTTCTCCGGGGGCCACGAGCAGAGGCCTTTACTAAATAGCTCTGCCGTGATATTGCAAAAGCCTATTGATGAGCAGGGGGCCACAGGTGTTGGCAGTCTTTGGAAGGGGGCCACAGACCATGGAAGGTTGAGAACCAGTGGCCAAGAGAGAAAGCGGCAAAATATACAGTTAGTGCAATAAATACAAGGTTGCAGCCGAACGGTATAAAAAAAAACTTAGACGTTGAGCTTTTCGAGTGCCATCAAACAATTTTTATTTCCAGTTACAACATTACTGTGATTCCCGACTTCGATGCGACACAATCAAATGTGTACACGAACACGTCGTCTGTGGACATCTACGACTTGGAGGCGGGTGCGAGTTACACGGTTAATGTCTACACCGTCAGCAATGGGAAGCAGAGTGCAGTTCCCGCCACCATTCGACTTAACTTGCGTGAGTTACATATAAATTTGACCGACTGGCAATGGCGCAGGGCACATAAGCTGTTGCTTGTTTCATGCCATCGCACACGTGTTTCGTGCCCAAAAACAATAAACAAAATAAATGTCTATTGGTGTCAACGCCCGAAGTGAAATGTCCAAGTCAAGTCACGGTCATTATAATGAAAATCACGGCCAAAGAAAACGATACAAATGACAAGGCCGTGATTTTCATTGTAAGGCTTTTCAGCACTTCCGTTTTTCGTGTACCAAAGTCACGGTCAAGTCCAACAAAAGCGAAATACTGAATAATTTTTTACAAAACTAGTGACTAGACTGTGACACTGCCACATCGAGTTTGATGCAAGTCCTGCATACCCGCCTCAAAAGATCAAACACTCCGAGGAATGGCCGGACGGCTATTGGATAGGAACGTTGTAGCTGTAGAACAAGCTATGCAATTAGGGACGTGACAACCACATGTTGGAGGTCGCTGGTGTTCTCATTTTACCAATGAACCGATGAAAATCGAGAAGTCCACATGGTAATTAGCATCATCCGTGAGCGCACTTTTTGGCTAACGTTATGGTCATCTAATTTGATATTTTAGTGAAGGTTCCGGTGATATTTTTCCATCTGTGGGAATAAAGGGCAGTACAAGTTAATAATTTTTGTGAAGTTGTTAATTTTCAAATGTAAAGCCGATGGAAGTATTTGGAAGCAATCGTTCAGACCCACGCTTTGAAAGATCTAGTTCTAGAATACATTGCCCCTGATGAACGTAATTCAGCAGTGGTGCAGTTGATGTGTCAATGGTGAGCCATAGAAAGCAAAACAGGAGCTATGGAAAGAACATATGCAGCAGCAAAATAAGCGTTGGCCAAAGACGTGAAACTTGGCATTTAAAGCTGTTGGAAAATGTTAGGTACGCGATATGGATCTGTAAGGATCCGATTTCTCTGATTCTAGGGACCCGATCAGATTTTCTCTGATTTTAGGGACCATAGACAAGTTTCTGTGATTCTAGGGACCCGATTTGAAATTCTAGGATCCGGATCGGGTCCCTAAAACGACTTAACAAAATCCTGTTTAAAGTACACCATCATCAACAATGCTCTTTGAAAATAGCATATAGCAGTTTTGTGTAATAGCGCACCATACGCATGTTGCGCAAGCAACGATTTACGTGGTTATTTGTCTTATTTCTGCAACGACGGTCAGCAGGCTTGGACGTGTAACATTGTATTCTGTTTCACAGCGTGTGCGTTATTCGGCAATGTTCGAATTCATGCTGCGATGCGATCAGTTGATGTGGAATTCATACCGGGAGACACTTCCGAGCGAATTTACAACGTACAGCTGTTCCGGTCAGATCAACAAAACGGCTTAGTTGAGGAAAAAGAAGTCAATACATCCGATTCGTCCATTGTGAGTTTGCGACTGGTGACCTGCCTGTTGATCGCGAATAAAATTGATCGTTGTTAGCCGAAGTTCAAAGCGATTCAGACAATCGGCATTGCAGCTGCAAGCAACAACAGGCGATTTTGACGAAGACAGCAAGGACTGTATCTATTTTCAAAGCGTGAATTTCGATTTGTTTTTCTTTTCAATGGTGTTCTAATTTACTACTGGCAAAACTGACTAGTTTAAAGGAAACAGATCAAAATCGAAATCCAGGTGGCGTTGTTACTGGTTGCCACCAGCGAAAGTCCACTACGTTAAAGAAGAGAAGAAATTGTTTCTGTGTAGTTTGCATCGACTCTTCGAGATTCATAGTTTTAACTCGGGTTTTAGAGAGCAGAGCTATTGAGCGCCACAGAGCCGTCACCAAAAAGCATTCAACAGAGGGCTTTACGTTTTGGGCAGAACTTGACATTCTGAATATTTGATAAAACTCCATTGACTTATAGTGTTTCATATTTTAATTTTGGGGGATTGGAGCTTTGTTTGGGGGGCTAAGCCCACAAAAGCTACCCCGTGGGGTCGAGACTGGAGCGCCGTAAAGCATAGTTCCTGACAATGTCCACAACGATAACCAGGAACGTGTGCATGCTTAAAAGGCAACGAATCAGAAAGTTGTGGTCGTTCTCACGTTTCACTCAACAGTGCTGAAAGGCAACCCGGGAAAAAGAGATATTTTAACCATCGACTGCTGCTTCCAATCTTTCACGCCGTCAATACAGACTGTGTTATTGCGGTGCCGATTGCACGCATTATTTTTTAAACATAACAAAACCGTCATTGAAACTTGCTGCAGGCGAGATTCGAAAGCGCAGTCATTCTTCCAAGCCAATCGTACGAGGTCAGAATTCAACGAAAGTGCCGCAACGTGAGCTCGGATATCCAGCGGAGCAGAGTTGTAACACGTAAATGGTTTTACCGTATATATTGAACACCAACAGATCACATTTGTTCTTTTTTCATAAAAATGTTCTGTGAAATGCAACTCAATGCATTTTATTTTACGCTGTACGGTCGGCGTTTAAGCCTCACTTAACGTTTTTTGATATTTTCCGTCAATTCTTACTCCCGGACGCTTGAACACAATATTATCAGAGATGCGGTGATTGACGCCAACATCCTGGACTTAATGCTCCCCGCGCGAGTAACAGACCTGCTAAGGTCAATCTCCACGCGTTGCGTCTCTTGTTCTGGTGTTAAAAAACATTGAACAAGATCGCAAATCTCACCATTCGCAAATAAAGCGTGGTCGCTTGCGACTGCAAACAACAAACATAATTTTGGCATAAGCTAGAAATCTAGGTTAAGTTTCCAGGTACGCAGATTGAGGTTTTCGTATGGTCAGTGTAAGGAAGATACTTCCTTTTGTACGAAAATGCAAAGCTTGTAGTAGTGACTATTCAAGTTCCTATGAAATTTTTACTCTACCTGAACATTGCTTGAGTGACTGCGAAACGTGGCTTATGTATTGTGTTCGTGTATGCGACAGGATAGGTGACTTTAGAAGGAAAGCAACTCGAAACATTACTTTTTCCCTATTATGAGGTAATCAGCAATGACGTGTCATTATTTGCAAAAATTGAAATCTGCACTTGCTTCTTTTCTCATTTCAGCATCAGTGCCTTCTCCGCAACCGCCTCGAGTCTTCAACATTGAACTGACGAAAGCCAGTGTTGCGACGTCGCTGTTAAACGGCGCCCAAACAAACTTACACGTGAGAGTTCGTTACAAAACCAATTTAATCGAGTTTTACAAGACTGTGATCGACCACGCTCGCATTCTTTCACCGCTTGCCGCTCTATAGGTGACTAACGTGGAAACCGGGACACGGCGAACGATTGAAAACGTCGGGAGCGTCCACGTAATCGACAGTTTGTTGCCCAACACGTTGTATGAAGTCACAAGCGTGTATGTGGTCGCTGGAGTGTTGGGCTCAGCTTCCAGCCCTACCAGCTTCCGCACCCGCTTTACAGGTATTTTAAATATCGAACTTTGCTTTGATTTTCAATAACCTCGGCTGACCTGTCCATCGCTTTTGAAACGTTTGAAGATGTTTGGAAACAGTACGAGGTTCGGTTGTTTCCACTGGTTACGCAGCAGCGTTTTTCCCCTGATAAGCTTGTGCTGGAAAAGTAAATCTAGCAAAAAAATCTCTTCTGTTAGCACGATAGAAAGCATTATTAATGCTGTTCTTTTAGGTACTCACGTTGTTGCGTAGCATTTGCCACCAGGTTTCAAATCAAGCAGATAAATTCGATCTTTTGGCGATTATTTTATTATTTATGAAACCGCATACATGTTTCTAATCAAATTCTCATATGTGGTTAAAAACATTGCCCCGAGGAAGCCTACTCGAATAGGTTGGCGAAACGTCGGCAAAATAATAAAATAATCGCCAGAATATCGAATTTATCTGCTTGAAAGCATTATTATTTTGCCTTTTTTTCAGAACCGACTGTGCAAGTTTCGCCCATCAACGACACAACGGCGAATGCCACGTTCACCCCGGGCGGAGTTGTCGCTGACAGCTTCACGATAAACGTCGTTGAACTCAGTCAACGGCCAAGGTTCGGTTACGTTTAAGAAAGAGCGTCTCAGCCTGCTGAAAGAAAACGCTCCAATGAAAGTTTCTGTAAAACAAATGCGGCTGCTGCTGGCAGTGTTGCGATCAAAAGTCTCCGGTAACACAGATTTTTCGCAGTTATTTACACGTCGTTCATTAGTCTTTTCGTGACCAGTGCGTATTGAAATAGAAAATCACTTGGAAGCTTTCTTAAACGTAAGGTCACTTGCTTGCAACGTATGGCAAGCGAATGATAAAAGTGAGTTGCTTGAACCATTGATGCGTGTCATAAATCTTACTATACTGAAAGTATTAGAACCGCTGCTGATTGAATGGTGCAAGTTTCGATTCTGTTGAACACCATGTTGGCATTACTGGTTTATTTGGTTGCAGGGCACCGATTACGAGAGTGATTAAAGCTGTACCGGATGTGACTACATACAACGTCTTAGTTGGTCCTCTCACAGCTGCCTACCAGTATCTGCTGGTTGTAAACAGCACCGTTGGTGGTGAAGAACGAGAAGTGATACAGACAACATTTCTTCAACGTACGTTTGATTTTTCATGTTATTAGTTTTAAAATGTTGATCTCGTGTTTAATGGTCATAAAATACTTCAGGTATCAGGAAAACTATAAACGTAATAGACGACACAACGAGTGTGTCGAGTGTTTTACTGTGAGTGCGTTGAGTGTCCTAGACACACAGAAAGTGTGTTGAGTGTTATACTATCTGTTTTGCAGAATGCGTATTATATTCACGTTCCGATAGACATGTAGGTGTTTGTCGTGCTGTAGTTCGTGATTATAGACCTGCACAGCGGTAATCACGGTTTTGCTTCTCGACGCATGCAACTTCAGTGTGTGATACTTAAATATGTATTTGCATCTGCGATCAATCTTTCTTTTCCAGCTGGACCTGTCTCACCTGGACAGGTCGTGCTAACACCTATCACTAGCACCCGCTACAAAGTAAGCTGGGATCCTGTTGAGTCGGTGGAAAGGTGAGATGAATAAGACTCTGGACTCGGAAATGTTGGGTCAGACTCTTTCAATTCGCTCTTTCACTGTTTTATTTTTTATTCAGGTACAACGTGACTATGATTTCGAAACCTGGAAGCGTGGTAGTCTATAGTGCAGAAAACAATTCGACCTCTGTGGACCTGCCTGAACTTGATCCAACGAAATCCTACACTGTCTTCATTACCTCTATTAGCAACAGCGTAGAAAGCAGTCCACCAACTACAGTTGACATAGCAGGTAAAACTAACCATGCTGTATGAAGTGCATGACTGATGTTCGACGACAACGTTTTTTTTTGTTGAAACATCTGGTGGTGAAACCGCCACCAGGGCCAAAGAATTCCGTTGTCAAAGCTACTTGGTGGTGTTGGTGTTCTTCGACCGCGTGAAGTAAGTTGAAGCTGCAAGGTGGAGTTGAGCATTCTACAGCTTGGTGAGCTAAACAGAAGCTGCTGTTGGACAGATGCAGATAACCACTTATTAAAGCGAGAGTTGATGACAGCCACTCGACTGCCGAACCCTGCAGAAAGCGAGGTCAAAACCCGTAGTTGTAAAGTCGGTAATTGGTTTTTGTAACGAGCAAAGTTTCAGTAAAAGTGGACGGTTACTAGCTTGTGGAAGAAGCGTGACTAACTAGTTGCTCATTGAATTTTTACAAATCTGAATTAAGCAAAAGGCAGCGTCGAGGTTTTTTAAAGGCAGCGTCGATGGTCCATAGTTTGATGTGAATTGTTCTCTTTCAGCATTTGATACAAAGAAGAGTCNGATCACGCGCTTATAGCGTGACGTGCAAATAAGCGAAGAAATAACAAAGCAGGTGGGCGGTGAGCAGTAAACGGTTTGTGTCAGGCTAAATAACAAATAACTTTTTTTCCTGCTTAGTTTAAGCGGTGCATACGAAGTACGGAGAGAAAACGAAGCGTAATGCCGTCCGAAAGCGACAGCTTCTTACTGGCTCCATGCAGCGCATGGCAGTCCTGCTTCGTGGACTTGCGGCTGGCACGGGTGTCTGATCTACGTGATCACCAGCGGGCAATCGTGCGAACAAAGGTGTTGTTCCAGGTGAAAACGAAACGACCACCACGCACGCAACGACGGAGAGTGCAACGAAATTACCAGTCACGCCCACTGCGTTAGCGACTGATGACGGGACAGTGCAGAGCCGAGGATATTCTGAGCAGGTTGCTACCACTGCAGTTGCAGTCTCAGCAACCACCGATGAATATCGAAGCAAACCGGACATTGGCCCAGAAAAGACCTCAACAGCCATGGACGCGACAACCGTCGAAGCGGGGATTACAGACGACGTGAATGGAACAACTACCGCGGACGCAACGCTGGGAAAACTGTGGACAGGACAAGTAACAAGCACGAATGTGCTCTCTAGCTCGACAGCAAGTCCTTCGTTAGCCGAAGCCCCAACGCCAGGGATGACAACACAAGGTGGTGGTCAGACTGAGGTGACAGTTACTTACCCCACTGGCAGAGCGCACGCAAGCGTTGCAACAGTATCAAGATCTGACTCTCAGAGTGAGCGTTTTACGACACGAAGCGATTCTACTGCAGATCAATCCAACACGGACGTTAGCCGTGTCAAAACCCCAACCATTATGACATATGTTGCCAACGAAACGTCAATAGCGGATGATGCAACAAGTGTGGCTATTGATGCCGAGCAAACGTCTCAAGCAGTTGAGACACCCTCAGCGACGTCGGCTTACATGATGTCTACTGCGAACGCTACATTATCAGCGAAATCTACAACCGGAAGAGTTGATGCAACAACAGGAGAACTATTTTCCACTCAAAGCGTTGGCTATCCACATACTACTGTATCAACATCTTTATCTTCTGCTACCGAGACTAGCGATGATGCATTGTCTTCAGTTGATACAACCACGGCGTCTGGTTGGAAAATAACAACGAAACAGGAGTTGTCTTCTATGAGAACCAAAGTTGACGAGGCTGTTTCCAGCTCTTCTGATGAATCCACGGTAACTACACGTTTTGGTGCCACTCTCATTTCTCCAGGTCAGCCTGGTGGACCACCACCGCAATCTCCTCGAGGTCCAACTACAACGGAAAGCA
>JGI24159J19872_10001612_pt1 | contig 25309 bp, 18 predicted proteins | sample Ectturendosymbi4_FD_19872 | JGI IMG/M metagenome (IMG submission 19872)
GCAAGGAAAAGCCACCAGAAGAAAACGGTTTATGTCACGTTAAACACGTGCTGTTTTCATACATTCAAAATTATACGTGATTGCCAGAGGAAATGCGAGGAAATGCGCCATAAACACTGCAACATCGCAATAGTGTAACGAGATTTAAGTAGGTTGAGAAACAGTCGCGCAGTCATGCNTTGCGGAAAAGAACTCGTTAATAGGTTCGTGGGAGCGGATATGCGTTTGTTTTGTATGCATCTCACAATTTCGTACACTGGTTTGATNNGGTTTGGGGGGAAAAATACATTTTTTAAGGGGGCAAGATTTGTGTTTTTATTATATTTTTTAAACCAGAGTTGAGTTGGAGTGGTGCCGAAGAAATAAAAATGGCAGTCGCTTCCCGGTCATCCACAACTACGGGCACGGCGCGAAAGGCATCGCCCAGCACTGGGGCTGCGCCGAAGAAGTGGTGAAGTTGGCCAAGCAAGCATTCTATTTGACGCCGAATCTGTAAACGAGCGTGTTTGAGGTCAACACAATAATCTTGCAATTACCTAGTGATTTTAGCAATTAATAGCCTTGCCTGCTTGTGTTTGTGCAATCTTCTCAGATGTTCCAGCGAAATCGATATTGGGTTGATGTCTTCTATGCAATTCGAGTTCGCAGACTGCGCAAAGGTGGGACGTAGAGTTCGTGTATCTTTATTGCTTCTGTTTGTTGATTTTAATAAAACAGCTGGTTGCTTGTTATTAGCTGAGTCATATGGTTGCTTGCTTGCTAAGCGGTTTTGATTGTTTTTACGTAACCTGGATGGTTTGAGTTCCTGACAAGAAAAGTTGACAAGCTTTTAATCTGCTATTTGCTGTTGCTTTTTTTTGATTAAATTGTAACAAGATTGCAACATGCTGTAGAGACAAGAGATATTAAAATTAACAAATTATTCTGCTGGTTTTGTGAACGCGCTTGGATTCAGAAATGAATTAGTGAATTTTACTGTGCAATTGAAGCTAATCTTTTAGCGTTAATTATTGATGCACGTGAAGTATGAGACTGACTTTGAAAGAGCAAAGTTTTTTATGTTTCCAAAGAGGAGAATGCAGTAAAAACTGTGTATCGGTATAGCAAACATACAACGCTCAAAATAGATGACTGAGAAATCATATTCGTGAATATTGATGGGTGTTGGAAATGATGACCATCACTGAAGGAGCAACAAAAGAATCTCGATGGGGTTTATGCAAAAAGTGCTTGTTTCCATTTGATTAATCGATGGTTATGACCAGGCCCGTAGTCACGGGGGCATTCGTGGGCAGCGCCCCCTAACTTTTGTTTTGCCCAGAAAATTTTGTTTTTAACATATAATAAAAACAAAAATCTTTCTCCCCTAAAAATGCATGTTGCTCCCCAAAACCTTTGGCGTTCCATTCACATTCCAGCTGTTGCGCAGCAAGGAACCTCGCGCCCAGTTTAGGTAGGCCTAAAACTGCTTCCTACTCTGAAAACATATATGTGGCACATATCATATCAAAACTCGAGGTTGTCTGTTAGTTTTCGAGGAATCAACCGACTGCGCTTTGCTTTGATCTTTTTGCGATGATTCAAACTTGCAGATATCTATTATGAAGTAAGTACTCTCAACAGTGGGGGTAAGCCCCTTTGTGGAGAGTACTTATGTGAATGTATTATATTGGTTTGATTATTGCAGTATGATTACGTCGTGACTCTTACAACATTACCTGTTCAACTATACATGCAACAAACAGTGTGGTAAGATGTGTTAATCCAAACACTGCGGTTTAAATTACAAACAAAAGCTTTTCTGTACTTGCGTGGCATGGAATACTAATGTGAAGTTGGTGCCCTGCAGCATACACAGTTACCTCAGTGTACAATTAATAAAGCGCATAAACTTGTATGTTATGTACAAAACGCATTATCCTAGTTAGCAATTGTCCGGGTAGCACAGGATACAGGGCTAAAAATAAGTGTTTCTAGCCATTAAGAACAGCACTTCAAACTAAATTTTGTATCAGTTTTAATGAATTAGTCAATAGTCACTTTCATTGCACTACAAACGACAAGATAAAAAGTGTGGGAATGTGTTCCCACCCCACAACACCTCTGGGGTGGCAGTTGTCCTTGTGGCGGTTGTCCAGGTGGCTGTAGTCCGGATACCGCAGCTGATAGTATTCTGCAGCAAGGCGAGCACATCACACATAAGGCTGAGTTCGTGACTGTGATGGTGGAGACTCGATCCGTTACTCCTGCAGGAATAGGCGGGCTTTCGACACGCGAGAGCAGGTCAACTTCCTGACGCAAGACATCGAATGATCGAGGATAGCTTTTCGGCTAAGAAGGCCGGAGCTGTGTATGTCGAACTCATAACAGCATACGACAATGTGTGGTATCGCGGTCTCATCTACAAGCCACTGCGATTGCTACCTCACAAGCACATGGAGCTGGTTGGCAATCACAGTTTCATGGTCACCACCGGTAGCAACAAACGGAACAGATTACGATGCCTCCAGAATGGCGTCTCATAGGGATGCGTCCTGGCACTCCTCTTCAGCATCCACACCTCTGACTTGCCATCCACTGACCGTCTCCATAAAGATGTATACGCCGACGATCTAGCAATCACGCATGTTGATAGAGACTGGTAGGCAATGGAAAGAATGCCAAGCAAAGACATTGCAACTGTAGTGAATATCTTCAGACTTCGAAGTTAAAGCTTGGAACTACAAAAACGACATCGGCAGCTTTCAACCTCAACAACAAGGAAGCTAAACGTGAGCTGAAAGTGAACTTCAACAACGGAACCCTGCGCTTTGCTCCGAGCCCAAAAACCTCGGAGTAACGTTGGACAGGTCGTTCACGTATCGCCGACAGCTTGAGTCACTTCGCAAAAAGCTGACATTACGCGTCGCACTCTTGAGGCGGCTTGCTGGCTCGGGCTGGGGTGCTGGAGCAACAACGCTGCAAACAGCCACTCTAGCCCTGGTCCATTCAACAGCAGAGTACTGCGCTTCTTCCTGGTGCCGTAGTGCTCAAACCCGCCCAGGGGCGGATCCAGATGGGGCGATCGCCCCCCCCTAAAACCTAAAAAAGTAACTTTATTCACTATGAGTTTGTACAATTCGGAAAACAACATTCGCGATGTAACGCCATATGCCGTCCATTGTTTTGTCACAGCAGTTTTCTAAAGTATACTTCATCTCTCTTACTGTAGCGAAGCTGTAAGGAGACTTGACTATCGAATGTTACTGAAATCGCCCCCCTCCTAAACTCACTAGCCGGATCCGCTTCAGCAACCGCCTCATTGATCATGTCATTAACGACACCTTGCGAATTGTGACTGGATGTCTGCGTCCTATACCAGCGGACAACCTTCCTATCCTCGCGGGCATTAAACCTGCTGAGTTTCGTCCCATAGAAGCTACACTTTATCTAGCAGGCTGTGCCGTGGAACCTGGAGGCTGGACATCTGCTTCACTCAGGGCTGTCCAAGTGGGAAAGCATGGCATCTCAAATCGAAACACCCATTTGTACTCGCCGCACAACTCATTAGTTCATATGAGAACAGCAACAGAAGCGCTCTGGACCGATCTCCGATGGAATGCGGAGTGGTTGGAGAACACTACAAGACTCTGTACCAGGCCCGTAACCAGCGTGGGACACCAGGAGGGGCGAAGAGTTTTCTGGGAGGGTCCCAAAATTTTTGAACTATGTCCAATAGTTTTAAACCAGGGGTTGACGAACCTATTTGCTATGGCGGGTCACTTTGTCAGTTACCGCTGAGTAAGCGGGCCGCACAACTTTTTAGTCATACTATGAAACCTGTTAAAAACGAAAAACAATTGTTCATCAACAGAAACAAACAACAAACGAAAGTAATCACTGCTGGTCTCGCCTTAATGCTTCGGGGGCCGCACGAAATTCTTTTGTGGGCCGCATGTTCGTCACCCCTGTTTCAAACGCTGTCCAACACATTTTTCCAGGGGGTTCAAAATTTTTTCTAGGGGGGGATTAGCCCCCCTGGTTACGGGTCTGCTCTGTAGTTTCATTCACGACACCGGCATCCCCCTCCGGGAATGGCCCTCACAAGAACAGCGTGGGTCCGGCTTAACCGCCTCCGCACCGGTGGCTGACGTTACCTCTCCTGCTTACACAAAATGGGATATGGCCCCTTCTGTGAATGTGGCGCAGAAAAACAAACCGTCGACCAGGTTGGCCTTTACTGTCCAATCCATCGATCTCCTTACGGGGTGCACGGTCAGACGGTTCTGGACGACGAGATAGTCGAATGGCTGCTCAACACAGGCCCGTAGCCAGGTTTCTTCAAGATTGGGTGGGGCACAAAACATTTTAGGGGGGAAAGATTTTTGCTTTACTACATGTTTAAAACAAATTTTTCTGGTCGCAACAAAATTTGGGGGGCACAAAATAAATTTGGGGGGCACTGCCCCCGAATGCCTCCCCATGTCTACGTGCCTGGCTCAACACCTGCTCCGACATCTAGTGCGGTCTAGCAATGGATTGTAACAACTCGTTCAAAAGATGAAGAAGAATTGTGAAGTGAAGCCTGTCGAGCGGTGGATCTCTTCCATTGCTGTCTTCTGGGAGTGTCGATCCTAATGTTTGCCGGTTCAGCTCTAACTTTTGGTTAGCTCAGGGGAATACAGCATCTTGGCTGCAACAACTCTCGTTCATAAAAAGTATGCGAATACTCTCGGAGAGCAGGGCACATCATCGTTAGTTCACAACTAAAGAATAAGTATTATTGTTCAAGCTATCAGAAGACTTGATCTGCAAACCGACATGCCTCAGGTTTTGTGCTCTGTTTTTCTTTGTTCAATACGAAACAAACATCCCGCTATATTACAGAGCTATGCTTGCGCACTTTATTTCAGGTGGAACACGATTCACGGTAGTGGTGAAAAGGCGACGAAGGTTAATTTGCACCGAACACAGAAACAGACCCGTCGCAACGTGGGGGCTTTGCTGGGCTTGGCCCCCTGCCCCAAATTGAAATATGAAACACTATAAATCGGTGGAGTTTTTGTCAAATTTAGAATGTCAAGTCCCCCTCTTGAAGGCTTCATGGTGACGGTTCTCCACAGAAAGCGACGTCTGTGGTTGAGCAAGGACAACAGAAATGCACCTTTTGGACATTCAACACAGTGGTATAACACACTCAAGCACGGTTATGTGTTCACAAGCTGTGGTTCTGAAACCATCTTTTCTGTTCCAGATTCCTTTCAATGTTTCAGGGGAGGTAGTCTGACAGGTTATCTTTCAAAACAAACCTGTTCATAACAGACCAGTTCATTATCAAACGCTTTAGGTTTGCCGAAAGCTTTCGAGGATTCAGCCAGATGGGCTCTGCTTTCATCTTTTTGCGATGACCAGTTGCTTTCAGTATTACAATGGAAGCAATTATTTGGGATAGACATATTTTCAAGTTTTCTATATGTCGAAGCTTGTGTTTAATTCAGTATTGAATTTGTTTGCTTTCTGTGCCCAAGCTTTTCCCTTTCAACCGTAAGCGTTGATTGCAAGTTGAAGAAGTTGCGATGCGTGGTGTTTCGTGAAATCGATTTCCTATTAAAATTTGCTGGTTGATTCAAGCTCTTCACCTGTGTGTACTGTAGACCAGTTCATAACGGGCCTGTCAAAAATAACAAGAAACGGCCGTTCCGATTTAGATGAGCTCAAATAACACCAAAAACGTTTTGTAGCATTTCGCACATGTGAATAACATTCAAATGAAATTTAGTGTGACTCCCGTCTACCACACATGTAGTCAACACCGTACGTTTTATTTCGTATAATTTTTGGTCACCTTTACTGAGACTACACTCGCTTGCAGACAGCAGATGTACAGCGCGTGGCATAGTAACTTGAATTCAACACACGAGTTCGAAGCTCGCATATCAACTGACGACCGCCAACACCAGCGCTACTCCTGTTGACGACCACCAGACGATCAATGCGTTTGGCAGATGGTATGATCTTTTGCTGCAATGTGGTTCAATTTCAAACTTTCGGAAAAAGCTTTATCTTCACACCAGGGATAACGTACAAGCATACTGTGCCAGGTTGACCAAACATTGCATCGTTTCGACCACAGTGATCGTACGTTGCAGATGAGAAGACGAGTACCTGTTTGTGGAGGTCCTATAACAAATAGCAGAAATATTAGAGCAGCATAGGACGCAATCAGATGACACTTGCACGCTGTCCGTGACCCTCAACCAACTCCCCCCAGCTGGTTGTCGTATGATCAGCCAAAAAAAGGGGATTGCAAATTCTTTGCTAACGTAAACGTGCGTATACGTACGTTGAAACTGAAGGTTTTCTTGATGCTTTTTGTGCTGAAGGCAAATAAAACGCTTGGATGAAGCTGCCATCGAAGCTTGCGGCGCAAATCCCGAAGCTTCCTCATTCTTTCCACGTCGACAGCTACGCAGCAACTGAACGGAAACCGGGTTCGAAAAGTGCACGACTTTATTTGACGCAGACAGGTCCGGCGTCATCACATTGCACAAACACCGATACAAAAACGCCGACTACGTCACTGCGAGTGACGTAACACCGACGAAAAATACGCAAACCGCTTTGTAATCACACGCAAGGGCAACATCGCAAGACAGCATACACCGCAAGACATGTGAGGCAGCCTTAAGGTATGACTAAAAGTTTCAAATCCAACATTCGTGAAGAAAGCCGCAACGTGCTCCACAAAAGTAGCGACAGACAACGTATTTCATTTCACGCAATCAGCCGCATGAAGCTGCACGAGAAAGCGTTTAACTGTTCCATCGCTGCCAGCCAAGCGCACGGCAAGGTCAAGATATTCGCGTCTCCCTCGAATACCGAGCACGTCGTTTCGCGGGCCTTGCGGAACTTAGTAGTGCTCGACACATGACTAGCGCGCCTTACGTCATTAGTGCTCGTCACGTCACTAGTGCGCGTTACGTCACTAGTGTTCGTTACGTCACTTTTGCGGTGGTTACTGTTCACTTTTCGTCGGTCTGAAATTTGGGCAAATTCGGTAATCTAAAAAAAATTTTTTTTTAAACGCAAGAAATGCAGTGCATAGTCGAATGGATCCAAAAGATTTGCTCACAAAACTGGATTTTCGTGGCAAATTATAGTGCCTTATCAGTTCACGCTTATTTAAAACGGGGCATATCCGCCGTTAAACCTTGGAACGGCGTTATGCGCATTTTCTTATATGCTTGAGGGATGAAATCACAGGTAAAAAGCAAGGAAAACAACAAGGATCAGTTGAATCAATATGATGACGGAATGGGAAAGCCGGAAGCTGATGTTGGCACTTGGTCAGTGGTTTAACGGAGATACCGGATTCCACCGACAGCCGATGCAACGACAGTTGCCTCGACGGGAAATTTATTCACACGGAAACGAGCATTACTCGAGTTGTGAAGCGCGGAGCCTTCAACAAACTCAACGCGGAGTAACAAAAGTTTCGACGAATGCATTAAATCGCAGCCGACTAGACCAGGGGCGGACAATTGATCTAGTTCGGGGGGGGGCACTTTGAGAAGCCCGCGTTTAGCGAAGGGCGATACCTCCTTAGGGAAATACAGTAGAAGCAAGTCGCGGTTAAGCTGGCCTCAGCACTGACTTTTACTGTGACAACTTGGAGGCAATTTTTCTTGAATGCTTCCGCGGGCCGCTGTTTGCTCACCCCTGGGCTAGGCCCACTGTTGCAGTATTATTGGTCAAAACCACGACGATGAAATTCTAGGGTCAAGTGGCACGGAGCAACAGATATCAACACTGAAAAGATGTGCATACTGGTTAGCGTCAAACCGTCCGCTTCTTTAAAACGTTTTTCTACCAAACGAAGAAAAAAAACGATAGACACGGCGTTCAAATGAATAAGACTGCATGATACAGTTAAAATCACAACAGCCTGCAACAGACGCTGTGTACTGGATAGGCTTCGTAAGTTGCATACAAAGTGTCGAAAAAGGACGTAATTCAAAAAACTAAAATGTTTTAAAAAGTCGTCTTCGTCCGCGAAGCTTCCGAAAGCGACTTGCATCCACTGACGTCATTTGCTTCGGTAATTTCGCAGTGAGCGCAGGCGAGTTTTGGCCGGACATTTACTTAATACATTTTTTTTATTAACAAAGCACCTGCTTTACCTACAGTAAGGATTCACTAAGTTATGACCCATCCGCTAGAAACAAGACAAAGAAGATTGTTCCATTCCGAACCTAATTTCATCGAGAAACGAAGTGTGCTTGAGGCTTGTTCACGGGTCACTCAAACCGATCAAGTGACGTTTCAACTGCAATGGTTCAAAACAAACGTTGGGATAAAAATTACATCGAGTCTTTGAGTACATGCGGTGTCGAGAACGCGCTTCAACCAACACAACGCGCGTCTGCAGCGCAATCACTGTCACAGTTTCAACGCCAGAGCACAGTGTCGATGCAAATCACTGTTGAAAGCTGAACTCAGGTCCAAGTTCGAAAACCAACCATTTTTTTCGTCACAACGCGATGTACCCGCATCTGGATCCAGGGTCGTAACGAGGGAGGGGGACAATGCCACGGGCGCCGAAAGTCCCAACAAGGTCGCAAGTACTTTATTCAATGCAGCGCATTTGCTTCCGAAACAACTCAGGTTCAAACACGGGGGGGGGCGCCAAACTTGTTTCTTACCCCGCTACGCCCCTGGTCGAAGTGTGGATCTACTGCTCTCGATTCATATTTGATTTACATTCGAGGACATGATGGAAAATACGCAATAAACTGTGGATGACGTCGCATGCAAGGTCGAGCAACGATTCAGGTTCTAAGAATGTCTGAAGAAAGAAGCGGTGATAATGGTTGCGTTTCGCAGAGGTTTGCAAAACAGTTTCTCAGTCGCTCCAATCGAAATGCACGAAGATACCACTTTTTGAAACGTTCTTCTATGACATCATAAGCTTCGTCTTGAAATTCACGCAGCCGAGACGTTTTGAAACAAACCCATCTTCCGCGTCATACACTGCCTTGCAACTTAAAACGAACAAGTCACCTTCTCGTTCAATAATTCAGTTCTAACGCTTTCTGGACTTTCAAAAAGCTTGGCACAGTTGTGCAATGTATTGCAAAAATCTAGCTAAGGACAACGCGTCCGTTAACAGTGAACACCAACGCTTTCCTTAGTCTAATTTCAAATCACAACAATTCGAAAAAACGAAATGAAATTGGCATCGACGTCCATTTGATAATAACCGCAACTTGCGAACACGCGCACTTGCGAAANGTCGCACANAGTTCANATCGCACAGACCTATGTGCAAAGAGTTCTTTCCAGCGGGTTCCAAATAGAACGCTNGCTTTTTTCGACTTTCTCCTGAGCGCACAGTAGATTTTGTTGCGCACAGGGGCAGGCCCGTAGCCAGGGGGGCAGTNACCCCGGATTTTTTGTGTCCAGAAAACTTTGTTTTGAAAATGTAATAAAAACAAAAATCTGGCCCCCAAAAACCTTAAAACCGGGCTACGCACCTGCGCAGAGTCGCGCAAGCAGCAAACGTCACCGTTCTCTGTTTGCTCTGAAACAGGGAGTGCCTGTTGACATCCGGGACACTCGCAACGAACAATTTCCTCTACAAGTCGGTCTCCAGGTAAGGCTTGTCGGACCCGTCGCCGAACGATTTTCGCATCGGCCGGTGAGACGCGATGCGGCGGTGCGAGGCGCGCGGTTTCGACGGTGACGTCGCGCCGATTGACGCGTCGGACGCGGGCGACGACGACATGCGCTGCGCGGGTTTTCGCGCGACGGCGTTCGGCGCGGTCAAAGATGTTCGCGGCTTGGGCGAGCGCCGCTCCGGGGAGGCCTGCGACGCCAGCAGGTTCGCCCCGCCTATGTCCGAACCTGTGATGGCCCAAGATCGCGGCCTGCTGTTGACTCTTCGTGGAGCACTGCCGCTGTTGTTGTTGTTTGAATTTACTGGCGTTGAGGGAGGAGAAGCGGCGGTTGCGTCCAGACCGTCAGCAACCACTGAGTCGTTCGAGCTGCTGGCAGTGTCGACGGCCTGCTCGTCCCCGCGTAGCTGTTCCTCGGGCAGGTCGGGGCCCGAGGGGATCAAGGCCCGACGTTTTCTTTTGGACATGCGCCGAATCGTCCCCATCTCGGTCACCAGGGACGGGTGCTGGTTGATCCAGGCGTGCAGCGCTTCGGACGTTAAGTTCTCCTTGTTCAGCAACTGGTCGAAATATTCCAACTCCTGCTCCTTGGCCTGAGTGCAAAGCAAACAGAGCTTTGTCAAAACTGCAGCGCAACATGCGTTTTTTCAGACTTTTGTGCACGTCTGCCTGTGCAAACAGCGCAGCCCCGGAATCACTGCACTTGCTACCACTTTACCGCAAGTCAACGTTTGCAATATTCTGGGTTTCTATGAAATTTTGAACATAAATTTCCAGACTTTTCTCCAGACTCTACTTTTCTGAATGACATACTCCGGTCAAATACAGTCACTTCAATAATTAACTCCGCGAAAGAAAAAATATCAACCTTACCAAAGGTAGCAGAATAAATTAACGTCAAAAGATCGAGTTTGGAAAATTACTTCCTTTTTCCACACTTAATAATTTTACCAGACTTCAACAGCCTCCGTAAGAACCCTGAATATCTGCCACAGTTGTGTTTTGGAACAGCGGCTGATAAATGAACACCGGAAATGTGTCTAGAACGCAATGTACATGGTTCACAGTTTTCGGCGTGACGGTGGAGTGCAGACCACGCGCTGCCAAACCAATTCATAGCTTGCTGCACTTATCGCAAGGCAATATCTGTAACGCGAAAGCAACCCTTTGCACCAAACTCGCGACCGACCTTCAATTCGCGCTGTAGCGCCCTCCGACGGAGCATTTTTTCGTTGCGGACCGGGTCACGTGACAGGACGGTCATCTTTCGACGGAGGGTGGTGCGCCGGTCCTGATTGAGCAAGTCGACGTCGGACTTCTTGATGTCGGAGAGCATCTTGTCGTAACTGGCAGCGTCGTTCAGTTCTTCGGTCAGCGCTTCCACAGCATGCCGGGTGAGGTTGTCTTGCGGCGGCGCCGTGTCGGCCGGTGACGCTGCAGTTCAAAAAAAGCACAACCAAATGCTGCGTCGGTTGAAATACGAATCCACACCATTGCGAACCTGCTCGAAGCGAACGCACGCCACGATTTATACGCATGGCAGGCTTGAAAGCAAAGCGCCAGCGCAGAAAAATGTTAACAGCGGAGAAAATTTTCATGAAGGGTCGACGCAACCAACGGATGCGAGGTTTGAAGAGTCAGCGGGGCTGAGCAGAGATGGGAAAAGGGGGTTTTGCGGATTGTGCGGAGCGGATTTCCGCACGGTTTGGGCAGTCCTCGACGCAGTGCAACACAGTCGCAAAACTTCGCAAAACAGCAACCTACACATGCTCCGGACTGCCGCAGGGGAATTCCCAGGACTGATTTTCGGTCGTCCCGCTGTGTCTCGTACTCTCCGATTGTTCTGAGGAGATGATCGCTCGCCGGCGGGCTGAAAGTTTCGCTGCATTAGTACAGGGGTTTCCAAACATTCTTAATGACCAGTCCGATAACCGAGAGAATGACGAGTGCGGGACGAATAGTTACTTTGTTCAATACTATGTGGTAAATACACGAAATGCAAACACGACAATCGCATTTATTTATCAAAACGTTAGCAAATAAGGTGATCTTGGCAACAAGATATTATGTAACCCACATGAAGTGCGTACACATCCGAATATCACAAACCAAGCAGGTGAAAAACCTGCTGTGATACGAGAAAGCATCAAAGCTGTCATACGTTTTACTATAGACGCACAGTACTCGGGGCTGATTTCTTCCATCCAACGTGGTTTCATGGCAGTTACACGTGCTTTAGCAACAGGACGGTTGCCTTTCTGACACTTTATTCTTCCTGTGACTGTGTGTGTTTTTTTTAAAACACAACTCCTTCCTCAAACGACCTGAGACCGTGCTGATACTAATACCTGCACGGTTTTCGGTAATAACGTGCTTCTTGGATAAAATAATGAGATCTCGACTAGTGAATGATGCATTAGTCCAACTTTGCTGCAGTATATGTTGCGGTGGCTTAAGTGTCCTTTTAAATTTACATATGACAATATTTTAGAGTTTTATGTAATTTGCGGCATAGCGTTGCAGCGGGCGCATAAACCGAGTTCATGGGCCATACCTGGCCCGCAAGCAAAGGTTTGGGGTCTTCCGTTGGCACAACAATATCACAAACCACTGACTGCGTTCGAAAAATGGTGTTTCTATCTACTTTGTGACGAAATCGGAAACGCTGGAATTATATCGAATGAAACATCAGTAGCATTTCACAAATTGCATTTAACCCCCAAAACCATATAATCTACCGATAGAAACATGATTGTAAAGATTGATTTGGGGACAAACCCGTAGTTTAAAATCTATCTAGAATGTAGATAAAAGGATCAAACCGAAGGCAAAATGATTGTGATTGGAACGAACTACAACTACCTTAGAAGCAATGATAACAGTTTTGAATAAAACATTCCGTTCTGGGAATAAAAGAGACAATAAAGCTAGAAAATTGAACTAGTAAGAGGGTGAAAAAAGCGTAAGGCAGGCGCTTCATTGCTAAATAACTTCTACTGGTTCAGTTGATTTGGTTTACTCCACCAAGGGTGGTCCAAGCATCTTAACATTATGTTGTCGCCATATCTTATTTCAGTGCTCAATATTTTTTGCGAGGACCCAGAGATAAGCATAAAGTAATTGTTCGGCAGCTCAACTTTGCCAAACCAAAAAAATTACAGCCGCTATCACAACCACCGTTGCCAGACTGAGATTAACCAAAGAAAAATTCTCAACAGGGATCATAATCGCTAGCTATCTACCACACTGCCGGCCATGACCAACACCGTGCATTAATTGTTATGTCAAAAAGACAACAGTCACGGTACCAATTGTTTGCTGCAAGACTCCTCGTGCTAGAAGCAAACTTGCGCAATGGAGTGCTCAGCATCAATAGGACTTCATGAAACTTCTGCGAAAATGAATAATGATACTACGGCGACCCACCAAAATCAAACGGAGACCCACTTTCGGCGGCGACCCAGGGATTGAGAAGCAATGTCTTGCGGATTCCAATGGATAAGTGCGACTTATGTCAGTAAAACGATTAAAGTTCAGCAGAGTGAACAAGGCTCCTCACCATGGCAGCAGTGGCAAGAACAGATAGCGCCGGCGACGAATGGGCAACCGACGATGATTGTGGGAGGGAGGCGTTGTAGTCGGATCTGTGAAGTGGTCGCCATGCGGTCAAGAAATTGACACGGGCAATCAACGCTACTGTTCTGTTGCTACACTTTGGTCGGAACTGCGAACCGAGTCACTGACCGACGGTGCGAAACATAAAAAGGCAGCGCTGACTTTGGCCCAGTGGACTCCAAGCTTTTTTGTTCGAGGCCCCATAAGCTATTATATAGCAGTCCGAAGGCCGGACATCTCAGGTAATGTTTGTTTCGGGATATGTCACCTCATAATATTTACTTCATTATTGTTAAAACGTCCTTGCGGCCGGATTAAATGGCTTCGCGGCCCGCATTTGGCCCGCAGGCCGTAGTTGGAGACCCGGCTTTTAGATTATCTAACATGCACAATGGCAAGCAGGCTACTTCGCAAAAAATCGCAGTGAAAAAACTCGCACACACGACCGCCAACCTCGAATCCTGTTCCACTGAGGACACTGGCCGTTCGCGGAAGAGCTCGCCGAGCGACTGACCGGTGCCCGACTTCCGCTTCTTCTTCCTCTTGCTCGAAAAGATTGCAGCTAGCCCGCTTTGTTTGGGCTGCTGTTGCTCCGGCTGCGCGTACTTGGCACCGGTTGTTGGCGAGTTCGGCAGAGACTTCTCTCGCCTGCGCACGTCTTCGGCCTGGAGTCAGAAAAAAGCAGAGCTCGAGTCTGCTGGCAATTCTGACTATTATCTTTTCCTAAACAGCGATCCTGGGACTGGTCTCGCTCGCGGCAGGTGCGCACTACGCCACTGACAATCATCGGTTTTCAATAAACTCACAAGAACAGGGTTGAAAGTTTGCATTCATCGTTCCAACAGGAGAGCCGGTCGTTATTATTACCCTCGACTTCAGCTGTGTGCGCAGAACAAGCTATACACGGAAAACGTGCTGTTTGCGCTTCTGTTTACTTGGCCGTTATTTCTGGATCCAAAGCGCGACCGTAGTGACTTCGTTTGTAACTCCCAATGCTGAATTCACGCAAGGGCATAACGGGCTCAGAAAAGCAGCGTACACGTGCATGGATGACATCACCCCGAAGGTAGTTTGTTATTTGCACCCTATAGCTTCTCGCGCAGCAAAGTTGGTCGCGAGCAAAACTTCCGCACAGGGTCGACGAACCATCTATTAAACGAACGCGTGTAAAAAAAATTTCAGCCCAACGACGACAATTCGTATTTAACAAAGATTTGCTAAATGCGATTTCAGAATACATGCATTGCGGTTCACTTTATGCTAGTGAAGATTTGCCTTTATTTGATGCGAATGTGCCGATTTTCAATGACTGCGTGACTTGAGCCAATGACTCGACTCGGGTCACGATTTTTAGTGACTCGACTTTGAGTCACGCCCTGCAAGAATGATGTAATGAAAGTCTCCGAAAGCATGTCGAAACAAGCAGCTGATCTGGGCCAAACACAAAAACAAAAAAAGCGGTTAACATGTCTAATTTTGATTTGACTCAACATTGACTCGAGCTTGAAAAACAACGACTCGATAGCTTTTGTGACTCGACCAAGTCATGACTCCAGTAACTCGGGCTCGAATCGAAAAATATTGAGATGACTCTGACTGGAAAGGTCTGTGGCTCAACAACATCACTGACCATTTCTGAACAAACAAATAAAACCAAATCAAGAGAAAAATCGCAAAATCCGATTTTCTTCTACCTATTGTCCAGGTAGGAGTCAAAGAAGAATGTTCCTGAGAGGAGTATTGGTCTCACTACACTGTGTTTGAAAATAGCATATATTTGTCAATATCAGGTTGTTTTTTCTTTGCAAACAAGCCTGGTTGTTCTCGGTATAGATTGCGAAATTGAAAATGCAACTAACTACGGGTCTTATTTATGGCCTTGAACTTTCCACTGTGGTTGCGGTCATAATATGAAAATGTTGTGCTATTTGGAGTTTTCCATCCTCTCAAAGAATATCAACTCTGCGCGTTACATAGCTTGGCTTGTAACATCATTTGGTTGCATTACAACCTTGCAGCTAATGATTCAAAACAATCATTTATGAACTTTCTTTTATGTACAGTAGGAAAAAATTCACACGATACTTGTCTTTAATTGCAAACATTTTCAATTTTACAGTACTGCAGAGCTTCAAAACGTTTATATGCCTGTCACGTACAAAAAAGCAGCTCATCTGTTCATTTGTTGCAGGTTTACTTTGCAAAAGGACAACCGAATTATTCCGCGACTCATTAAAATTTCACACTGTTTGCAGCACTCTTCGATAAAACAGCTTCGTTGTACAATATGCTGTCATTTGTGACTTTCTAAAGTATTGGCCTACACCAGCTATGTCCAACCGAAATTGCTTACTGAGCCAAAAATTACGTCATATCTTAACCAGGGCCGCACATTGAATGACTTACTCTGATCATAGCAAACTAAATTCAGTTTACGCTAATGCAGCCCTACTGAAAGCGTTCGAATTCTAACTGCAATGGTAACGACTGTTTGGCACCTTTAATCACTCCGCAAGTGTGATTTCATAAGCAGGTTTAGTGCCAATGGAACAAGGGTAGAAATCTGAAAACTAGCAAAAGTTTTTGCACCGAGGTGTCAGTGAACATGTGAAAATTTCCCGGCACGCAGTACGGACATGATACAAAAGCTCTCAGGACCACCGCTGAATGAAAAATGTCAAATTTAAGGTTATCAAAATAAGGACAGGTTGCCAGTATGCAGGCCACTTAAACGACAGCGAAAACCTAAACTGGGTCGCATGCGGCTTGCGGGTTGGATAAAGCTGCTCCATGTAATGCATTGTTCTTCTTGTGAGTTAAGTACAGGACCTTCTATAGACATAGAATGCGTTTATATGGCTGTCCAAAAACTATAAGCATATAATCGGTTTATTGAATAGTATTTTTTTATAAAATGTTCATAATCAAAACAACCTAATATTATCCACGCTCTTGACTCATTTACATCCAATATTTTCCATAAACAAGGGATTCGTCTCCAGGAAGCACTGAGACCAATATAATCTGAGGTCGTCCGCTGGCACTCGTTATACACAATGTTGTGTAAACAACATTTTGGAGAATATTTTTCAGGATAAAGCAGATCTCTTTTTCGTGAAGGCCAGTGGTGTTGCCACTAGCGACAGGAAGAATTTGTATGCTTTTTTTCAACGACGTGCATCTTCATTTCACTTTTTTATCCCTTCATTCAAGTATCTGTCTGTGCTTTTCATAAATGTCAATTTTTCTGCCACNATGTAACGCTTCCGCATGACGTTGACCTAAGGCAGTAGTTGCCGGTACGTTGCTTCAGTGCTCGTTTCTCACAAATATTTGCCAGTGAGTCATTCCAGTTTCAAGCGGCAACGACTCGACAACCTTCCGGTTTCTTGCTGCCCTGGCGCTTTTTGCGATTGCCATGATTTCTTGTTCGTGTTGGAAATTCCCAATCATCGCCAAATAAACTCAACTCACCTCTTGTTTGTTGCAGAATCAAAGGCACAGTTGATTTATTGTCGAGCTTGGCGGTAGTAAAGAAACATAACAATTGTTAAAAAATTCAAGTGAGTGACATGCTTTCTGACAAGCTCCAAGAAAGTTTACTTTGACTCTTTTGAAATTAGCATCCGATTGAGATGGATGCTTGAGAGGTTCAGCAAAAAGGAATTTTTGTAAACGGCAAACTACTGCAAAATAGACCAATCTTCCAGCAAGATGGGAAGTGATTTCGTTTTTTCAAACACCGATATCTACCTGTTTTTGTATCTGCTTTATTTTTTCGTTTGGTTATGACTGTTGCTTATCATGCAAACAGATGTGTGTGTGTGTGCTTGAGAGAGAGGGTTTGTGACGTCTAGTGGTTGCGTGGCAACAAGAAAAAGTGTCGTGAGGTTTGTCATATTATTGTAAGTTAGGTTTTGCGATGTTATGACAGTGTACTCGCAGATTTCGGTTGGTCGGTAGGTTGTCTTCTTGGAAATTAATCTTGAGTGATAAAAGGTCGGGCACCCTTGATTCACAGCAATCACCGGAGTGCAAAACATACATCGCGAAAGTTTTTTTACCCCAGGGAAGTTCGCGAAAATCCGACTCACACAGTTTTTGGCGAAATTTTGTCCGCTTAAAATTATTCATAAAAATTTGTCCGCTTCGCAGCCGAAAGCGAGCAGATAAAATCCTGAAGCCTGTTTCTTTTCGCTGAGACATTTCGGTTATTTATCCCATGATAATATTAAATATAATAGTAAATTATCCCATATAATATAATATATCCCATATACATTTATCCCATATAATATTAAAACTTGCCGTAACGGTATCCACTAGCCTGTATTTCCGGACATTATGATCGAGTTGACGTAATTTTTTTCGGTCTTTTCATAAAATATTCGGTGTATGACCGGAAAAAAACCCTAACCTGATGGGTCGGGAATCGAACACTCACCCGTTCGGCCGCCACCGCCTTCATCTTCTTTATCCTTTCGCCGTCGTTTCCCAGCTCAGCATCGGCAGTGAGCGAGTCCAAGCTCTTGGAAAGCTGCTTGGTCGGCATCCCGCGCGAGTCGCCTTTGTGACGTCGCTGCGCCGACGACACGGACGGCTTGAGGCGTGACGGTGACGTCGCGGATTCGTCAGAATCGCCGCCGTCGCGCTGTTGCTGCAGCGACGCGATTTCTCTTTGAGGTGTCACGTGATCGTTCGTTTCGGGGGCTGCAGCGCGTGGTTCGACGGGGTTGGGGCTGTTTTGGGCCGCTGGGTCGCGGTTCGCTTTGGCGGCAGCGCGCAGGTCGATCGGGAGGGTCGGTCTGTCTCGGACCGCCGAGGTGGACTGGCTTCTTTTCTCTGGGGAGCTGTCGGGGGTGGTGGACAGTTTGTCGAAATCCGTCGAGGAGCGATCTGCCGCCGATCTCGGTTCTTCGCTGTCGCTTTCGCTGTAATAGTGATCGTCTGCGACGAAACAATAGAAATAATTGATCGTATGCGACGAAACAACGGAAACAACCGAACGTCTGCGATGTAACAATAGGAACAATTGATAGCCTGCGATGCAACAGTAGAAACAATTGATCGTCTGCGACGAGACAATGGAAACAATCGATCTTCCGCGATGAAACAATGAAAACACTGATTGGAGGCTTTGCAAAACACACCGATCCTAAACTGTATCTCAATTCCGGCAGGAGCAGCAAGAATGCATGACGCAAAAGCCCTGAAACAACGACAAAAATCAACTGACAAAAGAGACTCCGTTGTTCATGGACAGCACCAAGAATGAATTGATGTCGTTAGCAAAGTAATTCACTGGCTATTAAAGCTTTGAATAAAGTAATGAGCGTCATCGCTGAGTGAGCAGCAAGGAATGCTGGAGTTCGTTCGGAGAAGGAAGAAACGTCTGAAGTTTTCATGAGAAAGTCAACGTCAGAACAACTCATAAGGGCAAGTTTAATGTATGTATCGATAACTGGATTTGCTCAAAGCTCGAAGAAAGACGACGCTGATTTTCATTCATTCCAAAATTACTAGTGACCACAGCCATGCGTATATCAGAAAGTGGAAAATCAGCATTAGAAAAGACATTAAGTACGTTCGATGACGCCAAAGCAAGGAAACGCTCGACAGCCACTCAAAGACGAATTGATCTCAGGGTACGTTTTAAACCGCGTGAACAGCTTTAATTGGCAAGATACAATCGACATGGTCAGCATTAAACTGAAACGCGCACCAATGACCCACCCTACCTTCAGGGCGTGATAGAAACTAACGGGCGAAGCACAGTGTGACTGCTTCTTGATTCCTGTTAAGGCAATGCAATCTACAACCGTGTATCATATATATATATATATGTATTACTACCTTAAGACGGTGCTTTATACTTCCAATGCGGTTAGTGCAAGATTTCCTTTGCTGATGAGAAGATAGCGCAGTGCATTAGAAGTAGGGTGAAAGGACAAACTACAAACTGCATGACTACCTGACGAACAGTGCACCACAGCAAATTGTTTGCAGAAAAACATTAAAACGTTACTTTGGGCCTGATAAGAACAAATAAAACGTACCTCTCGAGGCGGCCGCCTCTTTACGATCGCCATTCACTTGCTCGTAAGCGTACCCGATCGACGCCAGACCCATCTTGTTCATCCACTTGGACATGTCGCTCTGTCGGTCAGCGGCGAAAAAGAAAGTCTTTCGCTTCAGGTGCCAGATGCGGAATGCGAACTTGCGCTTGCATTCCGAGGCGGGCGCGACCTGAACAGGGTGTTTTTTCGGATTTTATCAATAGCCTTGCTCGTACTAAACACCCGGCCTTCAACGGCCCTGACCGAAAGGGCGACGTGCAGCTTTTCAAAGAATATTCAATGCATGAGCGATGAATGATTGGCGTTAGTGGAAAAAACGCTTCCGCTAAGCAGGTTTTTTGTTGTTGCTGAAGATCTGTCACAAAACTTGGCAGCGTCGCAGCAACAGCAATTGCCGCAGCGGTACAGGCAAACGCTGGTGCACAAAACATTGTTGAAAGCAAATCTTTAACCTTTACACTCGGAAAACTAAAGCGTTCAACGAAACCTGAGCGCGGCTGTTTGAGGCCCATACCAGAGGTGGCCACGGATCCGGAGCGCTGGAGTCGACACCGGCAGGATTCTGGGATTGTCTTTCGGGCCCGGAGTCAAAATTTTGTGAAAAATCGAACCCGGAGTCAGTTTTCATTTTCGGCCATAACAGGAGTCTACGTGGCCATTTCTTAAAACATTGGAAAATTTTGGTTGGATCGACAGGAGCCGGCGTTTGAACAGGAGTCGGATTCAAAAATTTTGGAACGGGAGCGCAGTTGGAGTCTGAAAACGTGACTCCGACCACCTCTAGCCCATACGATGCAAACACACGCAATCGTTCTGAGGGGATCCTTTCAGTAGCGATGATTTTTACTATTATTTGACGGTAGGACGGTTGGGAGACATGTTAGGAGGGCTTTGGTTCAATTTACCCTAGACCGCAACACGGTTTCATTCCTTTAGCAAAGAATACGTCTTCACTTCCTTGATGGACATAGTTATATCAGCAACAATCCTGGTTTCGCAAATCATACAAGTGCATAAGTGCGAAAAGTCGTGTGGTGAAGTTTAACAGTGGAATTCCAAAAGCGACAGGGCCAAAACCAAGAAAATGATCTGTAGATGCCTTCAAGTTATCTGAACAGTTTAGGCGTCAAAGTTAATAAGAAGCACGAAAGCAACGACAGTATTTCATCCCAAAAATTTCACATACATTCATTTAGTATAAGGAACAATACTTCACAAGCAGCAATGGCGCGATCAAAGTAACTTTTTCGGTATTTGCTGAATAATTCCGTGGAAACTAATTTGACTCTCATTTTTCATTTCCAACGCAAGTGTGAAAAACTTCTATAATGATTTAGGGTAGTGGTCGGCAAAGTGTGGGCCTCGGCGCAATTGTGGGCCGTTTAGCTCTTTTTAAATACGTAGGCTCCTGCAACAGCTATGGAACATGGACGTTAACTTAGCATTACTTTTTGTCATTATATGGTTCATGACATCAACTTATCATTTTTATGTAATAGCTAACTGAATACAGCGTAAGTTTGAAATTGGGCCTTCAAAATAAGCATAGGCCTTCAATTGCGACTGAAAGCGCGTTTTGGGTCAACGTAACGAAAGTTTGCCGATCACAGATTTAGAGCCTCCGATAAACGTATCGCAATTCATAGGTGCACACCGTTTTGGATCAAGCAAGCAACAACCACAAAGCAACCGGCATTGTTCACGTGTCCAGCTGCCCAAACAAGGAGGTTAACATGACGTCGATCTGAGTTCATTTAACTGCGCTCACGTCTAACATCAGTCCGCAATTACGGTTCGGATTTCACAAGGTTAGGACATCTTCTGTTCGATCACAGTGAACACGTTGGAAAGATGTAAAATATGGGCATAAACAGAGAGGATGAGAGTTCTAAATTACGCAACACTATAAAAGGCCACCGCTCTGATACTACTGTGTCAAGTCAGGACCTTCTTAGCTGTGGCGCGTTACTGTCATTCCGGGCTTCGACCAAGGCCACCCAGAGCAGTGGTTTTCAACCTGGGTCGCGACTCACAGAGGGGTCGTGAACTATTTGGGCGTCGCGAGTACACAGGTGTATTACATTTGCTTTATTAGGGTCTTTCGATGGGGGTCGTTAAGTTGTGACGGGTTGCTGTAATGGGTCGCGGTACAAAAAGGTTGAAAACCACTGACCTAGAGTGACACCCGATATCGGACCTTGATTGAGCGAGCGCGGAAAGCCGTTCCTCAGTTGGTGCATCCTCCTGTTCGAAAAGCTAAATCATTCACAAAGGACCTAGTTGAAGATCAGGCGACGTAATCAGCGACGCAGTCTTTTTTCACAGCGATTTGTTGAGAGTGAGCCTCAAGGTCTACAGATTTGTCCGCCTGGAGCGTGGGGGGTAGGTAGAATGCCTGTCACGGCGGCCTCGCTCCAACACGACTTATTACTAGCACGTACCCCGTCGACAAGGTTCCCAATAGGATTTCGCCGACTTCGGCGGCAACGCGCGAGAATAGCATGAGAATCTTTCAGAAGGTCTGAACATTTAGAGGAAAAACGGCAACAGGAAGGTCTTACCGTGTACCCGGGTAAACTGATGTAACAATCGGCCCTGCTGTTGTCGTCATCGGCGTTGGTGCGATAACAATAGATAGCGCGGCCTTTTATCACAACCCATCGCTTGGCCCATTTCTGGGCCAGGGGTCCAGCGCTTCCGGTCTCGGCGCTTGACGTTCTCTTCTTCCAAAGCCAACCTTCGCAGTCGCCACGTCCTAGATCGCGGCAGGAGATACGTCGCTGACTTCGCATTTCGGCTGCAACAAGATTCCGTTGCGTTCAGGTTACGCGCAGAGCAAGAGGACCTTCTGTGGCAGTGGTTCTCTTAAACGGTGGGGGTCACGCCTCCCTAGGGGGGCGTCAATTTACTTCCAGAGGGGGACGCGAGGTCTTACTCGCTCCAGAACATGGAAAGNTTTTGAACGAGGAAGTGTTCCGTCCAGTTTGTTTACTTAAAGTAAGGAGGGATTGAAACACAAGACAATTGCTTAAGGAGGCGTGGTAGAGAAAAGGTTAAGAGCCGCTGTTCCGTGATGCACACTCGGCATGTATCGACATTACCGGTGTTTATCGTCATTAATCACCAATGCATGCAAAAACGTTCACACTCACCGGACTGAGTTCTTGTAACTTGATTTTTCGCCAGCAAGTCCTGAACATTCAAACAAAGAGAAAGCTCGATTTAAAGGTTCCACAGCGTTGCAACGCAATGGATGATTTTAATGAAACGGCAATAACCTTGAACCCTTTTAACCATTACATAACTTTTCAAGCTGTCAATATAAAAAATATATATATAACATTTTTCAGAAATCAATGCTCTCGCGCAGACTTGATAATGCAGTGTGCAGGGCTTCAACTAAGACACAGAAGAAAACACACGCAAGGCCATGGGGCAAAAAGCAAGATATCCGTCTCACGCGCGCTATCTGCCCCACGAGTGTTTGCTTCTTTGCTAAAACAACTTCGGAGAAAATTTTCTCTCGGGAAAGTCAAGACACGCAAGCGCGAGGTGCTGCTGGTTACAGCGCGGTGTTGCTAACAAAACGTTAAGGCTCAGTAAATGACTGTCGTCTCGTCCAGAAAAAGCTGTACGCCAGGTTGCCCTGCGACTGGTGAAGACAATCGCTGCACAAGTCAAGCACGCTTCACGACGTTACGGTTAAGTTTCGATTCCCGCAGCAAGTTTGCCTCGCACAATCGTCGACGACACGACACTGCGATCAAGGGTGCAGCAGACAATGTAACAAAACGATTAGCGCCATATGGTCGAAGACAAAAGTCGAACAGGGTGGGTGAAGCTATAACCTAGTATTTCGTCCTCAGCTTCGCGAGCAGTTTACATTTATCAATGAGTAGAAAACTTTCATCTTCTGGTTCGCGCAAAAAAGGAAAAAGCAAGCTTAGCGCGCACAAGATGCATTAGTCGTTACTTACAGATAAATTTTTAGCAACTGCAAAGAAAACGGATGCACCTCCATGAAAAAGCAACAAAATTATAAGCATGCATTCAGGAAAATCATGCAAACAAAATATGCAGCAACCTTTTTCTTTTTCGTGATCAAGGATCGCGGCAAACTCTGAAATAACACGATCTTCGATGAAATAATTGATTTGACACGCATTTAACAAAACTCACAACCGACTGTTACCGTAAGTTTATCAGCACTTTGTCTCTCACGCATGACATAAACTTTAAGATGAAAATAACAATCAAGCGAATAAATAATTTCCACACTCAGATCGCGAATTTTTCACCAGTGCTTTTTTTGTCAGGACAGAAAATCGTGCCAAAAGAAAAATCGCCGTGCAGCAGTCGTTAACTGCGACACGAAACATAACAACCGACCATCTCACATTTTCGAGACGCATGCTTTTGCTGCTGCTGCTGCTGTTGTTGCACTGCCAGGCAAACAGAGGCGAGCAACTGCTAGCCTCAGCATCAGTGTTGACGTAAACAGCCAAAGCATGCAATCGACGGGATGGGCTTTTGCATGCGCAGCACCTACGTGTGCGGCGGCGCGCGTGCCTTTTCGCAACGCATGCCCGCGCCAAGTTGGCTCGCATGCGCACGAAGAAAAATGAAGGAATAATAAAAACATGGCGGAACGGCTTTAAGACAACCCGTTCGTTCGGCATTAAAAGAAACTACTGCTTTGAAAAAAAACAGCCCAGAAAAAAAACAAAACGGTCATGCACTCACAAAATTTTTGAAAGGCTGCAATTCGACTCACCTTTCGTAGACGAACGGGTACTCCAGCAACAACTTTCAAGTCATAACTGCAACGAAATAAACACTAGATTACGACTGATGTTCGGCCAATATTGCACTGGTATCCCAACTTGCAGGATAGGTGACTAAAGGCCTATTAAGCACTTCAAGGTGTGGCCCAGTAAGAACCAACACCGCGACAACCGACGAATAGTCCAGAATTTAACCCGTAAGCATCACATGATGTGCGAATCTGCTTTCTTGAAACTAAAACCGCAAAACGTGAGGTACGACCGAACGCGACAAATACTGGGGAGAAGAGGTCAACAGCAGCGAATTCTGGTCGTACCAGGGCAACACGCGCTTGGTTTTGTGATTCCAACAAAGCGCGGTCGCTGCGCCACAATCTTCGGCGCACTTCACACCAGGTTTAACAGCCGTTGAAGCATATCGACTCTGGGCACGTTTTTCCACTGGAACCGCCCACCAAACCCAACGTTTACATGAGTAAAGGTGTGACTGCATTGAGCACGTTGCTTCATTGGGCCTCGATTGAAAAGTTTCATGCAACCGGTTTTGCTGGGTCTTTCGCAACATCAGCGCTTGCACCTGCAACTTTTTACTTTTCGACTTCACAAGCGCGATCGCCGCGCAGATACAAAGAGACGACACCTTTAATTGCTTTGGCAATTCAGTGTTGCCATTTTAGCTGTTTTGCTGCTAGATCTAGCTTGTTTTTCTCACTGTAAGCTGGACATTTTTCAATCTAGCAGCTAGCAGGATTTTGAAAACCATTTAGCAGGTAACAAATTCCTGATAAAAAAATTGTATGAACAGTTTTTGGTGATAATCTTTTAACTTTTCCTCCTTGTTCATCAAAAATACTTTGTCTTCTTGACGAAGCTTTGAAATGAGCAACACCAGGGCCAAGTACAAGCTGCTTCAATCATTTCGAGTTGTTATTGTGGACGCAACCAACATGCTTTCAGCATATAATTGCGTCATAATAACAAGTAGCCTACTGTAACTAGATGACTTGGTGACATGTTGCCATTTCAGCTGATTTGCTGCTAAATCTAGCAAGTTTTTCTTACTGTTAGCTGTAAAATTATCAATCTTGCAGTTATGTCATTTTTTATCAGGATTTTATTTGAATAAGACAGGGGGATAGTGTTGTAATAATGTGTGTAATAACCTAACTTAATACTGTAT
>JGI24159J19872_10001613_pt1 | contig 25307 bp, 16 predicted proteins | sample Ectturendosymbi4_FD_19872 | JGI IMG/M metagenome (IMG submission 19872)
CCTTGAAATTTGCATGCAAATTTATTCCGTGGTATTTGCATTAAGTCGACAAATTAACAAGCAACAAGTATGCGAAAACAATTAATCTCCTTGCGAAGGTAATAAAATTTTTGTAAAATATCAAGCTCAAGGGGGGGAGGTTAACCCCAAAACCCCTCCTTGCGTACGCCCTTGTTCAGACATTCGACACTGTGTCGTGGAGAGGGGCGTTGCGCTGATGGCACGTACCGGAGTCGGTGCGAACAGACTGACATCTCATTCCCACCCGACGTTCGCAATCGCACTAACATCGCAAGTGACAGATGTCCCAAGTGCTTCTGGCTCCCCGACAATCCACTGGGAAGCCGAAACGTGTCACGCCAGAAAATGACCAGAACTGTGGAGCGCACTGTGATTTCACAGCTTGCTGACACCGTTGTGGTTTGTAAGAAACAACACTTTACACATGAGGTCTATTGCGGAACCGCTGAGAAACTTTGAACACTGAATTGTCCGGGAGGTAAACTAAAAACGAAAGATTTTTCGGAAAGCTCAAAAGTTTCGTGCGAAACGACGTCACAGTGCGGCACGTCAAGCCATTGTTGACCACCTGTGCGTCTTTGATATCACAGACGAGGGAGAAGCATACATTTCGTTTTGCCTCCAAGTGGGACGCACCTTAGTTATGGGTGTAAGTTAGAATGCTTTGTCCTGCGAAGCAAGATGTCTTTCGCCCTTTTCAACTACGCGGAATAACTGAAGTCATCAAAATCGGACGGCAAAGTAGGATCGCCTCAACAAAGATGTGAATCGAATGTTTTCAACGGCAGCATTTGACAAGGGCAGGGGGAGCAGGGACACCCAAGAAGAAGGAGCTTAATACTGTGCTGAAATCTCTTCACATATGAAGCAGTCTAATAAAGAGCTTTAAAAAATGCTCAAGTAATCTCGAGTTAATTAAATGTTGTTTACCGCTGTTCGCAAAGCTCTGATAGGGTCGCCAGTATTTGGCACTTATTCAACAAGCTCTTTCATTCTAACTGAACCCTCACAAACCTTTTCATTCGAAATATTGCAATTTGCAATCAAGTTTTATACCAAACTTCCACTTGGTGAGCGAGATTTCTTTTCCGTACGTTTAGGTGCTCGCACTACTGAAAGACCATTTGCGTAATATGAGAAGAACGGTCTTTGAAAATTGCAAATTTCCTCATTGCAGATTCAGAAGAATGTTTGTGAGCGCCAAAGAAAATTAATGACAACACGTGGAGGTGCTTGAAACGTCAAACTATTTCGGTCATGGTTATGGTCATACTGCCGCTGTACTTTTGTGTGGCAAATTCTTGCAAAAATCGCTGAGTCATTTACGGGGGATGCCACATTGTTTCTGTAACTTGGTGTTCGGTCGTAATCAAGGGAAGTGCGTGTTTTACAATGCTCTGTCAACAAAATGAGCCATTGTGACAACACACAAGATGAGACGACTTGCGACAGAACTCAAGCAGTTATGGCTATTTCAATGGGGCGTGACTCTGTGTCATTGCTGAACTGAAATTGGTTTTGCATGTTTCAAATTCCATGCGCGTGGTTTAATATCGAAAGTGCGCGTTTTCTTGCGAAACATTGCGCAAGGTTTTGTAGGAACGATTTTCTTCCCAATTTTCGACGAGGACCTCCCATGCATTTAAATTACAGCTTCCGCCGGCGCCGAACCTTATGATGATTTTGACGGTGTTAACATTTGACGAAGAGATTAACGCGATGTCCACACATCCATTGACCCTACGTAAACAAACTATAGCGTATGTATGTCATGACCCACCCGCATGCAGCTTAATGGCGACACGCAGTATGGAGTGAATCACCCGCCGGTGAATGACTAACAGACAGCAACATCAGACAGAATGATGCTTGAAAATAGTCTGGACGCAGTGACGCAAAGACCAGGGGACGTTTGCCGCGCGCTGTACGAAGCTTCTGAACGGAAGCGGCGTAGTTTCCAGATGTTGCTGAAACACGATTAAAAAGAAAAAACAAATTGCTGTTTGAGGGAAAAAAGGAGAGTAAGTAAACACAGCACACCGTCTACAAGTGCCTGTGTGTCACTATTTCGCTTCTCCATTGTTACATGCTCGATATATGCCGCTCTAATGGGACGAGGCTACAGCTTAAGTGTGGCGAAAAAAACAACCCTACTTTGAGTTGAACTATACTTTTTTGGCTTTGTTACACTGAAAGGAATGGTGAGCTCTGCCAGAGAAAAAGTTTCAAGAAGAATTACAGAAATTGCAAACGCATCTGAAATGAGCCGATGTTTGACGCGGCGCGCATGAAACAAATGTCTCAGTTTATGATGATTGTCCTGAAAGGTCATTATTGAACCTACTATTGCTTGCTCATTTGATTGTTACTCACTTATTAAACAAAGTGAGCAATACAATATGGAGCTCACATGTTCCATTTTGCTCCCACGTGGAAATTAACATAGCTGAGAAAATGTTTTGGCGTTAACTGTTGCAGGACTATGATGCTCACAAATGTGCAAATTTAAAAAACTGGACTCAAGAATGTAAAGTCCTCCTGTTTTGCAAGTTGTTTTCATTAGTGACCAGGCGGTATACCTTGGGGCAGTGTTTTTCAACCTTATTGCTGCAGCGGAACCTTCCGCTAATGCTTGCGTTGCTCATGGGACCCTATGCAATGATCCAACTTTGTAATTTGCTACAACCGCATAGAGCTATGGTTGCGAATCTCGTCCCAGGCAATTTCGGTTTGTTTCTGCGGAACCCTTACATTCCGCGGAACGCCGATTGAAAACCACTGTCTTGGGGTTTGGGCAATGGGTGGACTTAAGCCCGTAACCAGCTTGGGACAAAAGAGGGACGAAGAGTTTTTTGAGACGGGCCTAAATTTTTTAAAATATGTCCAATAGTTTTAAACTATGTCCAACATATTTTTCGAAGGGGGCGAAAATTGTTCAGTGGGGAGAATCTCCCTGCGCCCCCATAGTTACGGGCCTGGATGGATTGCAAATTAAGCGTAATATTCTAAATCCTAAAGTTTTAGAATTGATGTACTGAACAGAAAACGCGCTGTTTAAAGTAAGAAGATAAGTGGCGTTTGACAAGAAAGTGAAACGCTTTAAAATATATGTACGAACAAAAATCAAGAAACAACGTCAGGTGCATAAAACGTACTCTCTTATCTTTGCAAGCGTTTTAATAGAGGCTCCAGACTAGGGGTGTCCAGCCGCGGGCCGCATGTGGCCCGCTGATTCTTTAAAAGTGTCCCGGGAGATAATTTTCTCCAAAAGTAAAAGTTAACCCATACCGATATAAAATTCGAGCCGAGCGACATTTTCCCATCAGAGTGACGTCGCTACGGGAATGATCGCAAACGGTCGTTGTAACGTCACTAATGGTCACAATAGATCGGCAATTGATAGAACAATTGCGGCATTACTGTGAAGAACTAGCCCTGCTTTTACCTTTCGTAGGCGTGCTGTGCTGCAACCTACAAAGCTTTAAAAACTTAATCAGAGATGAAGCTCGCTTCACGTATGTCTGAACTGTTTTAAACGCAGGTTTCTGTTTCAATTAAGTTGCTTATGATAACGTCAAGCAAAAGTTGGCGATAGTGGCAGAGAATTTCCACACTTTTTTGTTGCCTATTTTACAGTAAATAGTTTTGTACAAACCGCAATCACATTGCTCATCATGTCAAATGGGCATCAAGAACATTGATCTATACGATTTTGCTGGTGATTTAACTTCGTGTGTATGGCTAACATCATAAAGTAAAAGTTACAATGTAATTATTACACCAACATGAAACATGGTCAACAAAGTAACCTGCTATAAACATTTGTGGCCCTTCACTCAGAAAGGTTGGACACCCCTGTTCTAGAACAATTATATAATTGTTTTTGATTAAGGAAAAGAAAACAGGAAACAGAACTCCTAATGCAAGATATGGTGTGAAAATTGATACGCGTTTGCGCTAAAAGTTGGCCAGTACTTGCTGTCTAACACACTGCAGAATCGCAAATATATCTATTTGACTTACCTATTGAAGTAAAGGCCAGCTATTTGTTGTGCGTGCGGTTTTACAGAACACGAACCGCTTGAAGCCTGAATGATGGTGTATGTCTTCTAAAGCTGTACAGTGCGTACAGCTGAGGAAACCAAAAGCATTTCAGTGACGGTCAAGATGACAAAATCCATTTTGAATGACAAGGTTATAATTTTGGTGACAAGCGCCCAATTCACTCACATTCAGACTTGGAAGACTTAAAGTTCATTGTTTCATTGGACAAACATTAGGGCACAGCTACAAATATACTCCACAGCGGAAGCGCGACTCTTCGACAGTTCAGATAAGCTCAGATTAAGCTCGTCTGGGTTCCCAATCTGTCGCGGTCTCCACGAAGCACAGTTGAATGGCAAAACTTTGTGTTTGCCAGCTTTGACGAACAGCTTATCTGCATTTTTCTGTACACGTAACATGCAGCAAAAATGCTGTTTTGCTGCATAGCTACATCTCAGACAAAAAGTCGTAAAGCTTAGATCGTCACTGTGGATCTGAATTAACTTTGCATAATTAAAGGCGGTTCTATTGCTCATCGTCGAAGAAATGACTAAGAGCAAAGTTTAACCTCGGCCTCAGCTGTGGAAACGCAATCTTGTGAACCATTTGTTGTTTACTTCAAGCAACTTTCATCTGTTTTCAGTAGCCTGCTACAACGGCCTGCGAAGTCAGCTGTCACGCACAGTCTTCTTGTCAAGCGATTCAACAGTTCAAAATGTGCTTGCAAAAACTAAAATGGGATTTCCCTGCAAAGTTACTAATTGCTGTTTTAGTTTTCTAGAAGCTAGCACAGGCTGCCACTGTTGGAACGGTGCATTACCCGCAAGTGCAGTATTATAGTTTACTAACTGTCGAGCCTCGCTCAGCCGCACGGAGGATAACCTTTTACTCGTTCCAAGTCCTCAGTGATTTCAAACAGGACAAAATGATGGAGAAGGAATCCTTATCGCGAAATGTTGATGAGTTCATTTATTTTCCCTTCTTTTGTTTCGTTCGACGGCTAGCCTAATCAGGGCAGGCCAAGCCTGAAAGTCTCCTCAGCCCATACCTCAATAGCTCGTAAAGCAGTGGCTCTTAACCTTTTCAACCCCGGGACCACTATCCCTAAAGATATTGTTTTGGGGACCGATTGTCTGCGTAATGTCATTGGTCAAAGTGGTGGTCGTTGTTCTTTGCATATCTGAGGGTTAAAAGAAAACATTTTGGCATTCCTTCTGGAGACCAACAGATTTTTCAGTAGGGACCCCGTTAAGAATCACTATTGTAAAGGGACACATGTTGCGGCACAAAGCGAAACAAAACATTATCAGTAGACAGATAAAAAGTTATGCAATTAAAACAATGTCAGGGAGAAAACAAGAGCAAAACGACATAAACTGAAATAGCGGTCGAGACAACACATATTTAAGTAACATCACACTACGGAACGTAAGGAAGGGCCCGTGTGTATCTTGGGTGGCCAAATAGGAACAAACTGGTCAGCTTGCTGGGTTAAAGGATGTATTTCAATTAAAGTTTGTACGCAGGCAATTTTGTAGTTGCTTTTCTGGAAAACTTGCAAACAAACGTTTGTCAGGTACAATTGCAAGATAGCATCTTTTCACTCACACGCAATCACAGTGACAAAAATGAGACTTATCAACTAACCCCAGACAGTTTCAACTTTCAAAAAGACGATTTGCCGCTAGAAACCGCAAGGCTGTTTTCCGAGTAAAGCAGCAGATGTTTGCTCGGCTCTTACTATAGCAATCAGGAAATGAGCAAAGCACAGCATATTAAAAAGCTTTGACGCGTATTACTTCAAACCGTTTGACTGACTTGAATATTTCATGTTCTTCAACAACACACACAAACTTTCAGGCCTCCTACTCACCAGCTAACTTGATGCGTTCACCAAGCGATTCCTTGATTTAAAATTCCTCAGCTTTTAGCCGATCATTTATCAGAAATCCAATCAGTTTAGACTACGCCAGAAGCCTGTGTTCACCTGCAACAGCAGCAAAAATGCACGTTCCGCTGCAACGTACTAACAGTTTCGAAATGATCAAGTGAAAATATATTGCTTGGTCCACGCTGTATTTTACACAACCACCTGTCGAAATCGATGCAGCCTTCTGGACAGTTCGTGTGTCCCATCGTGACATCAGTACTGTATAAGGTCGGTCCAATGCACATAATCGATAAAGCCTGACGTTACGATGACGTTGGCACAGTAAGAAAGCAGGTCCTCATGCAATATTCAAGTGCAGCTGGCTGTTCGTGCTCGGATGACAGTATGCACCGTCCTGACAGGGTACCGCAAACGATCCAACGCTTTCCCGGTGCGTGCAACCCTTTCATATCATGTAAAGTCATGCTACAGATCCAAGGTCTGCAGTTTCTTTTTCATAACGCTTTTCAGGCAATGTAATGCAAAATACACAGTCTAGTAGAAGACCAATTGATATGATCGGATCATTTAAAAAACTGTACGAAACTTAACTTTTCATGTTCGAGGACTCTTATACCCGTTTTCATTGTAAAGATATTTTTGTCCAGCAACATGCAAAACCATAAAAGTCCTGTAATAAAAGATCTAGATTACGTCTGGTTACGTTTGACCCAGGGGCATAATCAGTTGAGGTGCTCTTGGCCAGTCCAATATTAACTAGGGCCTCACCGGTTTATGTTTGCTTTTTTAAAATAAAGCAGTGTCAGTCATACCCATAAAAACGCAGGAGGTATCTGCAAATAAAAGTTAATGAAAAATCGTGCAAAGCTGAACGCAGATAGATCATCAAACTGTGATTGTCTTTCTTTTAATTATCCACCAAGGACACTGCAAAAGCATTGGCAAGCACGGGGAAATTTTATTTAAAACTTTATAATTATTTTCCTATCAAACGTAGTTTATATTCCTATCAGTTCGGATGCAGTGAAGATATGTGCCCCTACGCATAGTTTTCCTCCCCCTACAGAAAAAAGCTTGGCGATGGGTCTGGCATGATCACGAGACACAAGATTGGTGTTCGTGCATTTCATCCCGATTGGCTTTCGTTGAAAAAGACGTTGAACGGTTAAATTGGCACCTGCAAAGATTCAGCGTGGGAGGTATGTGTCATGTACCCTCAAAGACCTTCAAATTACAACGTAGACACCAACACCAATTCGAATAAATTCAGTGCAAGCGAAAACCTCCAACTTATCCTATAGCCTAAGCATCCCACGAGCTTATCCAAATTGCAGCTTCAAGCCTGAGGTCGATTGTTACGACTGAACGTTTTTTGTAACAAAACTCGGAGTGTCGAAAATTCTCTCGCCGGTTGTTTCTTGCGGCCTTCAGTGGTGGTTTTTGTTTATTTTGACTTAAAGGAAAAGGCGACCATGACAAGGAATTTATGCGGTTCTTACCAGCTGATGACATAAATCTACACAGCTGCGTAGGAAAACTCAACGCGAAAAAATGCTTTTATAAGTTTTGTTTCACTCCAATTTCCAACTTTTGTTTTCGAGTGTTGGCGTTGATATAATGGTCCACAACCTAAAGAACGGTCTTTTATCGAATGCAAGGAAGAATTTGGAGTTACTGAACATGTTTTGTTGTGAAAACAAAAATTAAAATCAATGGTTTCCAAGCACAGAAAATGGCATGCGGAACCGAAATAAATCTGTTCAGTTCCGATCATTCCAAAATTCATGCAACTGAGGTTATGTGAAGCTGTGAAGCCTACAAAACCTAGTTACGCAACCTTCGAAGGAGAAACAGCATCAAAGCCAAATAGCTTGTCTTCACCAAGATTCGATCGCTCCCTCATTTACAGTTTTGTAAGTAGTTGACTTGATCACCTATCACGTAACGGGTGGAGCAATGATTGAAGTCGTCTGAGTGCCTCGTTTTGAAAAAAGGAGACTTGGAGAAGCTTTTTTCTTACGACCAACAGAATTTACAGTCAAAGGTTTCCAGCGCCAGGCTCAGCGACAAGGTTTCTTTTCTTGTCCCTTCCACTTGATTGGACGCATTCGTGTTCGTGCTAAATCTGGCCGCAGCGAGAGAGGAAGAGTCAGATGTTTCACACGTGCCAAGCATGCAACGATTGTACAACTGCTGGGTGTGAGCTTGTCCGGAACTGTCAAAGGCAGAAACAGCAATCGGTCACCAACAACAACCGGCCGGCGTTTTCGGACGCTTACGGATCCGAAAAAAAGCTACGTTTTATTAGACGGGAATCACTGGCCTTGCGTGAAAAAACGTGTGACATTTCTTGCAAGGCAACCACTGACATTCACGTCATGCGACCTGTGCGTGCTTGGCTTTTTATTGTAGCATTGTGGTAAGCATCGTATAATGTTAGTTGCGTCCCAACTGACGTTCGTGTTGCCTAAGCATTCCTGCGGGAGTTAAGGGTTGACAGCAACATTGCTAAAGAATGACGAATGTCAAGGTGCGGGTGGGAATTTGGTGTGGCGCAGAAGTCTAAACAACGTCATTTACATGACCTGGATTGATTGAGCGCAGTGAAAACGGAAAAATCACCAGACCGTTGTGAAACTTGCCGGGCGGTTTTCCAAGAGAGCGTGCGTTGAAAAGCTGTTGTCGTACTTGTCGTCTGTGGGTGAATGTGAATGAAAACTTAACTGAACAAGACATTGCTGAATCATGCTGGCTCGAAAGAGTGTCTTTGACGATCTTTTTCTAGGGAGCTAATTTTTATGCAGATGCGCAGATAAATTTCTTTCTAGCGCTGTGCCAAAGATTACCTTGAGCAGAATTGATAATAAATAAGGAAGGGCTGAATGTAAAAGACAGTATACTGCAAAACAACTCTAAAGATGAGCGGGAATATGCACTGCACGAGAGTACATTTTTTTGTTTTTACAAAGTAGGTTTGGTGATAGGGGATTACATGTATCATGAAGATCACTCACTTAGAAAATGATGGGTTCAGCCTATGCTGTACTTCAACAAGATGACAGTAAAGTTGCCAATCGTTGCTGAGTTTGTGCACAAATAAATGCCGCTTAAGTCGAAATATTGAGAAGATCGACCCGTTCACTTCTAAAATGAATCAACCGCATAGCCAAGCAAACAAAATAACAAAGCAGCCGCTTTGCCGATAATCTTCAAATCTCTTCTGAGGTAGTGACGTAATCGCGCCGCGAAGCTAGACATAAAGCGGCCGGCGCAGCAACTACCGCTTCATTTGAGTGTAGTAGCAGCAGGCAGAAAGTGCACGAGAAACTCTCGGTGGAGTTGGCTAGCGTGACGACACCCAAAGGACTCATGACACCAGGTTTGATGCAGGTATTACCCAAGTGATGCAAGATGCAGACCAGAGCCAGTAATTACACTGTCATCGATTTTAGGTGCGAGCTTTACGAGCTTCACCACAAGCTCAGCGGAAAGTGCAGTAAGCTAGCCTACCAAGAAAATATTTCCTTTCCAAATGGCGTGGCTATCCATGTTAGTCCTATTTTTCTTTACACAATGCTTTTACGCATTGTCTTGCGTACTGTTCAAAATGATCCAGCTTCAGAAAATGAATGGTGGATTAGCACTTTCTGGGCCTTAGGCTTAGTAGTGTATGACCTGGTTCCTTGATACACATAAATCATATTGCACGGAGAGTCTCTACAACCCTCCTACAACGGTTCTACCTAACAAGACTTAGTGCAACGTTCAACACTGGATCTGATTATGGCATTATATCTTTACTCACTGCAGGAATTTGTTGCATCATAGAGATATTTGTTCGAAGATTTTGAAAAGAATGGCGTTTTGAAGACTGCTACGTGAACTTACAAGGAAGAACTAATCAGAAAACGCAGGTGCAACGCGAAAATGAAGTTTTATGATGGCCCTGCACCGAAGCCTGACCGGCCAGGCTCAGCACGTGAATCCTTCCGTGCGAAAGTTTTTCTACATATCATTGATCTGCTGTGTAGCGACTTGAAAAAGCGGATGGATACTTCAAACTTGATCATCAAGTATGGATTCTTGACAAATCTTTTGCAGCTGAAAGATGAAGAATTCTAGCAGGTTGTGCATCACCTGATTTCTCACTACTCTTAGCATCTTTAATCCAGCCTTGGCGATGAATTGGTTTTAGTTCAGAGAGTATATGAAACTGAATGTATTTATATTAGGCTACGGACACTGAGTCTGATGGCAGTTGCGAGCTTCAAATATTTAAGCAAATTTAATTCCCTTGAAATGTGTCTACTGCAGCGTGCACGACCTTTTCGCTATTGCCGGCCGCATTACGTTCATTTTCATGAATTACGGCTGCCAATCAGTTCAAGATATTTTTGTTTGTTTTACATTGCTTCTGTTCTGCTTCCACACACTAAGGCTAGCCTGCTTTTACACATCTGTTTGGCCGTCTTTCTGCTAAGCATGCTCATACAGAGTAGACAAAAAGTTTATATTAATGCACGGCCGCCATAACATATATTTTAAATTACATGTGCACGGTAGCAAAAACTTCCATCAAAGGCCACGTTGGTGCACCTCTAGTCTATAGTTTATTTGATGGTATCCAACTACAGTGGAATGGCATCTTTTTATCCTCTTAACACGAATTACCCTAAGGTCCACAATGCATGCCGATGGGTTGAGGCATTTGTTACTGATGCACATCGAGTTGGAACATGTGCATAAATTCGGCTGCCAGGACATTGTCAATGATTTGCAGGCAAAAAGCCACAAATACAGTAGTTTCTATCACTAATATGGATTTTTTGAGCACGAGTTTGTGGCGGAAGTGTCTTCATTTTGATCTTATGTCGTTTAAACTGTAATACTGTAAAATGGTGATAAGCAATAGTTTTGCAGTTTCCCTTTTGTGATTTAGTTTTACTAATAAATTAATGTCTTTGCATTTTAAAAGCGATCTTTTTATATTAATATTCTTGGATAGCCCCAAAGAGGGGTCGGCAACCTGTTGATAAATGCGTGCCGATTTAAGGTTCCAAATCATTCATTGTTCCAACTGCATCCGTATATTTGTACAAGTCATGGTAAATAATATTTCTTGTGAATCATGAAAAATATAAATGTGTGCCATTGGAAATTGCTTGGCGTGCCTAGTGTGGCACGCGTGCCGCAGGCTGCCGACCCCTGCCGTAAGACGTACAGCGCGCCCGACTACGCATTTTTTCGATCTAATTATTGCAATAACCTTATATAGCAATTTGATAAAAAATGCGTTTATCACATAGCAAACCAATTTTGTTGTAGAAACGATATCGTGTCCAAGTTTTTAACTGTAAAGGCTAATGCATAAACCATTGAACACAGTCGAGGGATACACAAGTTCTACAATATTTTCTTTGGTGTCAGCCACGTGTGTAAGCAGCTGTTCACGCAGCTTATCTTAGTTTAAAAATACTGCTGGTCAAGTCAACATCCAGACTACCTACTGAAGCTGTCAATTACCATCTGGAGTACAGCTCCTGACTCACCAACTAATTGAAGCGATCTGCCCTAGAGACAAGAGTACCCCCGAAAAGATGTTAAGTGAAGTGTGGATGTATCAAATTGCACTTGTCTACACCCTGATCTTAACACAAGCAGTCACCACTGGGGCCGTAGAAACGGTGCATAAGAGGGAAGACTCAACTAACGGCGTAAATGCGCAAGGTAAGAAGTTGTAACTGCCGAGCACGTAAATGGTTTTCTGCTCGGTAGTTCTTTGTGGAATGAAATTGGAGTGAAATTGATATTTGCGTCAAATTAGTCTGTTCGGATCTTAATGTGCTGTTTGAAGGGTTTCTGTTTTCATTCAGGTTGAATATTATATTTTTTATACCCAGATAAACTGAAGTTCAGTATATTTTGACGGCAATCGCTTGTGTTATATCAACCACAGTTTTGCAAAAATGAGTTCTGCTGAGTTTTCCAAATGACATTATTTATGGCGTTCGAATGGCAACCCATTATGAAAAAGCATTTCAGTCACACCAGCTCAAATCAAACCTGGGGAGTCATTCACTTCAAAAACGCAACCAAGAAAAATTTGTGCCAAAGCGACATTCGTACAATATTGGCGCATTCGTCACACAAGCGAAGTTTGATTAAGTTCATCTAATTCCTGAACAAAACCGGGATTTAATCCACTCGGAGTAAAAGTTTTCCACGACGTTTCAGCCAAGTGCCACAGATGAGAACGAACTTCTTGGTAAAAAAACATTTAAAATTTTTTTCGCTGCCGTAAAATCTACATGTGACAAATTAATTCATGTTATTCGACAGACCTTCTACGAATATTGTGTGCCATAAGAGCGCGTCAAACAGTCTGGCATTTGTGCGAATTAACCAGTGCAGCAATCACGGCAGGCGAGACACGAAACTCTGACTCAGTGGGAAGTATACACTGGTGAAAGAGAGTTTTAATGTTGTTCACAGCGTGCTTTCTTGAAGTGATACGGATGTGGTTAAAAGTTAGCTAGTTTTAGGACAACGACCCACTTCAACAGTTCAACAGTTACGCTGGATTACTTCTAGAAGAGAAAGTCTTCGCCATTGTTGCAGATTGGTCACCTGTAAAGCAAAATGGAAGCACTGAGTTTGTCACTTTTTGTTCGTTTCTTGCTGCGCAGCCCAGTAAATCGATCCACTTCGTATTACAGACATCTTGCGACACTGGTAAATTGCACAAGGAAATTTTTGGTTGTTTGATAAAACATTCCGGGATATTGGTATTCGCCAACCTCGGTAATCAATCAGGAACATGTGGCAGTTGCTGTCGGGCTGTCATTATGTTGCAGAAAAGGTGGAGAATGCCGAAAAACTCGAGCGTCCTTCAACAGCACGCCTGTGGCGGCGAAGTCGTTGCTGGCCAGCTGGGGTTGCTGCACAACGCAGTCTGCGCCCGAAACGATTTTTTTCCAGAGCCGTTTGGCAAACACTGAACGCACTGATGTTTGCAGATAGTAAACCACATTTCTCCTGAACAACAATGTCAATTTAGACGAGACTGATTTCGTTTCACGAAATTTACGAAAAGGTTGCAACAGGGCGTTGAAAAAACGCTCGTGATGGCGCAGCCGCAGAAAAGAACAGCAGTATGATGATGATTCGTGAAAAACAAAAGGTTGCAACAGGGCGTTGAAGAAACGCTCGTGATGGCGCAGCCGCAGAACAGGACAGCAGCATGATGATGATTCGTGAAAAACATGAGCTTGAGAAAAATTTTGGTAATCTCAACGTGGGGTGGTGCGTTCTGGGCATAATGCTTAAATCAGGGAACGGGATCTACCGCAAAAGCTGCCTTTAACGTTACCTGAGGTACAAATCCACAGCAAACTGTGTTATAAAGCGGTATCAATGAAAATTGTGGCCTGTGGACCTCTTTGTTGATCACGTCGCAAACGTCCTCTCTCGTGCGTAAGCGTAAATATCAACCGTTATGTCGGCACAATCTTTTATTCTTTGGGCCTCCTGGGCTAAGCTATGCTTCGTGCGTAATTTGCTAAAGATAAATAAAACCACGTGAATTCCGTTTCACGTCGTCGCATTCTTCAAATTTAACCTATAACATCACGCCATTGTTTGCTCATAAATTGTGCCGTATCTCCCTCGCGCAATCTAGCTCCATTTGACATTGCCAGCAAACTAGCTACTTATAAAATTTGCAGTTCAATTACGTTACCGAATATGGAAAAAAGGAGCAATTTTATAAAGAAAACATTGTTGGTGAAATCACGGTCTACTGTTGGCCAATCTGGTAATTCTGATATTTTCCTCAGGATCTTTTTTGTTTTGACAACACTGTGCTTCGTACCCACCCATGCTAATTTTGGCAGTCAATCGACTCGAATATTCGTGGCCTAATGTTCTGGGTGTAAGAAACAATCACCACAGCAGTTCCTATATACGACAATCGCTAGGACAATTTTAGTCTGGGACAACCGTTGCATGGAGCATTGCTACCGAAAATAGCTGCTGGCCAACTGCGTTGCTGTTGATGCGTGATTAAGAAGGGACTTGCAATCCAACAAACTTTCATAATGAAACAAATAAGTAATTACAGAGACTCACGGGCTTTATTCAACATAAGCTTGCGTAATTGCTAGTGCGCCACATCGGTTTCACGCGCAGACGAAAGATACTCCATCGACAGCTGTAGACACAAGTGGGAAATCGGATTACACGAAACCTCAAGTATGAATTTTCTCCAGAAAATACCGTTTTTTGTGGCATTGGTCCAATCATCTGCTCTTTCCTGCTTAATCTGCTACATGGTTGTTGTCACAGAACTAGCTGTAGTTGAGAAAAACATTGAGATATAAACAACATCACCGCTATTTATACAGTTGGGATGCTGTTTAACAAAGTGGTGTGGTGAAATTGATGGTTTCATCTGACAAAAAAGACAACTCTTTGCAAAAGTTGCGAATTGATATCATGAAGAAAATTGTGGTCAAACTGCAAAACCGTAATGCAGTGAAACCCGTGCTGTTTTTTTGAAGCTGTCAATTTAGATTGAAAGAAGTCATGTTAATGTTATGATTGTTACCTTAAAGCAACTGCGAATTGAAAAACGGTAACCTACGAAATGTTGTGTGTAATATAAACTCGCTTCGGTATGCATTGAGCGATTGCCGTTTAGACAGGTGAAAGTTGTTTCTCTGTCCGATGTCGTCTTCAACGTTTGTTTAAGTGTGCCTATGGGACATTTGCCAGTTTATTACCAGGCTGTCCTCTGGTGGTTATCATCCTAATACAGTACTTCATATTCTAGTGCCCTGCCAAGCAAATAGCGGTCTGTACTACCGGAAGCACCACGCCCGTTTCTTCAAGCATGTCGCTGGCCAAGTCATTTCAGTCCTTGGTTGTTGCAGTTGCTTACATGTCACTCCGACACGTTTTTGCACTTTAAACCCACCGGAACCGACAGGAATTCAAGGGTATAACATATTCGGATGGGTCGACTCTGACACGTGTATCACCATGCAGCCTGCACAAGCGGGCACTGCTCTGGCACTTAACGAATCAAGATAACTTCGCTAATATATAGCACATGTTTTATCGAAACCTAATATCCAACTAGTCCTTCGCAGCAACAACAGTCAACTCTGCTGGTTTCAGGAGATTGCCAAGCATTCGTGTTAACGATTGCAAACGCGGTTACATTTTTTGTCGATGAGGTTTCGTGTTCTCGCCACAGAATGGCATGTCGAAATAGAACTCAAAGGCTTGCGATCCCATCTTCGCTGCAGCAGCAGTTATGTCTCACAAAAAATTATTTTCAGTTATGTCTTCGGAAAGTAACTTAAAAGCGTAATTACTCCGAATTTTTAACAAAAAAAGTAACTTGCGAATGCTTGAGACCTACATCATTTGTTTAAATTCAATAACACACAAGCCTGACTTCGCCCCTTGTGCAATGTCGTCGTTTCGACAGCATGGCTTGATGCAGTTTTCTGGTGGTTTGGGCGGTTTCTGCTTTAGCGATAACATGCACACCTCGGGTTCGAAGATCGAAAACCTGATATCGGCAGCGCTTCCGTCGCCTTCTGTAGATTTTCTCATGTCTTCCATGACAAAGGTGTAACAAATGTAGCTTGTGACTAAAACCACGAAGTTATGGAGGTAATCCGGCCGTCTATCTATAGCCTTCGTAGATCAGTAAACGTTTGTGTAAAAATGATCCAGAATTAATGCTGTTTTGGTCACGTTTTTGGCCGCAAGCAGACCTGCCAACACATTTCACTTTATCCATACCTGTGGCAAGCCATCGTCGCATCGATGACTTTCATTTCAACCGATCCGTTCAGTTAGTCGCAGATGCGTGGTCACCCGTAGAGATTGAGGTGGCTCCTTTCACAGAGTAGTTTGTTCGGCTAATTGGAAGCAATCGAGGTTGTTGAGTGCTCATAATAGCACAAATCTGCTGATCTACTTCATCCTGTCTGATGGCTGACAGTCAGAGTTATAATATCCGCTGAATTTAATCCATATTTTTCCGGTTCATTTGTTTCACTTTTTCAATTTTCCAAATTTTATCATGTTGTGTTAGAAAATTACAGCAAAGCTTAGAATAAGATCTCACACAAACATATGGCCACAAAATCATTCTGACAGGGCAAAATTTTTTTTTTTTTTCAAATTGGCATGATCCTTATCCAAGTTACCCAACCGGTTTCCAGACCAACCGCAAATCTCAAATCGGATTGAAATTTCCGATGTCGAGTTTCGCACCTGATCTGACCGCATGTAGTTGATGCGCTTGTTACATTCTTCAAAGCTTGAGGTCAGACCCGCTGGCGGTTGTCATTCGAAACGGCAACAGTCGCAGTTCTAGGTCAAAATAGGAGAATCGCTCACCTGCTTTCACAGGTGAACAGCCACTCTTTGTATGTGGGTGATATCTAGCGAAATCTGTCATACAAGCAAGCAGCGCAAGTGCGTTTGCTCTCATTTGACTAATCTGTAATAGGGGTTGTGCTTTTTGTTCTTGTTGTCATTCTGGGAAAACATTAAACAACCTCAATCACAATTTCATCATTTCTTTATAATTTTTTAAACGTTTCGCGTGTTTATTTAACATACGCAGACGCTTCCGAATTGTTGGAAACCTACCGATCGCGATCGCGCGGTGCCCTTCTGTCAATGCACCACGATCATCAACGACAACGGATTTACGTGGGGGGCATCAACACCCTCCTAGCCCTCGACGCCAGAAACGTCACGAATGTTATCGCACAAGTAAGCGCGTAGAATGCAAAATGCTGCTTGAGCCTTTTGAAGCCGTGCACCCAGAAATAGTGAAACGTTTATGCCTTCCAGATCGACTGGAGTCCATCGCGATCCCACTCCGAAACGTGCACCAAGTTCAAAGGCAACCCCGTAAGCTTTTGAGCATTCGAAACGTAACTTGCAATTGTCTTTAAGTGAGCATAATTCGTGCAAATCGCGGGTAATACGAGTGCGTCTTTCTTCATACCTTCATCTGTTAAACCGTACTGCTGTGTGTGAGGCAGGGATCGTATTGGAAGCATGTTTGTCAATAAACTACTATGCCAAGTTGAAAGCTGATTGCTTCACCGCTCTTTTGTAGCGTTTTAATGTGTTTTAAATACGTCGTCAGTGAACTTGGGAAATTTTCAATAAGTACCCATTGCACCATCATATAACGGAAATTATTTGCGCACACAGCTGCTCCAAAATTCGAGCAAAAATTGTGAAAGCTGGGTCTCGACTCGTTTGTTGCTGCAGAGCAATTACAAAGCGGGCTACCTGTTTTACAGGCCCTGTGTCAGAACGCTATCCGTGTCCTCGTGTCCGTCAACTCGACGCATTTGTACACCTGCGGGACAATGGCTTACTCGCCCATGTGTTGCTACGTGCTGAAGGAGGTAAGCTGAGCGGAAATCTTACAGGCCTTTCGCTTGACATCGCACACTGAAGCTAATCAGAATGAAATGCCCGCAGATATTTGTCATTCTGCCCGGGACCATAGAACGTGGTACATGGAAATCACCGCACAACCCGCACGCTTCTGTAATCTCCAAGATAACAAGTGAGTAATTCAAATTAAGAAACACTTTTTGAAGCATGTCAAGCTTTTTTTGAAATTAGGTGCGGAAATTCACGCTTTTCGATTAAAACGCGAGGTTGCCTGTCGCCTGAGGACAAGAATCTTACTGAGGCTATTTGTAAAGAAACCAAGATTTGTGCATTTGATAAAATTGTTGTTGGCAACGTACCACACCGCGATGGCGCTGATTCGTTTCGATGCAATTACCAAACCAGATTTTCGCTGGTAGAGGAGATCACGGCGCAAGCAATGGCATTAAGCCATTTTTGAGAAACATGTTTAAGAAGTATTAGCAAAAGTGAAATTTGAGCGAAAGAAGTGCATTTTCTTGAAAAAGTATTAGCAGGCAAACGCAACGCGAAACACTGTTGCTTTTTCACCAGACAACCTACTGTTCACCGCCACGAAAAGCAGCCAGCGAGGAAACGACGGAATTATTTCAAAAGCTTTGAACGGAGTTAATGTCCGGACGAGGGAAGGCGACAAATACTGGCTGAACGGTAACACGTTCTGGTCGACTGGTTGTGACGAGCAGATGTTTCGTACCGGTCTGCCAACAACCTAGCGGCAGCCTGTCGGCGCGCACACGCTGTTGTCGTGAATGCCGCGCCACCTGCCCAAGCATGGTCACCTGGCTAAGCCGCAATTGACCAGGGCTGCAGGAAGCGTTTCGTCTCAGATCGCAGCGAGAAATACATTTCGGGACCGATACATTGGAGCTAAATTATTAAAAAAAAGCACGAAAATGTGGGCAATTCTCCCGCCTCGCGCTTTTGCGCGATAAGAAATTTTGAACGACTCCTTTGTAAGGTTAAGACTTCTTTTGTGTATTTGATGGCGCTTTGAATTGAGTAGAACAACTAAACATAACAACCCATTTTCCTGTTTAAACAGTTGTTGCTATTTGCAGGTGTTGATGCTTTTGAAACAGGGCGACCTTTTCCTGACCGGTCTGTTGTTCAAAATATCCGGTATCCTATTGTAAAGTAGCTCATGTGCCTCTTCATGTGCCACAGACCCCGACTTTGTGAACATGTTCCACGCCCGGCAAGCGGACACCCGCCAAGACAAAATGTTGCTTTTCCTTCGCGAGAAGGCGGAAGAATTCCGACCGTTCGACTTCGGCATGTCCCGCGACAGGAACGAACGAAACGTGGTTTCGCGAGTGACGTCAATCTGCGTGGTAAGTTACGAACGAGAACCTGCGATCTCAGCGCAGTCCAGCATCTGGTAAGGCTGCGTTGCGCGCTTGTAAAATCCGTGGCTAAATTAAAACTGTTTTTATGAAGTTCTGCCGTCTTCATTACGGACAACCGCTTCCTTGATACTAGCCTGACCACCAAAAAGACCACCCCGCCTTTATCTAGATCTCATTTCAGCGCAGGCCGGTTGTTTCCAAGCTATTTCCGACCTCCTACGCCTTTAATCCCTGTGTTTACATGGCGTAACGATGTCATGCAAGGCACGATGTCCTCGTGTTCAGTAAATGCCAACACAGCCACAAAATATATCTTTTGAAACCCTGGCAAAGTCAGTAGCGAAAGGCCTGCCAGATACTTTCCTTCAATTTTGGCAAATTAAGAGTAATTTAGACTAGCTTGACAAATCCCCAAAGTAACGTTCAGTTGCCAAGATTGTTATGCGTGGTCAGGAATGTCACGTTTCGCACGACTACCAGTGTCTCGGACATCTAAGAAACGTAAGCAATTTTGCCAAGACTGTGTGCAAGTCAACCAGCCTTTGTAACAAGACAATGGATTTTTCCAAACAAAAGTCTCGTAGCTTTTGAAACGTCCAGGTTGATTTTACCCACTACGTCATTCGCACTTCCCTCACACATTTCAACTGAAAGCCTTTGGTGCATTTTTCGAATGAACCGGGAGGCGACAGTGTCCTCGGGCCTCGACGGATTAAAGGGTTTGCTGAGCACTTGCGGCGCTGTTGGTTAACATGTCATGTCATGTGAGGGTCGTTATTTCAGCAGCCTTCGCTTTTTCGACCTGAGATTTAAAAAATGCTTCGCTTTCTCCCGGCTTCTTGCTGAAGCGTCAAAGTAAATGAGATAGTTGAACTCGTGTGCCAAAAAAAAACGCTAGATGCTTTTTGCTACAACTCGCAGAGAGCATTCCACGCTCCTGCGATCACACGCATTGTCACGCGGCAAGTAGCGTTTTAAGTGTGACGCAAGAGCGACATCACGAAACCAGCTGGAAGTAGGAAAAGTTTAGGAACGGGAGTCACGGCGAAAAGTCTCGATGTGATTCTAACGCAGTGAGTTAGTTTAACAAACACAGCATTCCGCGGTCGCTTTGCCGAGAAAATTTCGGCCAGGGCTGTGGCTGTGGGTTCGAGTCTGGCCGTGCAAGAGGATACGTAAGTCTCCTGTGGAACTCGTGCTTACAGACGGTCAAACTCCACTGTAGACTCTGTGCTTACTCTCCTTGTCTGGAGGAAATATTCCGCCCTTTTCGCGCATTCACGTCGCATATGTTAACTGCTGCGTGACTGACACCGTTAAAAGTCTGCCAGGCGTGCATGTAAAACTGATTGTCTGCATAGAGACACAACATGGGCAAAAGCGTATTCCTTCAACAAACCATCTCCGATTTAGTTCGGGAATGTGAAAACACGCGTAATTGTTCATGAAGTATATATAAAACAAAAACGAACTATCCCCAAGCATCAATCTGATAAGGCTGCTTGCTTGCAATAAATTAATTTGCAACGTTTCTAACCGTGTGGCATTGCGGGTCTTTTTCTGAATCCAGAAAGAAAACTTTGCTCACGGAACCGCGCACAACTGGAAACCGCACAAAACTCTGCAAAAAAATTCGCGACCACTACATTCACCATTTTTTTTTTCTACCCACAGAATGACCATGGTGGAACGCCATGGCTGATGAGCGGGCAATTCGCCACCTACAGCAAGATGACGATAACCTGCGCATCGTCGGCCGACGCCGGCCGATCTCCGTTCCGTTACGATTTTGTCGGTCAGTGTTTCTCGGAACGCTTGCAGTTGCCATCGCGCGTTGATGCGCTGCTCAGTTGCTGTTCGCACCAGCGCTATATCTCAGCTCTGCCGGACCTTTAAATATTTGCCGCTTGCAAAAACACGACGTCTGATCAGAGCAGCACTCGAGTCGTTGGGCACCGCGACCTTGAGATGGTCGTAGAAGTTATTCAAGTGGACTCTAGTATTTTCCTTGGATTTTACACAAAGATGAAAGAGATACGTTTCTCGGCAAATAGCACGCAGCCCAGAAAGTAAACGATCCGCCCGGACCTGCCATGATGCAACAATATAAGTCCTGGTCGGAATCCGCAACTGCACAGCTACTGTGCTTATTTTTCGGAAATGCTAGTTTGATCGCTCGGAAATGCTAGTTTGACCCTTTATTTGCGGACGCCTTGCGGAAAGTAGACGGATATTTTTACAATTTATAACAAACTGAAAGGAAAGCAACGTTTTCGTTTCCACACCGACGGTAAAATTTTTGCAGAAACCATGATATCTGTTTTTTTCCCTCACGAACGGCAGAGTTTTTGCAGAAACCACGATATTATTGTCGCAAAATCCGCTAAATCACTGATTTTCGCAACAGAGTCAACATTCGAGGTCTTTGACGAGAACCAACCACGAAACCCGACAATCTACGCCTTGTTCGCGATGCCCAGGTAAGCCTTGAAAGCTCAACCGAGCCCTCGCTGACGTCAGTTCGTCGTAATCGCTCGCTCAACCCCCCGTTTAACGTCGCAGCGACGCAGCGGCCGGCATCGCCATATGCACGTACAAGATGCAAGATATCGTCAATCGCATGCAGAAGAACTCGTTCTACTGGAATCGCGCAGGCGCGGACACGATAAAGACCACATACGACGTGAACGTGCGCCCGCCTCCTGATACCTGTGTTGATGACACCAGAAGGTTATCTCAGAACAGGTATGGTTTCTCGCTGTGTTTGATTTTTATCGTTTGCACGCTGCCTTTTCAACGTCTCGCGTCTTAAGGGCAAACTCATCGCCGGGCAATTTCTGCCAATGTTGATTGCACAAACAATGGTACCTCATGGACGCGAAAGTACCTGCGCGGTTCTTTTCAGGCCCATAACTGCCAACAATTCCACTAATACTCACTCCGGAATAGTAAATGTCATTTCGTTATCGACTTGCAGCAAGTCGGGGTTTCCTTGTATCGATTCCACAGTCTGTCGAAAGTTGTCTTTCAGCGTAATCTTGCAAAGTAAGCAATGCTTCGCACGACAGGTGTTAAGCTCGCCTTGAGTGACTCCATCCAGGCCCGAAATCAGGGGGAAACCAGGAAATTGCTCTCCCGAAATTTTCAAAAACATGTCAAGTTGTTAGGTCCAAGTTACAATCATTTTACCTCACCGAAAATATCAGCTGGTTGCGGCCAAGACTCTACGTATTCGAGTATGCTTCTCCACGCAGCGTGTAAGATTATATATAAAGTTTTTTGATTTTTTTACCGATTTTTGTTGTTTTTTTTCGCAGACTTATGTTCACAAAGATGCACCCGATAAAGTTCGGAACAATATTCCCCAGCCCGGGGGGTATTTTTTATAAAGAGAGTGGACAGCGTTATCGTCACCTAGTGGTCCATCAGATGGCCAGCGCCCTGTCCGGCCTTGCCCACAATGTTACAGTGCTTTACATGGTCAGCGGTAAGAATTCTTTCTTTCCTCCTTTCAATTATTCATTCGTGTATTTTCACTCGATATGCAAATATTATAATGCAGAGAGTTTGTTGTTTCGTAAGACTTTCCTAAACTTCCTCAAAGTTCTTTTTATGGCGGACACCGGTGGCCAGATTGGCGCAAAAGCTTTCAAACATTTACCAAATAAATCGTGATTGAAATGCGGTATCGCTGAAGAGGCATGCCGAGTAAAACCAACAATACCTTTAATCTACAGAGAGTGGATTGTTGAAGCGGGTTGTCGTCTCAACTGTCAACGAGCAAATATCGTGGGCTCTCCCGGATTTATCGCTCATAAATGTAAGTTTTTTAACTGTCACCCCCATCCGGTGTGTGTCAAATGCACTGGCTTCAAGTGCGCCATACGTCACAATGCGGCGTTGCGGATGCCTCTGAACGCCCTGTTTGTGAACAGGCGAACGACAGCGCAGCTGTGGACAAGGTGATCTTGAGCGAGCAAGAATTGTTCGTTCAGACCAATGCTTCAGTGATTCGATTGCCGATGGCTTCCTGTTCAGTGTACGGCGATTGCGAACGATGTGTGAACGCACAAGACCCCTACTGCGTGTGGAACGAGGAAGTGGGGTCTTGTGCGTCGGTGTTCGGCTTGAGGTGAGCTGCATGGTGCGCAGATGCCGATCGCCAGGCTGTTCGTAATATCAGTTTTCGTCTATGTCAAAGGCGGTACTCGGCAGAAATCCCGTGGATCTGTGAAATGCCGCTGTTACGTGACGATCAAGTGATAATGTAGATCCGCTGTCTCCGTGCACGAAGTGTATTACATCAAAAGCGTTTTAGAGCGTTGTTGCTACCCTGCGAGCGAAGCTATGGTAATTGCACGTGGTTTTCAGATATCACCTGAGGCCAACACAATATTTACCACGTCGCTGCTTGCTGCTTTGCAGCAACTGGGAGATTGGAACAAACGTTGTGAAAAATAGCTCGTTGCTCTCTTACATAGGCGTAGCCAGGAGGGGCCAAAGAGGCCATGCCCCCCCCAAATTTTTGTAACATATAGTCATTTTGAGATGCATTTTTCCAAAAAAGATAGTGTTATTCGCCTTACATTAAAGATTTTTCCCCCCTCCATTTGGGCTGGCTACGCCATTGCTCTCTGACTTTGCGAACGTGTTTTGCGGTTTCACGCGCAATAACGATTAGGCTTTTTCAAGTTTTTTCGACGATAATATGTGGGTTTTTTTCGCTGTCAGATTGCAGTTAACGCTTCGTGCCGTTTACTTGATGCTTTAGATAAAAAACTATTCATCTATTATGGCCGTCGCAAGAGCCTCTCGTTTAATAGTATGAGACACAGTTAAGCACTTGTTGATAGTGTTATTTCAGTGATCTTTGCAGTTTTTAAAGCGGGAATGGCTTTTATGCGTAAAACACAAGAATATTTTTTCGTACAGCATAGCTGTGAGTTAAAAAGTGATGTAAAGGTTAACTCGCTCGAGGTTACTGAACTAATCCAGAATGTACAAAAATTGCCTTCCGATCATAAAGTAAACTTCAACTCGTGCAAAAGCAAATCACTGGCGGGTGCCATCGGGCCTTATGCTTGATCCCGGCTTGCCGCATCCAAACAGTTATTTCATCTTCGCTTCGGTCATGTCGTCAACTTTCTGCTTTGTGATTACAGCGAAAGCGAAAAAGAAGTTTGCTTCAAAAGCCGTCGCTCTGCTTCCGGTGCTGCCGCTTGTCGAAACCAGCCCGCGCCGGTTCAATCCGACCCAGGTACGGTGACGTCGTCAGTCTTGACATAAAACACACAGCACAGAATTGAAGCCAATACACGTATTTGTAGTAATCGCTCGCTGTCGATCGTCGTTATTTCGCCCCAGAGTTCACGAACATGACTCACTGTTCGTTGTGCGACGTGTACGGCGACCGCGACGCGGCGACCTTCCTGATACGTTTAGAAACTGCGGCGATTGAGTTTCTCGCCTGGAGCAGCTTCGGCCGCGGTGCCTGCTCACCCGTGCAGTCCTCGAACAGACAGTCTCAAGCACTGCGTAATCGTTATGTTGACGAATGCGTTGTTGTTTACGAAACAGAGCTGTAATCGTCGCAAACCTACGTCTGACTTAAGCGAAGCTGAATGTTCTGCGCTTTTGTCCATGTCACTAAATGTTTCCTGCTACGTGCATTAAACGTAGCAACTGGGTGGTTATCTTTTCCACAGCATTTAAGTAAAAACGATAGTTGTGACTTACCGACCGCCATCCTTCCCAAAAAAGCGCTGACGGTTGACTTGTCTTGAATAATAACAGAGGTCGCGTTTAATTAAACGGAATGAAAGATGGTGGCTAACATTAACAAAAAAATAAAATGTTTTCCACGCTTATGCAAGGTTCTGCGTCTCTGCTAAAATTAATCATTTAAACGCTGTCTGGTCCTTCAAGGTTTTGAGAAATCGAACCAAACTCGGGTCAAGCGTCGTGAAGTGGGGTGCTGCTGTTGTTAATGCTCAGCGTTTCAAGAGATGGCGTTATGCGATTAAACGCAACATACAGTGATGGCTTCAAGACCACTCTTTGATATGGTTAAAGCCTAAACAGTATCCATAACCATGTGATATATTTCAGATCTATCTAATCAAACATTTTTCTATATTCTTTAAGGGTTTTGCCAGCTACTACGTGCTTAAGTATTTAAAGTTATTGGCGAGATAAGATCTGATATGGTTGAGATTCATACTTGTTTGTTGGTGTTGATGAACGTAGATTAGGTGAAATCACCATTTCCTATTAGACTGTTCAACTCACAGCATTTCTCCACCGATTATTATCTTACCAAACTTTCTTTAACTTGGAATTATATCCGTGAAAAGTTTTATATAAATGTTCGTCTAGAATCTAGATCTTATCTAAAGAAATTTATCACGGTCTGCTCTTCGTTAATTTGCTATAAACGGCTTGATGTTTACGGAAAGAAGATCAAACTAATCGGGGTGACGAATAAACAAACCACATCAACAAGCGAAGGTTTGTCATCAAGGAAG
>JGI24159J19872_10001616_pt1 | contig 25299 bp, 13 predicted proteins | sample Ectturendosymbi4_FD_19872 | JGI IMG/M metagenome (IMG submission 19872)
CGTTTTTCGTGCTTGACTGATCCCAGCCTTTGGGTTGCAGGTCGGCATGTCTTATTCTTGTCGTTGGACGTTTGGATTTTGTTTTCTTTTAGTGAAAGCAACATTTAATATGTACAGACCATAATGTGTCTGCTACAGTAATCAGTTGTGCTTATACAATCTATGTGTCTCACTGATCTTCAAAAACTGCTTGAGAGAGGGTGAATGGCTTTGTTATTATGAACAAGCTTCTTTTCCATGACTTTTTTTACTAATCGCTAGCTGGTGCCACGGTTCAGCAGCAATACTACCGTTTATTTTGCCGCATTTTCTTGGTCCTGCTATTCATGAAAACTTGCTATTCCTTTTACAAGGAGTCTTTAGCGCAGAATTTCTCTTAAATTATTGACCAACAAATCCCTGCCACATGTATTCACAAATCAAAACATTTGAGATATTTTACCAACAGCATAGAATATATTGTTCGGTAGCTTGCATAAGTGAGCTATTGTTAAACCCACAATGTTTCATTTTGGACCTCGGGTACAGGAAACGCTTACAAATCGCCTTTTAATGCTGCATACAGTGACAAAGCACTAAGTCCTTTTGTACAATGAAACACTAAATCTCTAGTTTCAGCAATTGTTGCATGGGCTGCTGTCTACAGTAGAGTAACTAACCTTTCAATGTTTGCATATACGCTATAAATCAGAAATGGGGAACTTATTTACTATCACGGGCCGCTTGAATTTTGGAATGTCATTGGCAGGCCGCAAAAATTTTATCTTAAAATTCTGCCTTTATCTTCCAAAGAACAGGAAGGAGAAAAAATTACGTCAAGGTGCGAGAAAGACTTCTTTTGACTTATTGTCAACATGTCTGCTTGTCATGAGTTTTATTTTAATGTGATGTTGTGCTCTAACTTGGGTAACGAAAATTCTGATGCGGGCCATATTAAATGCTCGCGGGGCCGCATTTTGCCCGCGGGCTCCAGGTTTCCCACCCCTGCTGTAAACTTTGTTGCATTAGATATTGCTCAGTTCACCAAGAAACTTATAATTCTGCTGCGTACTATATTGTACAATGCACAAGATTCGAGTTAAGCGTAAGTCAGGAAAGTAATGTTAATGCCCCTTTTAAATGGTATGTGCGCCTTGTACCTTATACTGTCTACTAACGTGTTGTTTTGGCCGCAACCAGCAAACACCTTCCAGCTGTTTGTCCCGTCGTAAATAACTTCGGTTAATTTTCTACCCAATAGACACGAAACTTTGGAAGAGTTAGAGTTAGAAGTTTTGCAAAGACCTGTTAAAACAATCACCACAGACCTGTGTGAAATGTCGTTGGCCATGATGCACAACTAACTGTTTGCATCTTCAGCAGAAATCAACAGATTGGATTTTATTACCGCGCATTGCACATCATAAACTGCCAGTGAAACAGTGCATGTGTTTGTGACAAGATAGTATGCGACAGTGCACGTAATTTCATTTTGCACGTAATTTGTGCTTTACAGTATTCAAGCCTGTATTAATATTGGTTTCGAACAGATGATCCATCAACGTCGTTATCGAAGGGTTTGGGTTACTATGGCTGGACTGTGACTATGCTTGGGGAGTAGTTGCCGCAAACAAACTCACAGTTTTGATATGTTTATCTAGGTAAGGACAATTGCAGATTTTGCTGCCGCCAACAGCTTTGTCATCAGCAAATGCACTACATAAAACACACTTAAAAACCCATTTACTTTGCTGCTAAAACTTCTGCAACAGCAAAGCAATGCGCCTAACGACCTGAATCAGCGAAAACGCCAGGAATTGCAGCATGGCAACTCCAAAGATACATTGCCTTTGGAGTCGAACATATAGAAAGTGGGAGAACGGCCAAGAAGAAAATAAATCATGGAATTGCCTATTGTTTTTAGCATGGTTAACAAACCATTTTTAGAAAAGTCAAAAGGCACTAAAATGAGCCAACAGTGTTTCATATATTAGCCTTCTCTAAACTCGATTCCATTGTGCCTTTCCGCGCTTTTGCACTTTTGCCGGGACTATCATGCTTCGCTTGTGATTGCATCCATCCAATGTCCAGTTGTTGCGTTCTGAGTGCGAGATCCGTATATAGGTATTCATTATTTGCCTTCTGCCCACAACAGCAAGCCCGTAGTCACGGAGGGGGCATTTGGGGCAGTGTCCACCCAAATTTCTTCTGTGCCCCCAAAATTTTCTTGTTCCCAGAAAAATTTGTTTTAAATATATAATAAACACGAAAATCGTGCCCCCCTAAAAATGTATTGTGCCCCTCCAAATCTCAAAACCTGCCTACGGGCCTGCACAACAGGAGAACGCATCAAATAAAGCTATCCTTGCTTCTTGGCTGCCTGCTGAATGCTTAATCATTCTAATCAGTAAACGCCTTACTTTCACCTGCCATAGAAGCAGTATTTGGGAAACGGGTCATAAATTTTTTCGTAAAAGTGCAAGACTTTTTTTAATCAATCTTTGATTTTTTTAATAAATCGCAGTTTTATGAGACGGTAAAATTTGTGACCAATGCAACTCTTCTGATCAATAAACTTCAGTTGACCTTGGTCACAAAAAATAGCAAACACCATACAGGTGTGCGTGTGACCTCCAGAACCAAAACTATACAGCAAATGCACTATCGATATATGCATAACCTGAATAGAGTTGAATCATCTACAATTGTAATTGTAATTGAATGCAATTAATTACACACTTTCATGTAGTTATAATCGTAATTGATACCTTCTGTTCGTGTGTAATTGTAATTGCAAAATATTTACGAAATCGGGAGAACTACAAAACTCTTGTATGGAGCGAGAGAGCGTTCGCTGCAGGAGTCCGCCACCATTAATAAAACACTACCATGAATTGGCTAAAACAAGGTAACATGTGGTAGTTGTGACTGCAACATCCAAATCGCTGCTGTGCAAAAGTATCTACCGTGCTGTAGGCAGGGCCGGATTTAGCTGATGCGAGGCCCTAGGCTAATCCACTTGTGAGGTCCCTCTCCCAGTGTTACGAGGAAAAAATGGAAAAGCGCTATTCAGTTTGAGCTTTGCCGAAAATGACGATGTGGACGCTCTAAAAGTATGGCCAATAAAAAATTCTAAATCATTACTAGAGTGTCCCACGATCACTGCGCTTGTTGCAGCCTTCGACATAAAAGCGTTCAATGACACGGAATTGTTGAAATCGTGCTTGGCTGGTGGGAACAGGGTGATCAATTTTTCCAGGTAAATTAACCGGAAATGCCATGGTTACATTTTTAACACAACACATGACCTACGGTTTCATAAGTTGAACATCTGATTTTTCTTATCTGTGCTCAAAAAAAACAAAAACAAATACCATGCACATATGTGTGGCAGCATAAAGATGTTATAGCACGTGTGGACCACGTTGCGACTCGCTTGCCACGGATGTAAAAATTTCTCACACACGAGCAAAACACGTCAAGTAAAACGCACCCAAATGGTTGCAACTGCTAGGTTTACGATTCGCGCGTTTGTTACATTTTCAAACGGCCAAGAATCGAAGTCCAGTCGCAACGAGACGGTCGCGGGAAAACATATGACATTTAAACCAGAACCGTCGCCAGAAAGTCTTCACTATAGGAGCTTTACATTTGCGCAACTGGACTTGACATTCTGAAAATTTGATAAAATCTCCACTGATGACAGTGTTTCATTTCTCAATTTGGAGGGGTTGAGTGAGTGTTTATTGAAAAACATACAAAATGTTACAATCACCGAATCAAGTAAGACTGAACAGAGCACAGTAAACATTCAAAAAAAGTTTTTGTCCTGGCCTTCTTCATATCAAACTCATCTAGGAATTCGTTGAAATTTGTTTGCCTAAGTTTGTCAATTTCAATTGACAAACGAGAGGTTGCCCACACTAACCAAAGAGAGGTTGCCCACACTAGCCGAATGCTTAGTGTGGGCAACTTCTCTTTAAACATTGCGACCCTTTAATTCAGTTTCAATTCTTTTCAATCTTGAAAAGACCTTCCTCCTGAGAAGTTGCTGTAGTAACCATCAAGCTAAGAAAAAGGGGCCGCAGGGTTGGATGAACTAAGAACCACTACTCTAAGGCATCGGACCCAAACGCACTTTTGTCATTTTCTTGGTATTTGTTACCCTGTTCTTTGTCTCCTTGGGGTAAGAGTTCTGTGGTTGGCAGTTGACAGTGACTTTTGTTTGCTATTCAAGCTCATTGAGATATATGGCTTGCTAATGCTTAGCATGGGAGAAGTACAAGCTTGCGCAAGTAAAATAGCAATCTGATTTCTGAATAACTTTGTTAAAGAAAATTTAAATGGAAAAATCTCATCTAAAAATATCAAACGATCTTTACATAATAAAAACGCTAACAAAACTGCAGTACTGTTCGGAAGAAGCAACTATGCTTTTATTGTAGGATAATGTTGCTAGCCCTACACAGCGTGTAGAGGTAGTACACATAGCTCTTATCTGTAGTGCAACTGTTAAGCTTTGATCAGGTGCACGTTAAACACGAACAGTCACAAGATCTTTCACCTGATTCACACGTAACAATCGATACGTTTCCGCAGATACAGGACGCAGCCAACGTGCATTGAATTGAGTATATCGACGCAATAGTCGGCATGCGACTTGACCAACGGTCATATTAAAATTCAAGGAAACTCGTTGGAAGACCCTAGCTTTATCAACACGGAAACTAAATAGGTGAAAAAAACTAAATTTCACCAATAATTAAGGCATAAAATTTTGACAAATAATTGTCGAACAGATAATATACCAGCAATTGTNTACTACACTTTTCTGGAGGCCCCCTTGGATCTTGAGGCCCTAGGATTAAGCCTATATAGCAGTGGTTNTTAACCGGGGTGGTGCCCCCCGGGGGGGCGTGAAGAAATTTTCAGGGGTCGCGAGCCCTTACATGATCTACAACATGGAAAGTGTTTGAACGGGAATGTGCACCTTCCAAACGGTACGCCAGTGCCAATTTTACGTCGCTAAATGTTATTTCGTTTAGATCCGGCAGAGATGGAAGTCGGGGTTAGGTTTCTTGAAAATTTTCAGGCCGAATTCGAGCCTGTATCTCAGGGACGCAACTAGGGAGATTGTTCAGTGGGCATGCCAAGTCCGTTTAGCAATAGCATCTGTGCCCTTCTCGCATTTGAGAACAGCATGGTACACAAAGAAGTTTAAGGTAGCCGGCTGCATCCGAGAGCGGCTCGCCCAATTCCAGATAAACATGAATGCATACACTTTGCACAGTTCCACGCAGCGTGGGACACTGTTATGACTATCTATAATTCGACGAGCTTTCTGTAATGTGGCCGTACACCGGCATGATACTAATTTTCTGCAGTACACCCGCTATGTTCTTCTGTGACGTGACTATGTATATTTATGGCAATTCAACTACACTCGAGCCACACTCTTGTTGAATGTAACACTAGGTTTATGCGGCTTGGCAGCTGCAGGCCACGTTACGATGTCGACTTCTCGACCAAAGAAAGATAGCAACTCTGCTTTTTTGCCATCCCAATAGCGACGCTCAGCTGCTTAAACTCGGAATCGTGTCTTTCACAAAGACTAAGCGGCGCGGAGTGTTTAGTCCACAAATGAAGATAACATTTCTGTTTGAATATCTGGGTTATGCGATTAACCGTACTATGTTTTTCACGTATGAATGGTTTTGGTCCGAGATTCTGGAATCTTAGTTGAAAACGCGGTTGTGGCGTTTAACCCATATACAATTAGTCGGAGTAATCTGTATTCACTCTGCGAAGTAGTGTGCGGTTGCAAAACTATGCAGAGTGGATAAAACAAACAAATAATTTGCAAAATTTCGCATAAGTCTGAAACAAGCAACTGCAACACATTATGCATGCGGGCTCGAGTGGGAACATGCATATCTGTGAGTATCGGTAAATCTTGCGTAATGTCGCTTAAAAGAAAGCGTTTTCCATCTACTGTTGCAAAATAATGTTGCACCAAGTATTGGCCAAAAATTGTCAAGTAATCAGTGGCAGTAAGTTTGGGTTCAGGGCTCTATACAACCTACCATGGCGATCGAGTGTTAGTAGTCATCACGTTCAATGCAACATTCCTACATTTGAAATGTTTTTGTGAAAAAATATGCACGTCTTTCTTGAACGATGGAGAAAGTCTCACAACGTATGGTTGCGCGCTTTGATGCAGTCAGATTCATGGGCATCGGAAGGATTTTTTCCAGGAGGGGGGTAAAGTGGATTTTTCCAGGAGTAGCCAAAAATATTTTTCCAGGGGAGGGGTAAAGTGACAAAAATTCATCTTTCCCACTCGAAACTAAGGAAACAACTTTTTTTCTAAAAATTTAATATGTCAATTTACAATATCCAGGGGTGACAAGCCCCTCTGCCGACGCCCATGGTCAGATTGTGTATATTCCTTATTATTTGAACACTACAACCGCATTTTACTTTGCAAATGAGTGCTCGGACGTTACAGAGTTTGTTTGAGGGCGTGTGCATGCCACAATACTTTCGTAACCTACTCTACCTGGCCTTGACCAGGATTGGACTCAGTGTCTCTACACAACTACTTGTGTCTCTACACAGCTACTACCCTGGATGTAATGTTGTACCAAGTGTTACGGGTTAGCGAATAATAGTGTTAAGAAAGTGTCTGTAACCCGGTTGTTCTACTTCCAGACTCGCTATTAATCGTTCTGTTGTGTCTGTTTTTATCAATCTGCATTGGGCAGACTCTGTATGTTTGTACTCTATTGACTTCGTGTCTGTCACAAAATCTTTAAAACAAAACAATTAAATGAATTTACCATGAAATACATTTTTTACAACTTATTTAAAGTCAGGGGGTGTGAAACAAACGAAAATTACTTAAGGAGGGCGTGGTGGAAAAAAGGTNAAGAACCACTGCTATATAGCCTATAGGTAAATCCGGCCCTGGCTCTAGGCAAGGCTAAGACAAGAAAAATATGTGTTGTGTGCTCAGTGTGTTGTGCGCACCGCATAGAAAGTTGTTGCACTCAGTCCATGCATTGCAGGGATTTTTAACTGTTTAGACTTGAATCAGCGCTTGGTTTGTGAGGGAGTAGTGAGTTATATATTTTAAGTAAGGTAGTTAGATAGGTCAATGTTAGATGAGGTAAAGTAAATTCTGCTATGTTTTATTCATTCAATTATTACTAATTCGGACAAAAGCACTAATCATAGGAAATTACAATTTACTGCCGAAATTATCACATTTTAAAAATGTTTGATTGAAAGGACTCTCTTGCAACCGCTGTTGAATCACTTCCACCACTACTGCCAAAATTTAAAAAAAATTCAACCAGTATTGCAATGTCATAAAATCTCTTGTATGTTTGCTCTGTTCTGACACCTTTGTACGTTGGGTCAACACCACGATGGTCCCTGACTTTGAGCAGTACCTTAGAAGAGTTTTCAAAATTAGATAAAATTGAGATCTACGTGAAATCATGTAGAAGATTTTGAAGAAAGCTATCTAAACATTCAACGTCATTTTACTTGAATCTACGGTTTTTGCGTTTTTATTTCTAATACGTCTATTCAAGACGTCCAAGTTTTAGCCATATTCCAGAATGAGTTGTAAGTTTTCGTTATCATTTGGCAATCATCATGGAGCTTATTTTTCAAAGAACGTTGCTCAACAAAGAAGAAAATATACTCATGTGCCATAACAACTTCTGTTGATCAATTAATATTGCTCAGCTAACTTTGAAAGAACACTGCACCTACTTTTGTTCATTTAACCAATGTACCAACAGTCTCCCTAACAATTGAATCAGATGCAATTGAATAAGTAGCACTTTAGCAAAGCAACTTCAACTTAGTTTTAGTAAGAATATTTGCTTGTTGTGAGATAGAAGTTTTAACGAAACCAAAACATAAGGTGCAAACAAGTTTCAAAATAAACTGAAATATTTGTGATTCAACCTCCATGTGATTCAACCTCCAACGCCGTTGTAAAACGTGCTGTTTTGTCTGTTTTTATCAACCTGCGTTGTGCAGACAGTTTGTGTTTGTACTATGGATTTCGTGTCTGCTTGCAAATTAAATTAAATTAAATTAAAAAATTAAATTGATGCATATATTTCCCAATATAAATACATCCAGATCTTTGGTTTTTAGGCAACTCATGCTGCTGGGAAACCTGATATCTGAGTCACATATAGGTTGAAGCAAGTAACGTGATTTTACTGTTCGCACCAGGCCCGTAACCAGGGGGGGCGAAGCCCCCCCTAGAAAACTTTTCACCCCCCCTGGAGAAATGTTTTGGACATCCTTTAAAACTATTGGACATAGTTCAAAAAATTTAGGCCGCTCTCAGAAAAGTCTTTGCCCCTGCCGTTGTCCCAAGCTGGTTACGGGCCTGTTTCGGACTTGGAAGCTCAAACAAAGCAAGATATTTCTTTTCCATCAAATCAAAAAGTCAGGAAACCGAGCGAAAGTCCTGTAGCCTTGTTATTTACCACCTACGTTTTGCTCATCAGGCAGTCTCTGTGATTGGAACTATTGGTGTTTTCATGCCTCGGGCCGTGGTATACCTAACATTCATGTACAACATTTACGTGACGTTCGCTATCTACAAATTTTACTACCTATTGATCACGTTTGCGGGAGGAACAAGACCCTTTGTGGAGAAAACCTGCCATGCTGAGATCCCACTTGACGTTGTTCCCTGCTGCTGCATCTTCTGTCTGCCTTCCGTGCACAACAACATGTAAGCATTGTTGTTTCGTAACACACAGCAGCATGGGCGTCGGAAGTGGGGGCAGGGGGGGCAAGATCCCCTGGATTTTAAATTTTCAGGTAAAAAATGTTGTTTTCTTAGTTTTGAGTGGGAAAAATAAAATTTCACCACTTTTTGCCCCCCCCTGGAAAAATTTAGGAAAAGTCCCCTAGTGGCCTCCCTCTGGAAAAATCCTTCCGACGCCCATGCACAGCAGTGAAAAAAATGTTATGTGCAGTCAATGCTTTTTTAAGATGTTTTGAGAGACCGAAACGAGAGACCTAAACGGTCTCTCAAATTACAATAGAACCTCGCTGTATAATCACCACCAAATACACTAAAACCTCCCTTCACGACCATCTCGGTATTTAAATGAAATAGTTGCTCTTCAAATGTCTTAGCAGTCGCCAAGGTCAAACCTTAAAAAAACTGTGTGTAGCGGTGGTTATACAAGAGGCATGACTCATCTACCAAATACGTGGTTGCAAAACAAACGGGGTCGAAACGAATAGTGTTTGGGGGTGACTGGTCAGCAACATTTAGTGGTGAATTGTGAGCAAGTGGCAGGTTTGGGAGGACAAACAAAACACTCTTAATTTAAGATAAAAGTTGTCCAGAACTTTTGATAAAAGCAATTTGTACTTCTTTTTCTTCTCTAAAATTAAAAAAAGCCCACGGACTATACCCTCTATTTTACCTTTTCGCTTTGTTTGCTCCACGCATTTTGTCTTTCCTCAAGTCATTTTTTTCTTTTTGAAACAATTGGATTTTATTTTTATCTCGCCAAAATCTCACTTGGTTTCCATGCCGGTTCCATTTTCAAGAAAATAGAAGCATTCCCACGCCTTGAGGTACCTTTCGGAAACAACAGCTTATGCTATAAATTACGTCACCGTCGAGTGGAAAACAGATATATCTCATTTTACATGTTACACTCACATAATCTTGTGATTTTTGTTTGAAACAACACATGGAAATGTATTTATCGTAGACAAACGCAGTGTGACGCACTTACAACTGTAAGTCGGGCCGGACTTTTCGGGTCTGGTCGGGTTTCGGGCCGGGTTTGGGCTCAAGTTTTTCAATTTGTTTCAGGCTGATTTCGGGCCTGGATACAAAACTTTTTTATAACATGGAGACTAAAGACTTTTTCTTTCGCGGGGTACATTTGTTGTGCCCACCGCCGTGAATTTTGTGGTGAAATGATTGTGATTTTCTTCAGTTAATTATATTTGCAAACACAGCTGCGTTCTTTTGCACTCTGCTCGGATTAGTCTCATACTCGTTTGAGAAGGCGACAGCAGTGGTGAGGAAATTAGCACGCGATGGAGTTGCTTCGAAAAGATCAATCACTTACACGATTCAAAGCTTGTTTTAAGAAACGATGGCCTACAAACCGGGTTTTCATGTCTAAAACGCTATCCTAGATCATTTTTTATACCTAAAGCGTCATCGTGAATAGTTCCGTGATAGTTTCTTTTTTCCTTGTGAAACATATTCTGCAGTTTTATCGTTGATTAACAACCACATTTGTGCTTGTTTAAGCCGATATTTTGCTCAAGATGGTTGCTATTTTGGGTGTGATAAAACCGTGTACCTCCAGCTATACCCGTACACTACGTTTTTTGATATCTCGCAGTTGCGTATATCCTTACTCTGCGATTTGGCTTTCAGTCCTAAATCGGGCTTCAAGAATAAATGTCGGACTCGGGCCGGGTTCGGGCTTGTGATTTCCGGCCGGGTTCGGGTTTCAAAATGAAGCCCGTTTACAACTCTGGTGTGATGGAGAATCTTTGCACATAGACTAGTGAACACTTTTGGGAAATAAATTTATGTTAAGTAGCACTTTTCTTTACTGATACTTTGACTGAGAGAAAAACTGAAGTGGATGAGTGTGCATAGCGGGCTTACCGTAGCTTATGGGTGAATACATCTATTCATCATAGCCCGTCTTACTCCAAATAAATGTTTCAGAAAAATCACCTACATGGGTAAATGGATGATATTCCAAAACGTCATCGTTACACCACTCATTGCAGCCTTGGGTGTTCTCTTGAAAGCTGACTGGAAGCTATACAGTTTAGACGTGAGTGAGACTTTTGTCTTCTTGAAGTGCATGTTTTGTCGCATGAACTGTTTTGGACTCATACTGTATTCAAGTAACTCAAGAGTTTGGTGAACCGAAGTTCTTAACTCACAAAACTTTAAGTTTGTGACAGCTTTTTCTAAAAGCGAATTTTCATTTTCTGTGGCATAAGCATGCGATGATTAGTTGCCACGCTTCTCCAGATCACTTTTTGTGGCGTTTGATTGATGTGAGTGTTTTTCCTTGTTGCGCTCACAACATCAGTTAGAACAGTTTTATTCTGTTACATGCTTGGCAACGATCCAGCGTGACGAGTGTATGTGCTGTCCTTAATGTAGTTTCGTTCAGCCGTGATAAGTGCATTTCAAGATCGTTTAAATTTTATTAAGAAGTCTGTAAATGCTGATTGTAGTTCAGTTCAAAGCAGAAAGTGGTTATTCTAACATTCGACCACGCAAACAAAACGTTATGAGATGCAACCTTGAAAACAGACATTTTCTTACAAAGTAATCATCCACTGATCTTCTTTGTAGCCAATTCCCGACAAAAAGGTTCTTGTTATATAAGTATAAAAGAATAACTGAATACAGTACATCATGAGACATACAGATAAAAGTATTATCAGAGCTGCAGACTAACCGTTTTGTATTGTAGACTCTCTGTCAACTTGACCGGAGCAGGGAAACTCGCTCTAAAATTGCTGATTAGCTACATTGATTCACGTTCGGCACTTTTCACATCTTTTCACATTTTCAATAATGCAATCTTTCTCACTTGAAAGTGCAATCATGACTAAAAACTACAAATACGGTGTAACCCGTTGAAACTATTACCGGTTTTACGTAGATGTGCAAAGCATCTGAAACATATGCTTTGTTTGACATATGCTTATTTCCCTTGGTGGCTGTTTCAAAAAATAAATTTCATTCAGCGTGGCGAAATCTCCATAAGAAGTGAAATGCGTCACGGAGATGGTAAGCTTCACTTACAAAGAATCGTAAAAAAGCAGAGCAACAAATTTGAGGGAACTTTTCAACATCGTTGAAAGTGTAACGTTTGTGGAGCGGCACAAGTATCAGAGAAAATGAGATTATTGACTTATTTGCATTATTTGCAACAATGGTCAGTGCTGATAAAACAGCAAAGACTAACTCAGCTGCGGTTTGCTCCTTAAGTATGTGTCGTCGTCAGGAAGGTTAATCGCAGGTACATGTGAAAACCAATATGAAAAGTGTTAATTTTCTTCTGATAAAGAGCAATGCCATTTCCAAATTAAAGCATAACTTGTTGTTTATTCGTGCTGTTGCACATGCTTCCCTATTTGTTTTAGAAGCACTGTCCTTTAAGAATAAACTTTCTGTATTTGCTTGCAAATGTATAAACGTCGATTGCGCAGATTATAAAACCATTAATATGCAAAGCAGGGGACGTTGAAGGTAACTCTCGCGCAGATATATGATAAATTCGTGATGAATTTTAACTCAGCTTGAGATAAAAGAGTCAAAAGTAGCTTAAATTGCATAACATTTTTGTCATATTAATGACGTGGGAATGCATACATGCAAATTTCCAAAATATTATCAGGCAGACCGCGCATAGGAACGTGATTCCATGAATATACGCGCCCGAAGATTTTTTGCAGCACTTTTCAATGACAACTTTTTGCATAAATCTTGGTTACCGAAGATGTTTCGCAGAGTGATAATGCCTCGATGTACCTCTCAATATTCAACGGGATTGCAACTCTAGTCTGCACTTACGGGTTCAACATCATTCGAAACGCAGCAAAAAATATTGACGGTGAGTTTCAGGTGCAGAACTCATCATTTGCACTTCTAGCGTGTGACACTATTTTGTTCGGTAATCCAGTTGTAGTAACTTAACTTCAAAGACATCGAAACAGTGAAAAAAACGTACATACTGTTATTGTCCTGAAGAAGCACGTTTGAGAAAATCTCATTTAATTTCTTTCACTGTTTGTCAGCGAAGGTTCCAGGTTCGGAGTTTGGAAGTGAGTAGGGGAAATAGAAAAAGCCCGCCAGAATACATGTTTAAAATATTTTATAGCTTTAATTAACACATTCCCAAATATAAGCTTTTAAAGCATCAAAATTCTTGTAAGCAGCAATTAAGAAAGATTCGTCATACTCACTTTGCATCCTCAAGTGTGGCTTGTCATAAGTGGTCTGCAGGCGCACATCGTCGTTTAGCTTGCTCCCTGCGCCACTGGGTTACTTTCGTAGTGAACTTTAAGAAGGTAGAGTAGTAGCGTGCCATTGGTAGCACTGAATGTAAAGCTTTCTTTTGCACCCAATCATTAACGCTTATCACGATGGGATGGGAATGTCATTCCTATGGGAATCCCATGGGAAACGTCCCATGGGATGGGACGGAACAGCACACATTTGTATTTCCCATGAGACTCAGAAATAGAATGAGAGTGCCAGAATGTTACTGAATTGTCATACTTAGACTACACTTCTGAATTTTAAAGTCAATAAATTTTGTCGTTTTCATGTCTCTTTCAACATGTAGTCCTATTCAATAGATACTAAACCTAAACTTTCATAAATTTAATAATTTTGATTGAATTTTATTCCATATTAATATTATAAAAATGTAATGGGAATCCCATGGGATGGGACAGGCATAAATTGTTATGGGATGGGACAGATAAATATGTCCCATGGACAACCCTGAGTTTTTCCGACTGAAAATTTCCAACTAAATCTTTTTCTGACTATATCAAACGAGGAGTACGTAATGTTCTCTTCAAAATCTACCCACATTTGTTTGCTGTTTTAAATCACGTATTGATATAATGGCTTTATGTATAAATTGATAGCAATGCTTCACCCATTGAAAAAAAGACCAGTACAACTTAAGTATTATTTTTTTGATGGAGTTGAATGCCGTTAATATTTGTATATTCAGTTTATTGGGAAGAATATAAATGCCTATTGTCAGTTTCTCCATGTAGTGGGGGTAGTGATTTAATGACAGCTATATGACAGCTATGGCCGTGGCGTCCTGTCCCTGCATTCTTGATTACGTAATTACGTATTTTGTTTTTTTCATTACGTATTTAAATTACGTATTTCGGGATGCAGAAATAAACTGATCTGAACTGTTATGACAAACCTAACACGTAATGTAGATTGAGCTAGTGCGAGCAGTTACAGCCTGCTTTGAAAAATCTCACCTTCCTAAGTATTTACCATGCNTTGAAGTATATTGCCATTTGGATTATTGTGACCTCTTTCGGCGGTGGCTAAATATTTCTCGAGNTAGAAGATTAAACATAGAGAACACGAATAGAGTAGATTATTTTTCTCCAACAACTAAGACGTAAGATAGTTTTTGCTCTGCACCCACAAACGTGTAATTTGGCTACTTACTTCAAAGGAACACTTGTACTTGTAGGTGTGCCATATGCATTGATACAATCTGCGTGTAATTCATGTGGATTTCACAGCTTCTATGAGACAAAATCATTTTTGTTTGATGCTGCTGCATAGCAGCCTGTCAGATTTAGGCTACTTCACAGTCACCAACTGCTGCTACATAGCCACGTGCCAGCGCTTCGTGTCTGGTATGGGTCATGAAGCAAGTGAAATTAACAGTGCTAGGCTGCGTGGGAGCTTGTCTCCTATCAAACCTCTACTTGCTTTTTTTATCCAACAAGCAAGCCCAACTTTCTCATTAGCTATAAATTAAATATGCTTTTAAATATATTTTTTTTCTCCCAGGTGTATCGTAATTTTCAATTGTCGTTGTTTTGCACTGTTTTGTATTGATCCTCCAAAAAAATAGATAGTCAAAGTGAGTCGCGTGTTAGAAAAGGTTTGTATGCACTGATTTAGACCATACCAGGGTAACGGCTTACATCACATTGTACAGTCTTAAATAAGTCGAGCAAGGTTTGGCGGACAGTACCGCCGGTATCTTTGCGTTGAGCAAGGTGACACACAAAGGACTTCGATACCAGTCCGCATATACTGCATCATTATGCTCGCCGCGCAGTAATGCCTTCGTAAAAATGTAAGTTGTATATGTATGATTGCATTCCCCGGCCCTTTAACATCACTATTACATTCAAACCCGGCCCGCGAAAGCCACGATTGTGTCTTTAAAGTTATGATTGGCCGTAACTCGCGACCGGAGTGAGCTAAAAACTCAGTCAAGACATTGTCGGATCCAGAAGACAGCAACGAATCTTTTGAGGCCTGGGGTTGCGCCCCAGGCCCGTAACCAATTTGGGACACCAGGGGGGGCGTAGAGTTTTCTGAGAGGGGCCTCAATTTTTTAAACTATGTCCAAGAATTTTGAACTATGTCCAACACATTTTTCCAGGAGGGCGAAAACTTTTCAATGGGGTTCTTCCCCCTGCGCCTCCCTGGTTACAGTCCTGTTGCGCCCACAGGCGACGTCATTGTGATGTCGTTTTGGGGAAAAAAACGGTTTTCACGTTGCCAAGATTGCTTCCATTCAGAAAGGCATAGAGCTCAAAAACAAAAACGTTGTAAATAAACTTTCTACATAAAAATGTCGGTAAGAACCGTAGCTTTTCGATTATGATAAAAATAATTGACATTTTTTTGGTGGGGTCAAACGGGGCAACATCCAAAGATTTTGTTTTTTGTTTTTTTGCTTTGAAGCCATTTTCCTGCCAACCAACACTCCACAACCTCTCGAAATTGCAGAATAGGTGTTTTTTGGTGTCTTGCAACATCCCATCACATTTCAAGGCAAATATTGACAGGAAAATATCTTTATTGAGGAAAATCAGGAAATCCACTAGGTGGCTGAGTCCAATTTTTGGTCTTTTTTAGGCCATAACTCCCCAACCCGTAAGGCTAGGAGGCTAATCAAGGTCTCCAAAGCTTCAGATTTGCTCCTAGATCATTTTAAAAAAGAAAACAAGTAGCTTCTTGTACTTTTTTCTCAGGATCCTAGAATGTCTTCTGGAAGTCAATCAACCCAACCTTATACACCCCCAAGTTTTCCGCCCCAAACAGCCCAGCTCACTTTTTTTTGAATATTGTGTTTTTGTGGTCTTCGTTTTGAAATTTTCTCAAAAATTTCAAATGTAAAGATACTTTTCTGGCAAGTTCATTGGATTCTTGTTGTTTTCCGCATCCAGGGTTGTTTTCACTGGGTCTGTAGCTCAATCCGGTCAGTTATGAACGATCATAGAATCCAATCCTAGATAGTAGCTGTCGCGGGCCTTAAAGGAACCCTTACTAGTCTCCTGCCAGCACATACATGACAATTAAATTTCTTTAATTTGGACCACCACCACCTGGGTGGTGATAGGTTGTTTCAAGCTACCATACCAAGTCCAACCGTAGCTCTGGAGTGAACGAGAGGAGCAGACACTAAATCAAGAACGCCCTTTTTTCCTATAAAGCATTTGGTGCTGATCAATGGTTCCGTTTGAAGTTGTTTCAGGTCTTTTGTGGTTTCATGCATGAGTTGTAGGAGTGCAGTGGAGTTCAGCTGTAGCAACTCAAAGAGCTAATTTGCTGGAAAGCTGTCAGGGCGTTTTCGCTGATAGTTGGTAATATCTGATGTGATTTGAAGTATGGTTTCATGATGTAACCACAACTTTTTGACCCACTGCATACGAGTATATTAGAAAGCACGTACCGTGCACTGTGCACAATATACAGGCCGACTTGGAAAAAAAAAATTCAGTGGATACAGCACGAAGGCTCAACTATAAACCTCATTTCATTGCTGAAGTTCCTAGCGGTCACAACAAAATCTGCATGGTTTGCACCAGGAAGTAACATCGAAAACAACTTTGTTGTACTGTGAGACCTGTAACAATAAACGAGGACTGCATATCGGTGATTGTTGCAAAAAATACCACATTGTCGAAAAGTGCAAGGAAATGAAACCTTCGCTTTCCACTGGGAGGCGCAAATCCGCCAGGCTCGTTAACAAGGAGTTGTCCGACCTGGGGAAGATCTGAACACCTAAGGGAAACAGTATCTATGGCCCATTCAGGCCGGAGGAACTTGCTTCCGCCCTCAGGCGCCTGAAACCAGAAAAGTCTCCGGGTCTGGAATCTTCCCGGAGTTTATACTCCACGCCGGGTCGGCTCTCAAATCTTGCTTTTGCGATTTCCTCACTTCCTGCTTGCGTCAACTCAAAATTCCAAAGATCTGGAGAAGAGCACTAATAGTTGCGATCTATCAGCTAGAACAGCCATTGGAGGACCCAAAGAGTTATCGCCCTATATCTCTTCTGATTGTTCCCTTTAAATTCCTCGAAAGACTCATCTACGCTCGTGTCGAACCAATCGTCGACCTTTTACAAAAACTTTATTACCTGCGCAAAGGAGATTATCTGTTTTCGCATACTTTTTGCTTGTTAATTTGTCGACTTAATGCAAATACCACGGAATAAATTTGCATGAAAACTTCAAGGAACATTGCAAATGGAAAAAAAGCAATAATTAGGTTTTGGTGGGAATCTGGGTTATCATCTGCAACCAGAAATCATCTCACCGCTTTTTGCAGACCTTTCGTCCACTACGCATGCTTAAGATTATGTTCCGCGATAGTTCACTGTATCCGAAACAGCTGTCTTTATTTTTTCTGCTCTGGCTGATCAGCGCAAGCTCTGACCGCATTGGCTACATTACCAATTTCTGTAGCATGATACAACTGTTGCACGAGCTCAAAAAGAACAGTTGTTAACATAGCAGGATTCAGGTATTTGATAATGTCTCAGCAGGGAAAAACAAAAACTAAAAGTTTGCTGGACTTCTATACATAACAAAAAGTCGGAAGTTTTTTTCCGTACTTCATGCGCATTCTCAAGTCTTGTGTAGTTTAGCAAGATTCGATCTTGCAAACCCAGGCGTGCGCCAGCCGGTCCAGCTGCACGCTTTCTATGCTCGACTGCTCGTATTGAACAAGACATATAATGCAGCCTGATTTTGCAGTTGTAAATTGCTCTGACGCAGTGATGAGTGTGTTTTNCTCGCTTGNTTTAACGTGCAGCCTGATATTTTTGCAGTTATGAACTGCTGTGTCATAGCGTTGAGTGTATTTGCCTCCATATCCAAACCTAGAGCGCTGATAGTTTATATTCAGTGCAATGACACATAAATTAAGGGGAGTGCGTGTAGTAGAAGAATATGCATATTATGTCAACAAACTGCGCCAAAACGCTCGTTTGGAAACAGGAATATAACCTCAAATAGTGATGTCACAAACAGCTCACACCAAATACCAATGACCACCATATGCCACTGAATGAAACCCCCCCATGAAAAATTTCTGCGTACGCCACTGTGTCTATAGTTAAAACGAATGCTTGGGCTTAACAAAAGAAATTATCTTTCCGTGTTTTTCCATGATAAAAAATTTGATCCTTAGAAAAGTAAGAAAATTTTCTAAGTGTGGTCTAGATTTTCTCATGCACTTCATGAAAGGAGAGGAAAACGCAAAATGTTTATACATAGCTTATTCAGATAGCTCGCAAAAACTAGACCAACTTACATATTTTAAATTTTATTATAACATTAGCACTTCAAAAGTTACGGCTGGTCAAAGGAACGACTGTAACCAATGTTTTGCATATGCGACGCATTGCGACAGACAAAGTAGATCTGCTGAGGCCGAGGNTGGGACATACGGNAGACCGCGCATATGACACAGTTTATTACTGATGGGAAAAACGTATTCAGTTCCACTTACNTTTGTTTTGGCAAAAAATTAAATTGGCATTGAACAACTTGCATATTTATGCTGTATTTCTGTACTTTAGTAAATTTAATGCATCTCCCTTCAGTACAGCGGTCAGGCGATAAACTATAGGAAGGAAAACTGCAAACACTACGAATTTCCAGCAGCCCATTAGAGAATCGGAAAGGTAAGGTTTCTTTATGTGGTGATAAAACTCAACAATGTGAAACACAGGTGTCGTGGCAGCGACACAGTCAGTCGACCGTACAGTCTCCTCAGCCAATGTTATCCTTAATGGTTTTTACTAAGTTAAAAGAATAGTGCGTTATTGTTTATGAGTATTTCTTTGTCTCTCGTAATGTGAAGCGAGCAACACAGGGTTTGGCAGTGCAATATTATCACATTTGATGCTGTTTGTTGGCATTTTTCGAAAATGAAAAAATTACAATAACTCACGTAGGTAAATAAATTCTTGCAGTGGAAATTGTCTTGCAGTAAAATTACACCATATTCCTTATAGGTAGATTTGTAGTGCAGCGAAACGTGGTTACATTTTCCAGAAATTTTTTGTAGGAAACCGGTTTCTAAAACCTGCAGCGCGTTGTTTGGTGGAGGTGCACTCACAAAAGAGGCTCTTTGATGGAAAGGGCTATCGCAAGAAACGCTTTGCTGGTTCGTAGGAAACTGCTTATGTGTGCTAATGGATTCCCCAATGAGGCATACGTTACAGTTTGAAAACTGTTGGTCTGTCTGATTCGTACAAACCTCACAGTTTGTGGTTCGTTTGATCTTCTCTAATTTTCGTGAGCTTTCGTGAAACTACTTTTCCAATTTACACCAAACTTATAGGATATTTTCAGTAATATATTGCCTAAGCCAGGGGTGGGCAATTAACTTTTCTCTGGGACCACTTTGAGAAGGTCGCGTTGAGCGGAGGGCCATACTTCCAATGGAAATAGAAGCAAGTCGATAGTAATAGTAGCAAGTCTCCTTGCAAGTTAGCCTCAAAAGTAACATTTACTGTGATAAATTGGAAGAAATATTAGATTTAAAGATTTTTCCTGAATGCTTCCGCGGGCCACTGAAAACGATGTGGCGGGCCACATTTGGCCTGCGGGCCGCTAATTGCCAACCACTGGCCTAAGCTAGAATTGAGGTAACGCTCTACTGCAAAAAGGACAAACTACGGTAATCACGATCGCTGAGCATTCTTTTGCTAAAATCTTTTACAATCATAACAACGTTGATTTTGTGCTACAGTAAACAAGTGAAAGAACACCCTTTCTCTTTCAGAAAAGTTGGGCAACGACATAATTTAGTAAAATCGTTCCTAAATCCTCATATTTTTATAAATTTTGTCCACAAAAAACAAAGTCCCAACTTCAGAAGGTTGTCTGCTTGCAAAATATTGATCGCCACTCTAAAATCACTTCTGTAAATGGACCATTCAGGTATGGAAAATGCACATTCTATCAAAGGAAAAACAACGTGCATTCAGCTGCTAATGCTTGTCACTGGCCTGGAGTCCCTTCTATTCAATGTACTCGCACAACTTGATGTCTTTCCTTGTACTCCACCGCTGAACTTTTTCAGTAGAAGACAAGGTAAGCTAAGTTTTTTTTCTGATGGTTAGTTTTTTCCAGATTGCAGATGAAGAAAAGGCATGGATGTTATCATAAAACACCTGCTGTGTAATGCACATACTCTGTTTCAGCAGTTTCTGAAATAACTGATTTAACCACTTTTCATCGCCATGTTTCTTATTTCTTGAGTCTTCATTCTAACAACAATAGTTTAAGGGGGAATGAGAAGTGATAACTACGTCTCTTTAGGAAAAATGTTCGTGTTATAGAAAAACTTTTCTCGAAGTTTTTATTTGAGCTATAATTTTGAAAAACACATTTTTCGTGGTTGTTAGTTAGTTTTTAACACTGCATGCGTTTGCGAAATACTTTTATAAATTCCCTTTAAGGACTGCAAACGCCACTGTATTGGCTCCAGGCAATTTAGATCATAACCCGCCGACCGATAACGCTAGAGAGTCGATGAAGACATAAGATGGAGAGTTTCGTGTACTCTCTGATAAACAATAAAACAGGTACCTTGGCATTTGAAATTTTGCCTGATAGTGTGACGTCTCTGTGACGTCATTGTAAGACGAAACTTCAAATACCTAGGTATCTGTTTTTATTTATCACAAAGTAAACAAAAATCCGCATCATATGATGTCTTCATTGATTCTCTAACGGAAATGGTGGGTGAGTTGTGGTCGAAATGCCTCAAAAGCCAAAAATATGGGGTAGGACTAGTTGCTTCAAACACTTATTTCTTTTAAAAGCATCGACAATCGACTCTGACTTCAAACTACGTTCACCAACTTTTCTTACGGGATAAAGATCTTTTTTGGTCTGACACTACATATACCGCACATGTAGCAATCAGTGTTGCCAACTCTTCTTACAAAGAATATACCAAATTTAATCTAAAAATATACCAAATATATAACAAATTTATCTGTAACAAAAGCTTAAAATTTAATGCAGCTTTTCAATCCTTTTTTACTACTTCGCTTAGATGATCAACAGTTGCTGGATACACATTTTGTATCCTTGCTGTGTATTACACAGCTACAGTAGAATACTGTTTTGCAAGCCATGCAAACTCTATCCGTCACTCTTCGCTAAACCTTCGGCCAGTCCCGTCGCCACGGGGGGCTTTGGTGGGCTTAGTCCTCCCAAACAAAGTACCAAGCCCTCCCAAATCGAAATATGAAACACTATAAATCATTAGAGATTTTATCAAATTTTCAATATCAAGCCCCTCCGGCACAAATTTAAAGCCCCCCTAGTGAAGAATTCCCGGCAACGGTTCTGCCTTCTGGCACTCTCATACACAGCTGTCCAGCCTTTGGGTGTCTTGGCTGACTAAAAGCATCTAGAGCTAAGTTCAGTTTTTTCAGAACTTCTCAACTCTCTTCCGCAGTTTCATTTACCGCTTATCCAAAGTGCCGAAGTGGGCGCTTACTCCCATCTCCCATGTTAAGTAAAATCATTAAATATTTTTAACATAGCTTTAACAACATAATGGTTTATCTGTTTCCAAACAAATTGGTTTATATCTCAACTAAACCTTCTGACAAAAATATACCAAATATATGCAAAATTTTTCGTACGTACCAAATCAAAAATTTATATATTAGGCACTTTGAAAATATGGCAAAATTTTCACATTTGGTGCATATGTAGGCTACCTGGTAGCAGTTACTTGCCTTTTCCAAATAGCCTATGATATCTATAACTCCACGTGTACATCATGATGGGTGGACATTAAAGATTATTTTTTCGCCAAATTTTTCTCAATTTCAGCAAGAGCCCGGCTATTCCCATAAGCTTTATTTTCGAAGTGAACACCACAAGCAGGACCGGCCCTAGCAGGCGCAGGACCCTTCTGAGCAGTGGTGTTTTTACGTCATCGTGCTCAGTCAACCGTGTTATGATCTTTTAGGTGAAGATATTTTAGTAAAATAACTATATGAATATCAAAAAGACGGCCAATTATTGGAGTTGATCTGTATGTAGGCCACATGATAACATAAGGGTTCCCAACCTGGGGTACATTTGTCTATCTGAAGGGTACATCTAAGGTTAGGAATACATGGAAAAAATATATTTATATATTATTTCTTTCCAATATTCTAAATTATAGAAGTTCTATGAAAAATTTGGTGGATTTTTGTTATTTTACTCGGCCTTTTTGCCGCAACAAATTTTAGTGCACATACTCGTGTATCGATATGCTGAAGGGGTACATGGTCAGAAAAAGGTTGGGAACCCCTGTGACAACACAACAGTTTCTTTTATGGGGATTAGGCATAGCTCATGTGTCTCCCAGCTACGGTCATGTTTATGACTAATAGCATGCTGTTGTGGTGGACATTAGACAGTGTACCGCTACCACTCGTGATCAAGCCGAAAGTTGTAACGGAAAGCTCTGCAATGCAGCGGTGAGTGCAAGTGAAAAGTTACGTCAATCGAACCGAACTGACAAGCGAACGGAACTTACAATGCAATTACTTCGCTCTTGTTGAACGACACTTTCGTTCGAAGAACAACCGACTTGGAGAAAACTGTTGACATGAACTTTTTGCTTATCTCACTTTCGGTAACGACAATCACAGACGCGTTCTTGCGTAAAGGTAAAGTCTGGACGCATGATCAACTATCCGCTTTATGATGCAATACACGAAAAAAACAGACTTCACAAGAGAGCAACCCATGTTTCCGCCTGAAGTTCCCCAAAAGCCCAAGTTTATAGAACAGGAGTTCCCAACCTTTCTCTGACCATGTACCCCCTACTGAATTTTTTGTAGAATTTTTAGAATTTCGGAACTATAAAGGTAGACTCCGTTTTCATGTCTCAAATTTAATTTGTTTCAAATGTACAATAAATATAACCCTTCAGGTAGGCAAATATAACCCTAGGGGTACACATATCCCATTATGCTTTATTATGCATAACCTTGAAATCCAAACTCTTTTTATAAATTAGAAATGTAATGTACAAAGATATTTCAACTACCACGTCACAGTTGCAGAAACATTTAGCAAACGCAATATATAATGCGCATAGTTGGCTGATGAAATAGAAGCATATAACCGCCCAACATATTGATAAACAGGAACGAGTGTGCTGGATGACATTCACAATTTTTGCCAAAATCTTTCCAAAAACAGAAGAATCTTTCGAGAACTGAACAACGTTATAGTAGCAGAACTGCCATCAAAATTAATACGACAGACACCCGTTTTGACCTGTTCAATGCGAGTTGCATCACTACACAACTTGTTTGCAGTATGTAGATCTATTTCAATCTCAACTGGCACCAGTAACAACCAAATTCTATCCATAAGAGTGGAGCGTGGTGGAGCGTAGATATAACGCTCAGCATGAGAATTGAGCATCGTTGAAAACGTACGATAATAATTAGAGGAAATTCATCGTTCATTCAAACGANATAATTATTTATTATTGCAAAAAGATTTATAAGCCTTTCTGNAATTCTCGTGCGCAAGGAGTATCTGGCAAAAATAAACAACCTGCCCAATCACCATGGCCCGGGGCTNCCTGAGGCNCGGGGNCCAGTGCAGCCGCATCGGTGCATCGGCTTAAGGTCGTCCCTGACCACAAGCGAGNGATACATTTTTCTCTGTATATTGGGTTTGCGGCACACGACGTCGCTATTTCTTCCTGTGCGCGCAATACGGTAAATACGTAAACAGGCAACGTCAACACGCGATGACGACATATATCTTTTGCGCACCGTAACAGACCTTCTCGTGATGGGCGTTTGAAAACAACTTGGTTTTAGAAAAGCATATAAAACTTTTGTCAAACGAAGAAGCTAAGGATTCTTTTAATTCACTTTATTGTAAGAGAAGGCGTTACTGACATTAGGCAGATGAACACTATACATGCCCAACGACTACAACTCCATCTTTTGGTCATTAATGTTCCACTCAAAATATGTGGCAATCTGGGCCGAGTTTTTATAAGAAAGCTCGTTCATTGGATGATAAAACCATAAACTTTAGGAGATCAAATTTCGTGAAAATTTGGCGAAAACTCCTACGACAAATTTCTGACCAAGGTTTTTTATTGCGATAGCCTGGTGCGCAAATGCGGCCAGGTCTTCACGTAAAATATCGGCAGTGATTTTACCGTACATTGATATAAGGTTGGTATGGTGTGCGTCTGTGAACCGCGTCAAGTCACCGTGGCGCGACCGAAATTTCACGCCCGCTATAAATACGATCATTGTGTATTCAGAATATCCAAAGCATAAAATTCCATTAAGTATTCAATGCAAATAGCCCGAACCAAAGCATGCTTTGATGACATGCAAGGACCATGCCAATCATCTCCCGAACAAACCAACCGATGCTGGGCGCACCAGCGAGGAAACTTGCATCTCACGCAAACGCATCATTTTGTTGAATGATTGCGAAGTGTTTTAAAAAATTGAAAAAATTTAAATTTTTCATGATTTCAAGATGAACACAACGGCGTGCAAGACATTAACGAACCTTTTTCACTCTTTCCGAAGATATTTGGAGGCCGAGAGCTTTGCTGAAATTTGTGGGTTGTTGATATTTTTTGGGGTCGCATCACGTCGGAGAGGTCACCATGACCAAAGTTTCCTCTAAAGTGCGCAAATGCGCGGTACCACCAGACTATATGCGCCGTGAAATCTCATTCTCGCGCACTTGCAAACATTCCAAAACATTGAAAAAGTAGGAAAACAAGGAGAAGCTATTTGAATTAAGTGTATACTTTGTTCCTATTGTCATAAAATTTTATACTCATTCTAATAATCCACGAAGTTTGTAATTCATTTAGAATTCTGCTAACTCGACCTTATAATGTTCATGCTCACTGAAACCAACATTTACTCAGAGTAAAATTTTCTAACACTGCTCATAGCATATTACACAACAGCAGTAATGAAATCGATTCAGTGGATCCTCGATTATCCGGCCATGTTGGGAAACCTTTTTCCAAAATCTTGGCCGGATAAGAAAAGTAGCTATCGTAGGGTGCCCACCGTCCACCACCTACACCACACTTAATAGAACCTAAAGAAAAAAGAACGAAAAAACGAAAGTAGTATGAGAACAAGCTTAGCCACAAAACAATTTAAATGCTAAACGAAACAGAAACTCGGGTGAAGTTTAAAATCACATAATTTAACGAAAATAAGT
>JGI24159J19872_10001618_pt1 | contig 25274 bp, 14 predicted proteins | sample Ectturendosymbi4_FD_19872 | JGI IMG/M metagenome (IMG submission 19872)
CCAGCGTGCTGTGAGTATATCGACACAATAGTTGGCATGCGGCTTGACCAACCGTCATATTGAGATTCATGGAAACTCGTTGGAAGACTCTTGCGTTATCACCACGAAAGTTGAATAAAACAAAATTTCGTGAATAATAATTAAGACATATATTTCTTACGAAGCTTAATCTAAATGATCATATACCAGGCATTGACTCTATGCGTACCACAGTTTGTTGGAGGCCCCTTTGGATCTTGAGTCCCTAGGCTTAAGCTTATATAGCCTATAGGTAAATCCCGCCCTGTTCATAAGCTTGGGGACTGATTTTCATCATCGCACAACTCAGCTTACCCGTACATGCACTGACTCGAAGGCCTACTTTGCTCACGTGCCATAAGCAACAACATCTAACTACACGTCGATGCATTGCAAGTAGTGATCGTCTGTTCTTTACATGCATGAACACGTGTTTACTTGCTGCGTTAGAAACGGTTTTTACAATTTAAATGCGATAACCGCATTGACTGGGGTTGTTTCAACACTAATTTTGTGATGTCCAAGCTGACACCAACAGCGCACGTCATTTCAACGTGAAACGTTCGACGTTTCTGCAAGCACAAGCCAAAAATGGTGCATGAATGTCTATTCAAAACAGGAAAAATACTGGAGAATGAAAACCTCCAGGTTTGGCTGTTAAGCCTGCGAGAAATCAGCCTGCCACGTACTAAAGTTAAATAAGTTTTTTTAAGGCATTTTAGGGACCCGATTCGGGTCCCTAGAATTAAAAATCAGGTCCCTGGAACCAGAGATTATTATCATCGGCTCCCAAGATTGAGAGAAAATCCGGTCCCTAGAATCAGAGAAATTGGGCCCCTACAGGTCTATACCGGGTACCTAACATTTTCCTTAAAAAAAAACCTGGTTAAATACTAAAAATGTTTCTGTAATTGGAATATTACCATTGATTTTATTTGGCTGGCGGCACTGGATGACTCATCCTCATTCTATAACCGTTAGCTGGGTTTATACTTTATCTGCCACGCCCAGATTTTTGCGCATCTGAGCACCTGATCCTTAATCTGGCAGCTCTTTCCCACCTATACGACTTCGATCTCAACTTAGCTTGCTATGGAGACTTTATCCATCAGTCAAGGCGCAAAGACTCGATAACCTTCGTCTTTTTCGATGCCGTGGCGTTTTTGCAATTGCTATGGTTTCTTTCTCATGTTTGAAATTCTTCACTTTCGCCAAATAAACTCAACTCATTTTCATTTTCACAGCGCAACTAATTGTGTATTTTTACACAAAGGCTTTAACAAGCTCACTGTTTGGTATTAGCACCATGCAATAGAGCTGTCCATAAATTGCAAATTTAATTAATTGAAGAAAGTACTTAACAGGGTGGTTGGGGTTGGTCATCCATCAGTAATTCAGAGTCATATTACTAAACAATCAGGGACTTTTTCTAGTGATGTTGCGTACAAGCAAAAACATCGAGCCTAACGACATTCAAACTGAACACTAATATCGACCCTAAAAATTTTAAAAACAATAGATTCTTGATAAATATAAATGCTACAATAATTTGAATCTTTGCGTAGTTTTCTTAACCTAGCTGTGCTTCACATATTATACCTTGAAGTATTTTAATGTGGCAAACAAATGTTTAGCAAATATGTCATTCATTCATTCATTTCATACCCACTTTTCCTCTGGGAGGGTCGCGGAGACAGCAGTAATGGCCTTTTCTTTCCTTAAATATTTGTAGGTTTTAAGGAGTTTAATCCAGTGACATGGCGGTAAGGTTGGTGGAGAGTTGAATCGACTTTGGTTGCATGACACGATCTTCCCCAAACAAGGCAGGATATACCAAAGCTGTTGTTCTGATTGTATCTTGGTTGCTTCCCTAATATGCTTTTGAATAGCTTCTTCAATATGTTGTTTATCGTTTATAGTTTGGTTTTTGTTTTCTGGATATATTTCTTTTAGCTGAGAATGCGGTCCACTTCGATTCCAAGATAGACTGGATTTGCGTAGTAACTTAATGTAACTCTAGTCCAGTTCACTGACTAATGTCATGTGGCCTTTTTATTTCTGAGTTGAAAAGCACACAATTGGGTCTTGGAGACATTTGGCTTGAGATGGTTATTGATGTAGTGTTTTGTCGGTAGATTTTGCAGTTCTGAGGTTTTCTTCAACGGCTTCGAAAGTGCTGTCTTGTGACTTTATGTACAAATCGTTTGCGTAGTAAGAAACACCTGGTGACGTCATCGGTGGGTTGGCCATTCCTGTAGATGTTGCACAGCAATGGAGCCAAACCACTACTTTGTGGTCAACTCCGGTATTTGCCCCAGATATTCTTTTTTGGTTCAGCTCTACGATGAACGATAGGTCGTCAACTAGGGTTTGGTCTGAAACCCACAATGGTACGCGTGGCTCAGTAAATGAAACGTCACCCTCCACAAAAAGACACAATCAAACTCAGGGGCGTAACGAGGTAAGATGGCGCCCGGGGCAAGAAGCAAAAGTTTGGCGTCCCCATGTTCGAATCTGAGGTCTTTCGGAAGCAAATGTTGGCCTACTATAATAAAGAAAGTACCTGTAGCATTGTTAGGGCTTTTCACCCCTTCCCGCAGTTATTCGTCGCCCCGATAGTGATTCGACGCCCGGGGAATCGTGCCCCACTTGCCCACCTTGTTACGTCCCTGATCAAGCCACAACGCAATACGCCATGTAAACACACTATTGCCGGGGGTGACGCTTGACTGAGTTTGGATCAAATAGTTTTTATTCAAGGGCAGACTCAGGTTTACAAACCAGGCACGGCACAGGAATCGGCAGGCCGGCAGGAAATATCTTCCCATTCTTGTAACCCTGCTGCTGAACCTGACAGCAACGTATTCTTCAAGTGCTAATGACTGCACAACTCAGTGGCCTAAGCTTTGTCTGGGCTCACTTTGGATACTTACAGTACGACCTAAAGCTGGTAGTGATTTTCAGCAAAACACTTCGCCCCTTGCAGGTGCTCTTTAATCTTTTCATGATTTTTCTCTGCACAGACGGTTATCCCAGATCATGCAAGGACATCAAAGCTGCTAAGAGCGGGCTGCAAACCATCCGACCTGACAACTCTGAACTTGAGTTCCAGGTAGGATGAATAAATGTGCCTGAGTGGGGGTGAAGATCACTGTCCGTTTCATTTCCATTTCTAGACATACTGCGACATGGAATCGGTGGGGGGGGGATGGACCCTGGTCGCCGCTATACATGAGAACAACATAGAAGGGAAATGCACTCTGGGAGACAAATGGTCCAGCGAACAGGGATCAGGTTATTATCAAAAGTATAATGGTAAGAGTCCTTTTTGACGTTTTATTCTTACTGTAGATTCAGTGGTGTAGGAGTTGGGGGTGCGGGGGAACAAACGCAAACCAAAAGTTTTTATTTTTCAAAAATTTTAGAAAAATCTCAACAAATCTGGGCAAAGAAGTTTCGACATTTTACTGAGTATGTAAACAAAACTTTATTATGTCATAAAAAACACATTTAAATATATATCAAATAAACAAACTGTTTCTAGTAACTTCGTGTTTTAGTGTGTGAGAGTTGATGAGTAACTGATTCACTTAAAAATTTTGGTAAAACAGGCGTTCACTTTTTTGCTTTACTCATTGTGCACTGTGGAAATCGGGTATGCTGCAGCTGCAGGGCACCTACTTCATATTAGTAGAGTCCATGCTAGGCAAGAACAGAAAAGCTTTGCTTTTATTTTAAGTACTGTGTTTGGATGAGCACATTTTACCTTGCATTGTACTGAATGTTGCTTGTATGTCCTCAGCAAAGTGTGAGGTTTCTTGCTTACAGCAACGACCTTGCTGTGAGGCAGATGCTCAGAGTACTGAGCCATCTGGCTTCTGACAATGTTCGTGCACAGCCAAGCGTACTTTTATCAGTTGGGTTATTAAGAACCAAATTTCAAATACTACATTTTCTATTTTCAAGTCTGTGGGCAACGTGATAAAGGAAAATAGAATCTATCAACATCTGCAGAAATTTTGTAGGAAGATAGCTTGTCGCATAAAAGCTATTCGGGCAAACTTGGGGAAATTCGGGCAAAATATCCTTTGCGCCTCCATATGCTTAGATTGTTCGGTAACGTTGCGTTTTACCTGTTATTGTGTAGGAACAAGAAATTGGCAGAATATTAATCTTTTCGGTGACATCAACGACTTAACAAAAGACGACTACAAAAACGCTGCCTACTTCAATTTGCAGGTGCGCTGTGTATATGCACAAATAGGTGTGCTGTTTTCATGTGCAGATGCGTTGTATATGAAGTACAGTATTTGTTTAAAACGATCCTCCCGAGACGTACGTGCTTACATGCGCTTTCTATTTTTCAGGGGAAAAATGTAATGATTTGGCACGTGCCCAACAACCTGCCTATCGATGAGATCAGCAACCGCGCGTTTTTGAAATATTACACTGACAACGACTTCCTGAAAAACTACGGTTCTTCTCTGTTCTCGTTGTATTCAAACAACGCTTCCATCGATTCGGCGGGTGCGTAACTTCCCGGTCCTTGAACGAACTGTTGCTGTTTCGAACCAAACTATCTGCACTGCAAGTGATGGAACGGAAACCGCAAGCATTAAAGACAAAAACGACCTTCCAGTTCATAATTGATGCTGTTTAGAGCTCCGTTGCCGTTTTGTTGCTTGTTTGCTGAAGACTATTTCAGACGTATTTAACGAAAGAATACCCTAACCGTAACCGTTTGACTCCGCTTGAATACGCATTGTTCTACCATGAAAGTTTGACGCAAAACTCCAGTGAACTTCAAATTTGCAGTTTTTTCGACTCGATTTTGATGTTTTTCTACAGGATCATACAGGTACTACAACCTCATCGCACCACGCATCAAGTATCTTGTCGGGAACGACACTGTCGTCATGGAAGGGATTCCAAAATCACAGCTACCACACGTAAAAGCGGGATTCGTCCAATTTCGATCGTTTGATCATAGAGGATTCGCCTACGCTCTATGTCCAGGCGTCAAGTATGTACAAAGTGCTTTGCTTATTACAGTAGGTGCAAAATGTGTTATTGTTTAGTGAAAACACGATAAATTGATCAGTTTAAAATACAAATAAAAGCAATGAAATGTTTTCAAAATGGTTTTGAACTATTTTCAATTTTAAACTTCAAATACGGCAACAAAAGAACTTGTTCAGCTAGCCTGCTGGCCTAAAACATTAAATATTAGAATCTGTATGTCCTCAATGAAGTGGCCTAAAACACTTAGTAAGCCAAATTAAATATGGCGGGAAAACCTGTCCCGCAGGCCCGTAACCAGGTTTTACGCAACGGGGTTTGATCTGGCCTATCAAGATTTGAAATTTGAAAAAACATATACAATTCAGATTGACTAAATCCCGCCTCGTACTCTCATCATCAGTGCTCCATTCGATAGGGGTTTGGTTGGGGTGTGGTCAGTACGCATTGGTTGAAACCCTCTGTGAAAAGCGACGGAAAACATGATCGTCGGAAAGATTTTTTATAAGAGTGGATAGTGGATTTTTCCAGGGTCGCCAAAAGGATTTCTCTAGTATTATGGCGCGTTCTGACGTGCATTTTAGCCCCAATGCGAGTGCCACTGACCCCGCTAAGTGAGCACCTGCCCCAATAAGACTTTTGACGCATGAAAGACCCAGGGGTAAAGTCGTTCCATACTGTGACCCAACAGCTGAATTGACGACATGAGAAAATGAACTCCGACTAAAGTCAACGCATCAGTCAGAGCCAGCGGCATTAACAGTTTCTCACTGCACAAGTATTTTATTCACTCTGGCGTCAAAAACTTAAAACGCACGCAAAAACCAAAAGAAACCTTTGGATCGCGCAAACTCTTTTTCGAGAAAACGTGATATGTGAAACCACGAATTTTAGTTTGTTTCAGGGCTCATGGCATTATTTGCTTACCCTGGCTAAACATTCAGGAGCGGGAAACACAGCATGAAAATCTGACCATTGTTTAACGGGGTTCTCTTAGATGCCGGGACAAACCCCCAGATATGTGCGATCTTTTATGATTTGAACGTTTCGATGGTTGGTGACGAGTTTCAAGAGATAAAATTATGNACAAGTTGGCGCCATGTTTGAATGTACAAAANGGACGACGACGACACTTCAAGCGTTCTGATTGGTCGTTGCTTCTTCGGGTGTTGCTCCTGCCTCGAATCGTGCTGAGTCATTATCTTCGCGCGGGAAAAAATATGTGCTGCACTTCCAGGTCTGAAAGGCCGTTTGGTGGCGAATCTTTATTAAGCCGACGTCGCAGAGAGGCAGGGACATCGCCTGTTCTTGCCGCGCTGTAGTTTGAAGCATGGTTGTCGGGGGTTTAGGACTCACGTTACAATTCGGTGTTTGTGTTGCTAGGCAACAAACCCGCCGCAACAAAAGGGAGGCCAACAGTGGTGGAATTTCATTTCACCACCAGCTTCATCAGCTCGAAACTAACAAAAAACGTTTTCTACATACGAAAATATCAAATTTCTGAATCCAGAGGGGCCAAGGCCACCTCCTTCTCCCTTTCGGACGGCTGTGAATGTAAACCTTGCTGTTTGCTGTCAATGTTCGTTAAAACAAGTGGTAAGCTTTTCCCTTCCTTCCTAACTGCAGGTAGTTGCGTGGTAGACTTAAGACGTATTACGAAACTCGTTGGATGTGACAAGGAAACTTGCAAGGGCTCTGCGTTTAACCGATTTATCTGTTCTAGAATGACGACCGGAGATTCATCTGAGGTATGCGTGGGCGGAGGGAGAAGGCGCACTTCCAACACATGCGGCGATTTTGCCGGTGAGTACGGACTTCACTTGCTAAACCGGCGATTTCTTTGTATCCTTAGCGCTCTTGCAAAATTTGACAAACTTTGTTGTAAAGCAGATAATTGTGAAGCTGAACTTGCCTTTGCTGTCATTGAGCTGAGCAGCAATCCAAGATTTTATGATTTTCGAAAGATGTGCTGGAACTGTGTCTCTGTGCGCAGCAGTTGCTTTGAACAAAACGAACTAATTTTCTACGTCAAAGTAAAACTTGAAAATTCGGAGTAACTTGCTGGTCCGATGTAAAGGTTGATGGATTAGGGGAAACCATTACGTTTAATATCGCGTTTGCTTCCAAGCAGACATTTGCATTTTGGTTTGATGTCTTCGCACGAAGGATTTTCACGATTCACGTCATGCTATTGTGCACTGAAGCACGATCCTCTATCGCTATTGGTCACTGACCACACTAATGCACCTCCCGAGGTGGTCGTGCTGACAGGCTATTCTTCTCCACCTGTCAACGAACAGCGTCTGTCAAAAACCTTTAAGCTGCGAAATGACGTTGTACTTAGCAATAAACAGTGCAAATTACCAAGGTTTCCAAACTTACATCAACATTTTAAGTCCCGGTACTAAATTACAGGGTTTATATTTTGTACGAAACTTGTAATTGCTGTAGCTTGCACAACGACAAATTTTAGTAATGGTGCTTTTGCCCAAAGCATTTTTAATGAGTGCAACATGGTAAATATTAAGCCTGCACGCTCTTGCATACAGCTCTTTGAGAAAATTTTCTGTCTGAACGTTTATGAAATATACGACAAAGAAACTCTGCAGCATACGATGCATGAATATGCAAAGGGGGGATCTTCCTTGTGAGAATGTTGTATCACACTCATCGTAACGTTTCAAGCGTGGACGGAAAATGTTTTTTTTCGCTCAGTTTTAGTAAATTTCATCGACTTTTAACAACCTGCCATTCGTCAACAGGGTGGGGGGGTCGACGCGGAGATGTAGCATCGGAAACTCTGCCATCAAACTCAGGAAGATCCCTTCGCGACATCAGATCCAGTATTCTTATTTTCACAAGATGAGCAGAAATCATCAAGAGATGGACTTGACGCGCTTTTTGTACTGTATATCAGCCTCAACGAGTTTTCCTATCGCCATTTTATCCAACATTGCAACCAAGCACCCTGAGTAAGCTGTCCGGTCATCCTTCAGTTGTCCTCACCATGTTCACACTCGTGTTTCATTAAAACATTGTACACGAGGAATTTGAGACAAGTTTACTCACACACTAAAGCAGTTGTATCTTCTTGTGTGTATTTGATATTTATTTCGGGTTTGTTTTTCTGCGACTTGTTTATAGAAAGATGATGATATTTTGTTATTCGTAAATTTCGTCTTAAATAAACGGCAAACGTGTCATTCTAACATTGTGGAGTTAAAATTTGAGAAAAAACTATGAAGTTTTAAAAAACTTACATAAAAGTATAGGAAAAAGAACTCTACTGCTGTAGGATTTTTATTTAGTTCATTAAAAATAGAAAGGTTATTATCCACGGTTCGACATTGCCTTAGGAATTCGCGCTTCAAAAACTTCTTCAATTAACTTTCAAAACTTGCTTGATTCTATTTGATGTTTTCACTTCTCTCACTATTTTGCCTCCCTTGGTTCTTTTCCCCAATACCTTGCAACAAAACTTCGAAGCATCTCTGCCAAGATGTTGCGAATGGTCAAATATACCGGAGTGAAGTCTGCTCTGTCACTAAACGATTGCTTTCAACATGACTGTTTCGGCAAAGGTTCAAGATTCTTGCAGCAAAAAAATCAGTAAAGGCTTGCTTCAGCACTGATTTCAAAGAAGTACGTAAATACGACACGCATATGTGTCTGTAGTTCTCTGTATTCCAACAGCATCGTCTGCACAACAGTATAATTGGCCTTCCTTATAACAGCAATGCGGAAAGTACAATGCAAAGTTACTTTATTCTTCCATATTTTATTAAGGTCACTGAAACATTTAAGAGACAAATGGATGTTTAGCAAAAGACATGACGTGCCATTTAATCTGATTTCATAATCTTGCTGACAAGCGTGCTGTTTTTTAGAGTACTTTATATTTTTAGTTTGGGATGCAAAGAAAGGCAACTATTGTCTACAGAACCACTGAGCGTCTTATTCTCGCCCTCAATAGGAGTTCCCACAATCGGATGTGCGTGTGCCACAATGTCTATAGTAGGAGTCTCAAAACATGCGGGCCGCATGTGGCCCGCAGTGGCTCTTTGTGCGGTCCGGGATGCGTTTAGGGAATTTTCAAATAATTAACATTTACGTTATTTAGTTGATTCACCAGTGTTTATAAGTGCTCGGTCAGCGACTGAACAAGTTCCTTTTAAACCAGTGGTTTTGAACGCGGGGAAATCACCCATTGGGGGGCGATTTTATGCGTTGTGGGGGTGCTTTTGTGATTTACGAGATTTGGGGGGGCGGTTTCGGTTTCCAGGGGGCGATTTTTGCAGGTTAAAACATAACGAAAATATTGAATTGGTTAAAAAAACAATATTTGTTGCTTTGTAATTAAAAAGCATTTGATGCACTTTCGACTCCATGATTCAAAAACAAAGATTATAAACCACACATCGGACTGGTCACGCATCAGTCAAGCTAATGGTGTTCTGTGCTTCTGTGCAACGCTTCACTGCACCAACTATCCACGACCACTGAGATCGTCACTGGTTGAGAGCCAAGCATTGCGGATCTCACGAAGATCATAGTGCAACCGATTCTGTGACCTGAAACTGGAAATTTTGACTTTATTTTGACTTATCAATTTTCTGCGTTTGCAATTGCAAAATAATTCAGCCTTTCGTCTTGAGGTTAACTCAGAAGCATATTCATTCAGCGTACTTTACATTTTTAAAGCATTTGGTTATTTAACCTTAGCCATGTTATGTTTTGGTAGGCACATTAATAACTACAGTATTGTCAAACCTGAGAATATCGTAAAGGTAAAGTACTATATATTCAAAAACCAAGTAAGTACTTTAAGATCACGTTTCTTGCCTTACCACGCCATAGCTTAATATGCAATCGTCTGGTAGTGGGCAAAACAACATTACCACATCAGAAGTCGCAACAAACCAATTATTATTTCAGAATTGCAACTAAACTTGCAATAGCATATCAATATCAGTTGTAGCTTCACTAAATATTGGTAAGAGAAAACTGTGCTGCAAGAAAGGTTTGACGCAACGATACATTTTGACCTAAGACCTTATGACTTTGGAGTCGCTCATGGTATCAGCGTGAAATTTGGTTTGTGAACGTTTCGTAAGCTTTAAAAACGGCAAAATTTTTTGAATTTATGGACTGTTGGTTGCCCTAATTATGAATGTGCAGGTATTTTGTTGAGTCTAATGTTCAAAATAAGATAAAAGAATAGAGAAACTGTTGCACTGAGTAGTTTGCTACTGTAGGTTGGTTAACCCAGTCCCAATCGTTGCATGATGAACGTCACAAAAGGACATCAAGCAATAAAATTTGCCACCCTGTATGCATCAGCACACGGGGTTTGGACGTTTCTTGTATAGTATTAGTTTTATTGTTCTGATAGTGGTCGAAAGCAACCAACACTGATATAGCTATCGGAAAATACCCAATTAGTCAAATGCTATTTTTTAAGAGGAAGACTTCAGCTTCTTTGAAGGTAGTAACAATATCCAAACAATCGTAACACTGCTACCACTAAATCATCGCATCGACTTTCGCGACGATAGTGAATATCAATTGCAAGTTGCTGTCAAGTTTGGCCCAGTTAATTTTCGTCGTGAACTGTCACAAATCCCTGCAACCGTATGTGCTAGTATTAGCAAAAGTGCCTTGAAACAAGTCTTCATCGCCTTCGGTAAAGCATATAGCCAAACCATTGTTTCGTAGGCAAGAAATATGGCAGTCCATTGTCATGTGTTTTTTAATCTTTGGTTGATACCTTGAGTAAAAACAACGTAGGCCTACTGAAGTGTGTTCTGTTGTAAAAATACTGAAAATATGGCTGTTGTGAGACAATTTACGTAGCAATTAACGGCTAGGAAAACTAGTAACAGCTATAGCCGTAAGTTGTAGAACGTGCTTTTCGTGTTTTTCAGTCAGTTCCAGTGTTTTGGTGTGCTGTGGATATAGCTGTACTGTGTTCATCTGACTTATGACAGAGTGTAACAGAACAGTAGGCTGGAAAGGAGTAATTTAGACCCTCAAGTAAGAACACCCGATCTTGGCTAAACTAAGGAGTCCAAAAATCCTTTTCGCCACCTGTTGTTTGATGCTTGCTATGAAGTCATTCTGTTGTGAGAACACGCCGAAAGTAACACTGCATAGAAAGTTATTGACTGAAATACCTTTTTGGCAGCTAACAAACGTAAGCGAATGCGATTACACCATGCAGGAACGTCTCATCGACATCCAAAGCGACGATGAAGCCCGTGCTATACTTCATTCACACAATTGATCAAATTTTGGATAAAGTGCAGAGAGCGTTTTTGAGAACGTTGTGGAGAAGTGAAACTATTATTATTAGTGTTTCCCACGACGTATTTTCCTGAGCAAGGGTTCTGCCAAATACTACACACGCGTAATAAATACCGCAATCGCCTTGACATGAACAAACTCGGGGAAACGCCATACGACTTAAACTGACCAACTTGCAACATGCTTTGAAAAAGCTTGCAGAAAAACACCATCGCATGGTTCGCATTAGTTGGAATCAGCTGTTTTTTTGGAAATGAACATTTTTTCTTCAAATGCATCTGCATTCGTTTTGTGTTGTGCTAACTGCTTTGCCCGTTTATATTTCATTGGCACTGAATTATTTTCAAAAGAAAATAATATTTTCAGACCACGTAAAATAATAGGAAGGGGGGCGGATTTCAAGCAAAGTTCCTGTAGGGGGGTGATTGTACAAAAAACGTTGAAGACCACTGTTTAAACGAACACAGAGACTGCTAGAAATGATTTGCTTATAACTCACGATACCTTTCGCAGGAAATAAGACGTAAAAGTTGTTTCTAGTAAAGTTTAGGTACCGCCATTGTTGCTTCAGCTTCATAACGCGGCCCTCGGGTTACTTTATAAGTCCCCATTTGGCCCTCGGCACAATTTGAGTTTGAGACCCCTGGTCTATAGGATTTTCTGAAATGCAAACCATGCTTTTTCAGGCTATTTATTGAAGAAAACCTAGAGAAAGGCAACATTGGTCTGAACTTAAACAACTAAGACATTTCGTTTAAACTTGCTGTTACTCGAAGTAACATTCAAATTGATATCCAGCACTTTAATTGCTGGACTTGTTTACTCTGAAGATCCCGTTCATTGCTAAGTAAACTTTCAGAGTTGTGACATTACCGCCAGATCTGCTGTGAATTCGTAACATTGAAAATAAACAATGTGTGCGTAACATGGAAAAAAATTTTTTAAATAGCTTCAATATTGAAAATAAAAAGTCTGATCTAACATGTTTGAGATTAAATGAAAGACCAAACTCTCTGAACCACCCGGATTTTGCAAAATCAAGTTTTCTGTCTTGCAAAACGAATGCAAGCGGTGACGAGCCAGATCGCTCGACAAGTGTGTTCATAAAACGCACCATTATATTTAGTTTTGCTCTTTTTTTTATTATGGAAGCTCGCACAAATATTTTAACACAAAGTGGCTAGCCAGCTTTAAAATCTCAATTTTATATATAAACCGCCCATGGCCAGTTACGGCCTTNCGGCAGCCTGCTGCTGTTTTTTTCTGCCCGTGAGTCTCTGGTTTAACGTCATTTCCTCCGCAAACAAACGATTTCTTCTCTTCTCCAAACCGGGGACTGCTTTGTGAGTGGTTCTGCTAGAGCAGGTATGGGGAAGCTATTTATTATCACGGGCCGCGTGAATTGTGCATTGTCGAAAGCGGGCTGCAAAATCAATTGATTTTATCCTAAAATTCTACCTTTATCTAACTATGAGGAAGAGTGACTTCTCTTGACTTACTGTCTAAGTACCTGCTCATCATGGAGCTTCGTTTTGACACGATGTTGTATTCCAACTTGGGTAACGAAAATTCTGTTGCGGGCCGTATCAAATGTTCACGCGGGCCGCATTTGGCCCACCGACCGTAGGTTCCCCAACCCTGTGCTAGAGTAATGGCGCGTTACAATATCTTCGGAGAAATTGATGGCAGGTTTCAAAAACGTCAAATTTCACAAATGGGAGAAACCACTCAATCGGCATGTTGACTAAAGCGGCTTTGGTTTAATTTGATGGCATTTCTGAGAGAGCATCTGCTTTTTAACTTCTTTCCACTCATAGGAATAGTAAAAACGGATGATGATTTTGGCCAAGAGCTTACAAACAGGTGGACGCGTTCTTGTCTATCGATACTTAATCAAAATATCATTGTGGAACCAGACCCCGTATAGTTAAAAGGCGTGAAAGTCGTGAAGTTAGTCTGAAGTCACGTTTTGAAAGATGAAAAAATTAGTTACGGAAGTAACTAGAAGCAAGGTTGGTGGCAAGCATACGATCTTGAAAAGCATCAAAATGTGTTGTTCTAGTTTGTTTTTTGAAGTGCTTTGCTTGATCAACGTAAAATGAAAAAAAGGTAGAACTACATTTCTGCCCAACATTTCTATTTTATTGATTTTGTTTCATTTACAATGTTTGCTGAAATACAATGATCATACTACAATGACCAGTGGTTTTCAACCTGGGGTTCGTTTGCCTTTTTCCTTAGGGTCGCGAGAGCTTCTGATAAAAATTTTCAAACTTTCTTCTGCATTTTATATTCAGCCTATGGAACAACTTTTTGTTGTAGCGAAAATAATAGAATCACCTGGCAAAAATGATTGCCTACTTTTTCATTCAAAATTGTTTTAAGTGTGATTACGACCATTACAGTACTGTGGCGTTCGGCAACGCACCAGTAGCAATAACGTTGTGATGTATGGATGTGTTGTGTTTGTAAATTAGATATCTGAATACCCTAGCCAACTTGGGAGTTATTCTAGTTTTGATTGAGTTGTGCTGTGGAGTAATTTGCACACGACACGGTTCTCTCTCACTGATGCTCCCATGTGCATAATTTAATAAACGAATCTATGTTCAACCTGATGATATCGTACGTTATTTTCTAGTCATCGTGATTTTCTGTTGTGCAAACACAACTGTATTTCACACGCCTGACTGGAAATTTTCGCAAAGCGGTCGTTAGGTTAAATTGGGTTGCAAAATGGGTCGCTGCATGAAAAAGGTTGAAAACCACTGCTTTATCGTAACTGTAGATTAACAAACTTTATTTTCGATTTCTGCTTCGCACATGTATTGAAACGTTTAATTATATCTCACCATTACCATGGAAAAAATGTCGTTTTAGCTGGGGTTGAAAATTTTCAAGAGCTCCATGACGGGGTAAGAAGTTTGCAAACTCCTGCAATCCTGTATACGTCGCGCAAAATCTTCAGCGACTCGAACGCATTCCTTATGGTATGGAGATTTCCCTGATTTCCAGGATTGCTAGTTTCAGTTCACCATTTTTGAGGGTCGTTGCGTGCACGTTATGCTCAAGATACCCCGCAGATAAAAATGTGGGGTTCAAGATGAACGCGGGGCCAACTCAACGTTACCGTTCTTGATGATCAGTCTCTCCTGAAATCGCTCCCGAAAAAACAATTTGGAACATATTTTGGAAGGAACATGATTTGTAACCAAAGAGACGAAGATAATTGAAACTTTGAGGAACGATAATATACAGAGTGAAGCTGAAGTGCAGCAAAAATCATGAAATTTGCATGGGTTCTGTGCTTTTGGGACACAGTGCACCACTTGAAAAATGCTTTGAAATTTTCAATATACGAGTATGGGATTGGAAGCATTTTGAAAACAATGGAGCACCGATATATCAGCATTCAGCACTGTTTCCAACTTATGGCCTGAATTGAAGTGGATGATCTTGATTTATGCAGCATGAACGAATGTCTTCGAATGACAGATGTTAAAATTTCAAATTTGTTTAAAGAGCAATAATTCGATATATTGTGGAAACAACAGAACTAAAATGTGCATCTGTTTGCAACCGCATTGCTAAGATCTATCATCGTAGTTACCGCGACTGTGTGCGGCATTCTATTGTGTGCTTTTACAAAAATATGGACTGCATGTGCAAGCACCAAAGAATCATAACTTGATAATTGCTTTCGCCCGCAGGAAAAATTCATTCGATGCTCGTAAGCACAAGCAGTGACGTACCGAACATAAAAACACCTCTCTTCTCTGAATTCACATCTTATGAAACTTGACTAATAACGTTTATCAAACAACGAGGAGTTGCTGAAATAATCACAGGCGTTCGCAATCAACGAGAGATCCTTGTTTTCCTAAACGTTACGCTGCAACCCATTTTGGCTGCGTAACATAATTCGTAATCAGTCACTTCATGATCGTCGGTCGTTTAAATTGAATATCACGCACTTGCAATGTTTTTGTTTTCTTCTACCAAACACAGCTGCAGCTGACTATTTTCGTTACGCCTGTGACGTCAATGGTTTGATGATTCACAATTCCCCGCAAGCACGAACTTTCTATAAGAATTTTTGTGTCGCAATCGTTTATGATGTCCGGTTTCGATTGGCTGCCAATAGATTCCCTCCCCCTTCCGGACGCAACTCAAGTGATTTTGTACGGTCCTGTGCGGCAGAAGAATGACTTGCTTAAAAATTCAGCAGCGACGGGGTAGCTTCACATGCAAAAACAAAAAAGACGACAGCGTGAGCAAGCAACTGCTGTGGAAAGACCGTTGATCGCTTTGTTAGCACATTGGGTGCAGTCATAGTGGCGACTCCAGCACTCTGGCTCAGTCCGAGACTTCGATTACGATTTGCATTGTAGAACGTGAGCTTGCTTGCTTCGTATATTTGTGCCACCACCCACTACACTGATTAAGGTTGTTAACTCCATCGGGCTCTTTTCATTAGACCTTGTCAGCGTTCATATATTTTCGTTCCATGTTTGGCCTTGCGCGTTCATGTTGCAGATAACCTGAATCAAAAAGGATCCCGCTCGTCCAGGCCTTCTCTCCACTTCGTTCGCCCACTCTTTCTCGGGTTCATCCGTTAGAGCCCCAGCTGCCTTCCACAATTAAGTTTTTTTTAATAGCCTATAATTCATATCAGATTGCATGTTTTTTGAAGCAATTAATTTGCCTAAAGCATTGAATTTAAATTCCAATGGACAGTTCCGATTCGAGAATAATTTCAAACGAACGAAAATTCTCCAGTACCTCGGGCTAATATGAATGAGCCTGGTACGCAGAAGACTAAAGGCGGCTTCACACAGAATCCGGTTACGGCTTACGAACCGGCTTATAGCCAGCGGCAGTCTTCCCACATGCAGCAAGAACACCATCACCGACAACCACGGCAATCCGGCTTACTTAAACCACTTTTAAGTAAGCCGGAAGCCGGTCGAAATCGAGAAAATTCACCCGGATACGGCCAACGGAGCCTGTGTGAAGACTGTCGTTGGCCATAAGCCGGATCGTAAGCCGTAATCGGATTCTGTGTGAAGCGGCCTTAAGTGGTGTTACCATTGCTCTGTGACGTACATCACGTAACAATGGACGAGTTCTCATGAGAACTTCTCATTCATTGTTACGTGACACCACTGAGCAACGATAGTGAATGGAAATTTCAATGACGCAAGCCTCGAACGATTATTTTAATCACAAAAACCCAGAAAGCTCTTAAACGGAAATGAAGTGTGGAACAATTACAAAGCCATCCAACTGACGCAAACATGTTGTTCTTTGTTGGTCTTTCAGCAAAACTTTCAAAAAATCATGGCTGATACATAAAACATATCTGGTTTTCACCGTAATGAATTCATTCCAAACGCATGATCACCATAGGAAAGTCGTTTTCAAACAGAATTTTGAACACTGTCAAGCTCATACAAAACATAATTTCAAACACGATTTCCTTCCACTGAGGAAACCTAAGTTGCATTCTTCATCCACTTACCACGTACGATTGTGATTTGGTTCGTTCCTGTGTTTAAACACATATCTTCCTCAGTTTATGCCCTCATTGACATAATGCGTTTTAGTCATTGATCGGTGAGAAAAGTTTTGCATCGAATATCAGCTGATGACGTAGCAATTTACTACAAGTCACTGCCACGGTAGGGTGCTGAGTGTCGCGTGCAGTTGCGAATGGTTTCAATGCGCAAAGCTGGCAATGCAGCCGAGTCACTGACTTTCTTTCAGTCACAGGATCAACGTTTCTACAAATCAGACCAGACAGCGAAAATGTATTGAAATATACAAGCGGGCAAAAAGCGGCTCATTTTTAGGAAGTTACACCGAACCTTCAGGAATGCGCTCTACAGCATCAGTTAGTTCACCTCAATAATTAGGAAAACGATCGTTTTCATTGCCAGCGGAACTTCAGTGAAGGAAACGCAATACCAACTGAACAATAAACCATTCTGTCGCAACATCGAGTGGTTTCTGAGATTTTTGCGTCGTTTTTTCATATACAGTATGACTTTTCAAGACTTCCGAGATTCAGTCACTTTCAAAATGTTTTTTTTTCACTTCCTGAAGTTGTGAGTGAGAATTAGCGATATTTCGCCCAGATGAAGCGCTGATTTTTGCCCAGTTGGATAGATTTAGCATGCGCACATTTTGGGCAGAAATTTAAATTTTACTCAACAGTGTGGTGATGCCTGAAACTTTCAAACATTTCATCATGCATCAGAGGTGTTTGGTGGCGATCACGAACCAGATACGTCACGTGATCTGCAGCACGAACCGTCTCGAGGTTGTGAGACTCGCCACGAAATTTACAAGCCTGCGTCAGCATCTTCGACTGCTGCAGAGTTAACGGAGCCTCAGAAGTAAACCGACTGTCCTATGCTCTCTGGTTTAAACCTGGTGTTAGTCTGTAACGATTAAAAATTGGCCAGGTCTTTTCTTACGTTTCAGGATCTAATAACAGGCAGTTCTTACACCCGATGCCTGCTTTTCTTCTAGAATACGTATATTTCGGAAGGTCGCAATTATTGCAAGCTTCTTACAGATTTACGTGAAGTTGATAATTTTCCTAATTACGGAAATGCGAAGGTCAGTTATTGAATCAAACTGCAGGCGGAGCAACAAAGCGCTTGCATAGCGCAAGATTCTAAAACTGATTTTGTTTTGTCAGCTGTCTTTTGTTATCAGTTTGCTTTTAAAACAGAAACATGAACATTAAGTCTGTTTTTTTCGCTAAAGATTTTATTTTTACATTTCTAGCTGCGATGAGCCGAGACAAATTTTTACGATGGTTTCCTCTGAATAAAAAGCCACGTCGTAAAAATTGACATTTTGTGGTTGAAGCTTTGACTTCTGACTTTGAAACAAAGTTAATGGGCTTGTTTTTTCAAACTGTTTCAGATATCAGATCAACAGCTTCGAAAACATAAACAGAAAAACATCGCTTAAATATATTAAATTGATTGTTTTTAATAAATTGGTTTTACTGCTAGGAAACTTCACTCCGTTTTCAAATTGAAAAGTTAATCGCGCCAAGAGAAATTGACCTTGAAGTTGTGTAATATTTTTTCATTGCAAATCAGCTTTGTCTGATGTGTGCGTGGAAACCGTGAAAAGAATAATATTTTTCAAGATTTATTGTAGGATTTGCAGAAAATCAGGTTGTCAGTACAAAAGCTCTTTTCTATAATGGAAAGTATCTGGTGGAAGATCATCTCCTTCCTGGCATTATTTGTTGGGTTTATAGCGTTGATCTTAGCCATTGTAGCTGAGGTGAGATTGTTAGAAGTTATATGAAACACGATAAGAATCACTGCAGCGGCTGTAGAAATGACAACTTACATGGCAAAAATTTTCTGTATCTATACCAAGGGATCCCAAAGAGGGGGTAAATTACCCCCGGGGGTAATATGTGATTCTTCAGGGTTAACGCGGAAGCAAAACCATAATGTTGTTCTGTATTACGAGCGATCACTGCAAAATAAATTTTCGACCTGAAATGCGAGCAGAATTAAAAACAGTGGTGGCTGTCACCAGTTCTTTTTACGACGCAAATATTAAGGGTAATAAGACATAATCTCTACCTTCATTTGGGTAACGGCTCGAACAAGTTTGGGAACCACTGATCTATACGAAAAAATGTTGACGCAACCTTATGCTAAAGCTCAAACGTATGAACTGAAAGTGTTTAAAGTCAAAACCAGCAATCTCTTAAAAAAAACATCTGGATTTTCTTTAAAAGATCAAACTACATATTTGCTTCATGAGTCCAGCCCGGCTGGAACGATTTAAAATGTCGTTAGCACAACCCAAGAAGCGTCTTCAGTTTTTAAAAATGTTGTTGTTTCAGGACCGCGCAAAAAAAAGCAACAAATGCTCGACACAAAGTTTATGTTCTGCAACGTCACAACAGCGTGAGTAAATAATATTTGAAGAAGTGTTTCCAGTAAATAATTCTGGTTTAGCATATATCCGTTGCGCTCTCCGTAAGACATGTTTTGGACACCTCGTTTTTCAGGCAGAAAAATGTCAATAAATTTGAGCCAAAGTCCTTCTGTTTAAATGCACACACGTTTTGAAGCTGGACTTGAATTGTATTTCCTAATGTCTATTTGAGAAACTTTCTGACGGCCTGACAGATAAGCATGGTTCAGCCCAAACCTTTCGTCATTCCTTTATGACTAAACATAAACTTTCGCTTTGTTACGCTTCCGGATTATACGTGAATTCTCTCACGATCGTGGTGATTGGCGTAAAATCGTGGAATAGCGAAACAAAAATAGAAGCGAATGGGCAGCAGGGCTCACGCATAGTAAGGATATCGCTAACCAGTGATGCCGCCCAAATCATTCAACACAACTTCAGGCTTGCGATCAAGCATATTTGCATATACTTTGAAGCCTGGCTCGTTATTTCCATGCGTATTTTGCTGAGATCAATATCTTGATGTCAACAGAAGCAGGAAATTTGCCAAGATCTTGTCGGGATGTGACGTCAGGCAGTGGACTTTACCGAATCAGACCTAACAACGACAGCCCGCCGTTCTACGTGAGCTTGCTTAATCAGTTTTGGCCTCATATTGCGATATTTTCGCCCCAGTAACAAGTACATGTCCTTGCCAGACTTACTGCTTCGTGGAGTCAAAAGGACAGGGATGGACACTTGTGGCTGCTGTCCACGAGAACAACATAGACGGGAAATGTACGATAGGAGACAAATGGTCCAGTGAACAAGGCACTACTACCACGACCAGCGCAGGTATTATTCACCGACGTGTACGTTGAGATAAGTTCTGGGTGGAAAAATAAATTTTCTCCTGATTTTATTGTAGGATCGGGAAGTTGGGGAAACAAAGACGTATTCGGAAGAGTTGACGCGCTGACAAGTCAAGATTTCAAAAACCCTGCTTATTTTAACCTGAAGGTAGATATATTACAGCTGTTTTTTATTAGTTTCACTCAGACCCAGTACAAACTTGTGCATTTTTATTTTGAAGGCATCGGATGTGATGATGTGGCATGTACCAAACGATGTGAAACTGAGCGAGATGAACGACCGGGCTTTCTTCAAATACAAAACAACCAACGGCTTTCTAGGAAAATACGGATACAATCTGCAGACACTGTTTTCAAAGCATGTTCCAATCAGAATGGCGGGTTCGTGATTTGTATTTAGAATTTAAACCGCTGTTAACCCGAACAACCCGTGCGCCCTCAAATAGGACACATTTTTAGAGAAGATGGGATGATTTGATGTTCCTCGCAGCAGGCTGCAATTACAAAATGCACAATGACTTCGTGAAGTGCTTGCGCGTTTCTTTCGTCTGATTGACGATCTCAGCAAGGATTTATTCACGGGACAATGCTAATGATACAGTCAACCTGAACCATCATCATGTACCATCATTCATGCTGAAAACATGAAGCAGAATCACTAGCGATTGTCAACATCAACATTAAACGTCCTTGTGCCTTTTTCAAACATTGGCCAGCTCCACTGGCAAATAAGAAACAAAATACAGAACAAAACGTCAAGAAACCCTCTAAATATGGGATTTCGTACCAAAGAAGCACTTTCATTTTCTAAACTAAACCTTTACACGCTTGAAAAATGGAAAAAAATCTCCAATCAGATCACAAACAGATTAAAGGTTTTACGATTGAACACCTGGCAGAAAATTCTTTTTCCAAAACAACATATTCCGATACAGAAGCCTATTGTGTAATAATTTGAAAGTATAATGGCACTCATGAACAATCCTTTAGACTAGGGCTTCCCAACCTTTCTCTGACCATGTACCCTTTCAGCATTCTGAAAGACCAGCATGTACCCCTTCAGCATTTCGAAAGATAAGCATGTACCCCTTCAGCATTTCGACAGATGAACGTGTACCCCTCAAATTTCTTACGACAAAATATTTTATCATGATTATTCACAGGTATATTTAACAATAGGCATATAACGGCTTTTGAGAATACTATTAACTGATACATGTATAAATGTATAAATATTTGGAAATAAAAGGTATGTAAATATATATTTCACTTCTGTTGCTAACCTCAAATGTACCCCTTCGGACAGGCAAATGTACCCCCAGGGGTACATGTACCCCAGGTTGGGAACCTCTATTTTAGACAGAGACAAATTGTTAAATTTTGATGCAAGTAATCAGCAGGTCGTGCAAACATCAGCTGCGACCGGGTCAAATGAGTTTCTTTCATAAGTGATGCATCAGCCCTCGATAATTGTCGGACTGCAACTTAAAGCAGAATGCAGCGGAGCGTGATCCACTGAATATTTTTGGAAGAATTTGCGAGTATTTTCATAACGACAAACGTTTGTGTCGTCACCTGAACACGACGTCCAATCTGTAAACGCAGAGGGGGGGATGAAGCCCCTGGTCAAAACCCTCAATGGGACAAACACTACCGGTGGGATCCCAGGCTGGAACTCGTACAGATACGACGGCTCGAGGAATCCCGATCGGATTAACGACGGGGGAGGTGACATGTACGATGGCGGGAACAAGGTAAATATCTTCCGACGTCAATGCAACGTTTGCAGGTCGATTTTGCTAAACTTGCATTCATGTTCGACCAGGTTGCTTTTCGAACAGACAGCACCAATTTCACGGATATGGTCTACGGTTCGACGTACTTGTAAGTAAAAATAGCTCATCGTTTTCAGTTGAATTGTCAGTGACACTCGACAAACCTTCATTAAATATCGCATAAAATCGAAGTCAGACCCTTGTTTCAACATACAGTCGATTTCACAACACGCCCATTAAGAGATAGAACCGTTGTTGGGATTGAAGAAAAAAATTTTTGTTATTTTTAACCCAACATGTAGAAGGTGAACTGCGAGTATAGTATTTTAACAATTTATCCTCAATCAGGCCCGTAACTAAGCCCCATGGAGAAATTTTCGCCCCCCTGGAAAAATGTGTTGATGCTATCATGTAAAACACATGCAATCGATGTAAAATTTGGACCCCCCCACGAAACGCTTCGCCTTCCCTGGCGCCCCAAGCTGGTTACGGGCCTGTTCTCAATTACTACAAGAGACAGTATTGCGTGAACTGAAACGTTTACAAGAGTTTTGCGACATATTGCTTTTGCATATTTAGCAGAACTTTGAAAAATTAAGGCTAAACAATTTGACAAATTATTCAGTCTTTTTGAGAACCTGATGCAAATTTCATAAACTTTCTTACTGTAAAGGGGTATTTACTCCATGTGCCTAAATGTTGTTTGTATTTATAATAATCAAGCCACCGATATGCGTTTCTGTGATTGCAAGGCTGTTTAGTTTTACATATGCCTCGAGTACAGCTATAACCAAGTGTGACGCAAATTGTTGTAAGGCCTTGGAAAATAAACATTACAATAAACAGTGGGATAACTCATTCTGCGGAAATAAAGGTTCCAAATCGGAAAAATATAAAACCATCGTGAAATAATTACCTTTGAGGTGCAAACGCATTCAAACAAATTTTTTTCTGCTGTTTGTTGATTTACTTACAAACTCCAAGCGCGAAATTGCTTTTTTGTGTAAATTAAAAATGAAGCAGCAGGTCATTCACCACCTCGTAATGAACAATTTCTGAAAATGTTTTGAATGATTTAATGGTCTGTGTTATTAACGCACTCAAGCGGTCATTGATGTAAACCTCTTTGTGCCACATTCGCAGTTCTAAAAAGCATCTGTTTCAAAACAAATACTTTCAGCTTATTTACGCAAGGAATTGAAGTGTCCAGTGCAAGTATCTACCCGTTCGTGGCCCTAGCATGGATCGGCAACACTTACAGCCAACTTCAATATTTTGAATATAAGGTGGGTTTACAAACGAATCAAAATCTGAACGTGTTTAAAATGTCGTGACTGAAGGCATTGAAGCTTTACTGGTTGCAAAGGTGGTGTCAAATTACGGAGCCGACGGAAGCGGAAACTACACAACTTATGTGTCTGACACCATTGTTCAAGGGTCAACTGTCAGCAAATTCATGGCTTACAACGTCTTTGACGCAAATGACCCATCAGTGTGCGAGGTGTTCTTTTACATCGGAAACACAGCAGTAAGTGATCGTTGTATAAATCAGTGGAAAACGCAACAGCTTGTCAAACTTCTCTGATATTTTATTTCATAAAGAGCTGGGGTTCGAAGATACCGACGAGTATGAAAGCAACCAAGTGGTCGAACTCCACCAACAACGCAGACAACAGAGTACGATTTAGCGGCAGAATGCAGAATGTAATTCTCGGATATACCCTACTTTCAAGGTAAGCGCACCTCGCTTGGAAGCATGCGTGACTGAAAACAATAAAATTTGAAAGATCTTTCGCGCAAGTATGACCGAAGGATGCCTTGGCGAAACTTTTGTCAACGGTTCTAATCCTGAGCTTTTAAACAGAAACATTGTAACAAGTTACTGCCATATTTCATTTTTGTAACTAAACGGAGCACAACTTGCCAGCAGATTGGCAATGGAGTTGAGATTCGTTCTTCTGCTGGTGTGAAATGGTCGTAAAATTCTTTTTCGTGCGTTGACCAACAACTTGGCTCAGGATGAAATGTGCAGTCAAAGAAAGTGGTGTGAATGCACCATTTCAAATATAAAACTGTGGTTGAAAAAAGGGTATAGTGGTCCGTTTGCGCCTTGTCAAAGGTAACCGTAACTCCAAAAAATATCTTTCCACAAAAATGTTATTATTTTTGAAAAAATTATTTTATTGACAAATTCCTTGAAACTGAAAGAATTGTTTCTCAAAAAACTGCCTCCAAAAACGAACACGAAATGTATGAATCTGCAGCATGGTTCATTTGCGAATTTCAATGGAAAACACTTCTTTGCTGCAATTGAGCGTAATAAAAATTATCGTCAACAATTTTGCTTGGAAAAAAGAATTTTTCATGAAGAAGTTTTCAGTTTCAAAGAATTTGTCAATTGAAATATTTTTTCTTAAACGTTTTTCCAAAGATAAATGTTAAAAAAATTTGGAGTGAATAGCTTTAAATATGACATAATTTTGCATGGCCCAAACGGGTCACCATACGCATGTGCGTAAATATAAACTGGAAAACCTGTCCCTAAAAGCGCTTTTAATAAACCCATTTATCAGGTGCTTTTGCCGACTTTTACAGACATTTCAATGTCGGTTTAAAAAACGTTAAACTATTAGAGGCAGCATGCTGCCGGCAAAGTAATTATGTCGTCACAATTAAACACGGGTAATGAACAAACAAATGAGCAAGTTCAAGGCACAGCTTTTGGCACTCTTAGTTCCCACTTGTTGTCTAAGATGGTGCACTTTTTTAATCTGAGGCGATTCTGAGAAAGAGCTTTTGCCAATTGCAATGTTTAGAAATGAATGTTGCTTATTTCAAGAAGTTCAACTGTTTTGTGCAGAATGATTGATTATGGCCAAATCACAATAAAAATTTCAGTTAAAAATTTTCTCAAGAAAATGTTATCATTGTCATGTTCTTTCAAGCTAGTCTGGAACAAAAGTCTGGAACAAAACGCGTTGTTTATATTTCGAACATCATTTGCGACAATGACATCACTGCAAAATCAACCTTTTTTTGGAGAAGTCAATTTTTAGAAACCCTAAAAACTTTAGCAAACACTTACTTAACAATTTTGAATAAATGTATTGCTTAAAAATTGTGAATATATGTTTCCAGCACGTCCAGTTAAAAGTTAACCGAACGCCATTCATTGTAAACTCCATGCAGTGCCGTGGCAAGGGTAAGTGAGGCCCCCCCCCGAAATTTCACGTGGGGCCCCCCATACGCTATTATTATGAATTGCAGTAAAAAGTCGTAACCTCTCTGGCAGTCATTTTCTCCTCAACAATATGATTCTTTCGTATCTTTGAAAACAAGAAAAAAACTT
>JGI24159J19872_10001621_pt1 | contig 25262 bp, 19 predicted proteins | sample Ectturendosymbi4_FD_19872 | JGI IMG/M metagenome (IMG submission 19872)
CACACCTGCGGCTGATCAGTCGGTCAGGGAAACGCTGCTGTAGCCATGCCAATGATTCGTTTGAGGTGTGGGGGTTGGCACCATCCTGCTGGAACCATTGGAAGATCCTGACGGCCCCCCTCCGTCGACCAAGTGCTGTCCAGAACATGCCAAGCACCTGGACATATCGCTCGGTGTTGATTGTCACAGACCGCTCGATGTCGTCCATGGGCTGTGAACAACAGTCTCTGACAGCAGCAACGTTGTGTGGTGTCCTCAATGATTTCGGTCGTCCGGAATGTGATTGTCTGTTAGTGTCTTTACGATTGAGGTTATGCACAGTCCCAGGGGTTCTGAACTTGTTGACCCATCTGTAGATCATTGAGGGGACAGGAAATTCACGACATCCGAACCGTTCTTTGAATTGCAATAGAGCTGCGTGGATAGACTTCTGCCGAAAATATGCCTCAGCTATAAATATCGTTTGCTCAGTAGTCCATGGGATCTCGAAGGTCAAATTTGGTAGACTTTTAGAACATTAATTCTACTTGATAAATTTGAAAAATAAAAAGAATTGATTAATTATTTCAAGAGTTATTCAAGTTTAGGTGATGACCGTTTTTTTGTGTCACCCTGTAATAATTAGTATCTTATTATCCAGTTGTCGTGTGTAAAAATTATGATAGTTTGATGTATACTCATGTTCTTCTGTAATTTCTATTGCTAACATCTGAGTGCACATTTTATAAATGTATTTTGCAAGTTCGTATTTATATATGTTCTTTATCTCCAGGATATAAGTGGAAAGAAACATATCTTTTATGGGTAATTGTTTAATCATGTGAATTTCACGTACATTGCATATAGCTCGGTTATTTACTTCTAGAGAATCTACCAAGGTTTTATTTGCAATGCCCCATATAAGAATTGCATAGTGGAGGTGACAATAAACAATAGAGAAATAGACTTTACGAAGCAGATCCATTTTTATGTAAGCCTGCAACGTGTACAGTGCCGCACTACTACATGCAACCTTTTTCCCCACATGAGCCATATGTATATCAGTGGTCCCCAACCAGTGGCTCGCAGAGGAGTGGCTGTGGAGTCGCGAACAACAGCCTAAATAGTTTATTAAAGGTTTGAATTTTTTAGAACTGCCCATATCAACTTCAACATCGTCCGTTATATCAGCAAAACCGAAGCACAGGTAGACTTTTGTGAAGTTCACATTCTCTCCGTTATATAATTCCTATCCGGTGTCTACTACACGGTTTCGATCAACCTTATCGTAGAAATACGCCACCACTAGAGAAAGTAAGTACTACCCATTGATGCTGAGATTACGCCAGCAGCCTTGTAAACATCTGTCCAGCTGTGAATACTGATCAGCTGAAGTTTCAACAAAACACAATCGATATTCTTAACGTTACAGTTCCGCGTTACATTCGTTGTATTCGTTACAGCCAGAGCTGCCATTGATCTGGACCCCAAATAAAGACAACCGTAAACAACATAAGATGAAAAAGGAACAGAAATTGCTGAACGAAATTTATTCAGTCATCAATCATATTTTCTGGAAGAAACAGTCTCCTTCAGAAATGCTTCGTCCTTACAGACTACCTGGTGCACCAAATTGCAGCTATTTTCTAAGTTTACTTTGACTGAAGGATTGACTGCGTTCTGTGCCCGCGCTCAAACGGATAAATCGATAGATCTTGATGCTCATTCTCAACAAATCGCAGTGGAAGGATTGCTCTAGTGCAGTGGTTCGCACACTGTGGTACGCGTACCACTATAGTGGTAGGGGCCTACGTGAAGGCCTTCAAGGTTGTATAGGCCTACTTTCTGTTTTTCTTCACAAAAAATATATTCACAGCTATATTTTTACTTGTCAGATTCTGTTTATATATTCCCGAATATTTGTGTAGCATACGTCCCTTGTTTGTTTCTAAAAATAGCTATTTTAATTTTTGCATTTGTGTCAATTCTGGTTTTACAAATTTTGATCGACTGATATTTGGCAGATTGAGTTTTCCTGGAACATGGTGGTACGTGGTGATAGTACGGGACCCACAAATGGTACGAGATAAAGAAAAAGTTTGGGAACCAGTACTCTAGTGATTACGACACCTAGATTTTCAACTAGGTCGTTTGCGAATTATTTGGCACCCCGTTTTCCGAACAGGAGGGTGCACAAACTAGGCAGCGGCCATTGCCGCGCAAGCGTAAGGTAGGATATTGGCTCTAGCAACGGCCGTCTAACTGTGCTCCTCGCACACTTACAATCAGTCAAACGGTGGCTTCGCACCATTGGCTTACAAGTCATGCACATGAAACAAATGTCTGAGTCTGCCAGAAAAGTTCCTCTCGTAAGCCTACTGAGGAAAGTTGCTGTTGCAACCAGGGGCGGGTCCAGTCAGTAAGGTTGGGGGGGCTCGATTTCTGTAAGTCTTATTATGGGTTCACTGCTGTAAGAGAGATAAAGTATGCTGCAAAACACTGCTGTGACAAAAAATGGATGGAAAAATGACCTTATGTCACGAATGCTGTTTTCCGAATTGTACAAAATCATTGTGAATGAAAGTACTTTCGTAGGTTTTAGGCAGGGTGATTGCCCAAATCGCTTTCTGAATCAAAATTGCGTTAATCTTGTCAGCGTATTTCACTTTCGGAATGAAGGTTATGTTAGACCAGGGTAGAGTGAGGCTGGGGTCGCAAGATCAAAAAGTTTGGAACCACTGATGTATATCCAAATTTAACCGTGAAACTTTTGCAACACCTAGATATTTAATACTTTCAACTAGTTCTATTGTGAGACCACCGCAAAAAGATGGATAGGGGAGGTTAAAGGTGATAATTTCGAAAAGCGTATGAATATTGTGTTTTTGTAAGTAACAGTTAATTTATTTGCATTCATCCAAATATGAATTTTTTCAAATTCCAAGTTTAGTTCTAATTCCAGTTGTACCGTATTATTATGTGAAAGAAATACAGTGGTGTCATCAGCGAAATGGTAAGACTTACATTTAGTTATTGCTGGCAAGTCATTAATGAAGATTAGAAACAGCCCTGGGCCAAGCGTGGAACCTTGAGGGATACCAAATTTTATAGTATTTAGGTTGCAATTTTTGTTGGTCAACAAAGACGAACTGCTTTCTATTGTTAAGGCAACTTCTGAAAAGGTCGTTGGCAACACAGCGTATGCCATAATGACACAATTATTTAACAAAATTTGATGATCTACGTTGTTAAAAGCCTTCTTTAGGTCTAAAAATACGGCTGCAGTGGCTAGGTTATTCGATTTTGAGTAAGAAGGTGATCGCACAATTTTAGCAATGACAAGGCAGTTGAATAACTACGATGAAAACCGTATTTTTCAGGTCAGATTACATGGTGTTGATCAAAAAATCTATTTATGTTGATGTATAAACGTTTTTTGAATATTTTACTCAAATGACTAACTAACCAAAGAAATCGGTGTATAGTTAGAGGAATTTAATCTGGTACCTGATTTGAACGGTGGAACCACTTTTGCCAGCTTAAGCTTTCCAGGAAAAAGTCCGTTGGAAATGCTTGAATTATAAAGATCTGCAAAATAGATAGATATGATATTCTTACTCATTTCGACTAAAGAAGTTGGTATGTCATATGGGTCATTAGACTTGTTGCATTTGAGATAATTAATTTTATTTACCACGTCATCATGGAGGACCGGAGTTAAGTACAAGTACAGTGAATTAGGTACCTAAGGAGTTGCTGGGGTAACATATGCTATGGGTCACGAAATTGCAGATGCAAGATTCGGTCCTACTTGGGTGAAGCATTTATTCAACAAACTTCGAATGGAATGTTGGTCAGTAGGTTGGGTTGAATCTTCAGGTTGCAGCATAGATATATTGCTGGAAGGTATGGTTTTATTTCGAATTTTGTTAAGTAGTTTCCAAGGTTTATTGGGAGTAAATTCATTTTGTTCAAATTCTTTTTTCTATTAACTAATTTTACTTTTCTTTTTAAGGTTGGTCAAAATGTTATTATTTTTTAAAACGTTGAATTAAATTCAAGTTATATCTTGGTTTTAATACCTTTTGTACATACGATTTTTGATTTTGATGGATAGGAGTATACCTTTCGTAAGCCATGGTTTAAGCGCAAGTTTGCGCTGTTTTCTAGACGTTTTCACTACCGGCGCGTGGTTACTGATGACATATAAAAGTGTCCAAAAAGATATTAAATTTAGTATTTGTATCAGTTGCATCCCAGTCGTAATTAATGCTGAGTTTATGTTCTGGATCAATTACAAAGCTATTGACACCAAATTGGGTAAAACGTCTTTTGTGAAACGGTGTCAACCTTAGCGTTTTCATATTCTATGAATGTTGAAAGATGGCCTCTAATATCATGATGTAATCAGGGCCGGTTTTAAGCCTATTTGACCGATTTCATCAAATTGGGCCCCGCGCCAGCAGCGACACAGCTGCGGTATTCTATAGAGTTCTGCACACCTGTCTGGTGCCGCAGTGCTCATACCCGCCTTATCGACCCCGCCATCAACGACGCTTTGCGAATTGTGACTGGATTCCTGCGTCCTACACCAGCGGACAACCTTCCAATCCTCGCAGGCATCCAACCTGCTGAGCTTCGCCGCAATGGAGTCACACTGTCTCTGGCACGCCCTGCCATGGAGCCTGGACACTTGCGCTCACCTATCCATCGAGTGCAGATGCACGGTGCCTTAACTCGAGACACCCATTTGTACCCGCCACACAACTCATTAGTTCATCTGACAACAACATACGTGCAGCGCACTGGGCGGATCACCAATGGAATGCGCAGTGGGCGACAACCAGTGACGATTTTAACGGTGGGCCTGGGTGGGCCATGCCCCCTCCAGATTTTTGGTTGGCCCCCTCTCGCCCCCCCCCAGTTTTTTGCTTGATTTTACGTTCAAGTTCGTTTGACAAATAGGCTACAGCAGATAACTTTCAGCTAGCAAAATTTTAATAGAAGCCCTCTTGCCTGCATTCAATATTTCCCAAATGCATGATAAGCTGGGATGTTGGTTTTGACGGCTGGATGATGGGAGATGTTAATGACAACACACAGTAGTGGTTGCTTGGATCTTGCGTGAAATATTGCCAGACCGCGCTCGTGGTGGTGGAAGGTTCAGCTCGAAGCTAATAAACGGTCGTAGAGATGGAAAGATCGTGCATTCTATCGTGCATTTCAGTGTGAGGTAGAACTGGATTATATTGCTGTCAGTAGATTGTTGCTTGTCCTAGTAGAAAAATGTTTGCGACAGCATTAAGAATTAGGGTCAGTTAATTTATCCGAATTTATCCTGACTGTAGGCTTGCGTTCTGCTGCCTTGTGCATATGACTTCGAAGCATCTAACGCAACCGGTTCGTGACCAGTTTTAGGTCAACCCACACATGTCCTGCAACCTCATAAAACTTTCTAATGCCTTTTTGTAATGGTTTAGGACAGGCCCGTAACCAGGGGGGCAAATCCCCCCTAGAAAGATTTTCGCCCCCTCTGGAAAAATATGTTGGACATTGTTTAAAAGTATTAGACATTGTTTAAAAGATTTGGACCACTCTCAGAAAACACTTCGCCCCCCTGGTATCCCAACCTGGTTACGGGCCTGGTTTTAGCAGCAGGCCCGTAAGTTGGGGGAAGAAGCCCCACTAAAACTTTTTTCGCCTCCCTTGAAAAATGTGTTGGACATAGTTTAGGACTATTGGACATAATTAAAAAAATTTTGACACCTTCACAAAACCTTTCGCCCCTCCTAGCGTCCCAAGCTGATTACGGGCCTGTTTGGGAACAATTCTTTCCGGCATATCAGCTCTTTGTTTGACCCGAAAGGTCAAACATTTCTATCAGAAGAAAACTTGATGGAATTCGCAAATGCATATTGAATTTGCTAAAATGATTTGAAACACTTCTGGCAAAGAATTCGCTTCGGAAAGAGTCGCAGCTGCCCACATCGCTCGAACAAATTATTTCATTTATAGCTCCTTTCATAGCTGCATTTGATTGTTTGTACAAGTTGTTACTATTAGCTGCAAGTAACTCTTCCCGTCACCAGCGCTTCATGCTAGAGAAGTTTTTCAAAAATGAAATGAGTGAAAACATTTCTCAGAAATTCCATGACCAGGGAAAAATTGATAGCAATGCTCTACTTTCAATTGCAAAGTTACGAGCTGAAAAATAGATTTAGGTTGTTTCGTTGATGAATTTGACAATCGACATAGTAGGATTATGTTACACTGAGTTGATGTTGACATGAAATTCTGACGTATATTGTGCAAGGATTTCTGTGAGAATCATATCGCTCATTGTCTATTTGTCTAATCGTTTCTTTTGGTTTATTTGATGTAGTGCGTGTTTCACTTATGACAAGATAGTCATAAATTAGTAGTTCTCAACCTTTTTTGGCCCATGGACCATTTTTAAAGTATCCGAAGGGCCACTTTACTATGCTGATGTTGACACCTCATGAACAACTGGTCGAAATTGTATTGCACATAGGTCAGTGAACATTTTATCAAAGATTTATAGAACTCTCTGTCGATAGATGACCACCTGGACCCCATCGAGAATCACTGCCATAAATTAACGCAAGGTTTGAAAGTCAGCTTTTGAGGATCAATCAGAGGAAAATTCAGAGTGAAAATCAAAATGAATGACTTTGTTGGGTATATTCTGCAGAGCAAGCTTTATGCCTACTGTTACATCTTGCTATCAGGTACACGCCCAAAACGCCGATACACACACACCTATCTGCGGCGCGGCTTTGCTAGTTTAGGTGCCACTGGTCGACTGGTGCCGAAACGTCGCTGTTGGTAACTGCATAGTGCATTGAAATGTCCTTACTCTACCCACGCTGCACATGGTATTACACTTGTGGTAGTAGTTGCATACCATTGTTATTATCACATTGCAAAGTGTTTGTAAGCTACCACAAAAACGGATTAGTTAGTGTCACTAATCTGTTATCAGATGGTTGGTTTATTAAAAAAAAACTTGCTTTGCAGTAAGAAAAGTTTGACAAAATAGTTGGCTATCACCAGTCTACTTGTCTCTGTGTCAGGATGGCATTCGTCGTTGGGACCATTTCGCTTTCTTGTGAATTGTTGTCACTTTCGTGCAGCTGTTTTCGTCCATGTGGGGCCGGCACAATTTCACACAGCAGGCCTGCACAACATGCGGCCCGTGAGAGCTTTCTCAATTGAAGAAAATGTTGCAAAAGCTCAACTCGAATAAGTAATTGTTGTTCCAGGAATTCTTCCATACTAGAACTGAATCCCCACATCAAAATGAAATACACTTTTGCGCCCCGCGGAAAAAATTTATGTCGATAATTTGGCTCTTCGAGCTTTCTGAGTTGTGCAGGCGTGGTGTACAGGAAATGGTGTTTCGTATTACATGTATAGAGTGTAGTGCTGTGGAAGTTGCATGCTTAGCACAGAATATTCGACACAGCAGTGCAAGTGTGCGATTGCCTCTAGTGGTGCTTAGGTGTCTCTATTGAACAATATCATTAGGTCATACTTAACGATATTCAGGCCCGTAGCCACGGGAGGGGTTTTGGTGGGCTTAGCACCCGCATACAAAGCTATAAGCCTCCCTAAATTGAAATATGAAGCACTGTAAATCTGTGCAGTTTTTGCCAATTTTTAGAATGTCAAGTACCTCTGCCCAAACGTAAAGCTCGCCTATTGAAGACTCTCTGTCAAAGGTTCTGACCATAGTCACAAGCCTATGCTAGGTTTGATAGCTTTAAATCATAGCAAATTAATCTTCATTACAGCGGAAAGTCACCATTGATGTTGGCCCCACTACTTTTTTCTTTGGCCCCGCAGTGGCCCCCCAAAATCTAGAATCGCCACTGCGGACAACCCCGCAAGATTCCGCATTTGCATCCCCGACACCGGAGCCCCCCGAAGTGACCCTCCCAAGAAGAGCCTGGGTCCGGCTTAACCGCCTCCGCACCGGTGTCGGGCGTTTCTCCTGCTGCTTGTACGAATGAGGTATGGCCTCCTCTGCGGTCTGTGAGTGTGGCGCAGAACAAACCGTCGGCCATGTTATCATCCAGTGTCAAATCCATCGACCTCCCCATGGACTGCACGTCTCGACGGTTCTGGACGATGATACAATCGAATGGATGCCCAACACCTTCCCGGAGATCTAGTGCGGCCAAGCAGTGGTTAGAACAACTGGCTCAAAACATGAAGAAGAACAGATATATTTAACAAGCATAAAATTATTTCTGAAAATAATATTAACTCACTGATATATGTACAAATATTTGGAAATAAATAGTATACAAATTTATTTTACCTTTCTATTGCTAACCTTAAATGTACCTCTTCAGATAGACAAATGTACCCCTAGGGGTACATGTACCCCAGGTTGGGAATCCCCGACGTAGACTGTGGAGTGTCATAGGTTGACCGAAAATGAATCCAAATTTTATCATATGATGAAAAATGCAACCAACTATACATGTACGTACTCTCCACAGTGGGGGCATGCAAGGAATCGATGAGCAAATTTTTAATAGCAAATCGATTTTACGTAAAATGACGCATCCTCAGTCGTTATTTACATAGAATCTCATAACGAATACATGGTCTTTTATTTTATACATGAAACATGCATGATCTTTTTATTTTAATACGCAAATCCAAACACACGTTAGGGCAACAAAATTCTGACGTGGGCCAAATTAAACATCACTGCGGTCATATGTGGCACACCTGCCACAGGTTCACAACCTTGCTTTAGTCGGTCATTCTATTTCTTGCGCCCGTGAAAAAAGATGGCATGTGATGCCCAGCTGTAGAGCTCAAGGCGGAACTGTTTTCATTTCTCTACAGAAATTAGAGCCGCACTATGGAATTTGAAACGGGTGTATTTGCGTTCATCGGTTGGAGCTTATACTGACAGCTAAGTTATGTTGCTGAAGCGTCAGTGACACAAATTACGTTCAAATGATGCTTAAAGTATTTTTTAAATGTAGCGAAATTCCCTTTGGATGCCAATTATCCCATGCAAATAATCGAAAGCTATTTAACAGTTTTATCGCTTATAGTTTTGCTCGCAATCCCATGTTAATGTGCGTAATTATATTCGCAGTTGACGGTTCTGATTGATCTGCTAATAATACACCGTTGACCTCTTTTCATTAGACTTATTCCGAGTAATTCAAGCTGCTCGAAGGACAGGTCACTGGGAATGATCTTCAGTAAATTGAGAACAATGCGTAACGACCTTCTTATACTCTTCAAGCTCTAGTTACGGTTGTACCTAAGTGAATAAACTTGTAGCAGTAAAACAACGGTATTTGTTTCTGCTAGTTAGCTCTCGAGCAGGTTTAACAATACAATCAAATTTTAGAACCAGACGAAATCAGCATAGAGCAATGTACCGTGAAACTACTGTACGACACCATGATGGTTGTGACTTCAAAATAGCCAAAATGGAAGGGGCTATAAACGCCACTGCGCAAGCGTCGCTGATCCGACGCTCAGCGCGGTTGTGAGAGCAAAACTGAAGAACAAGTACAAGGTTTAACTTTTTCTCGTATATAAGCGAGCGCCCCGAAGATCTATGTTCGGCTGTTCGCTGGATGTGCATCTACACCTGTGCGGACCTTTAAAGGGTTTAATTATCTCTGTCTCTGGACTTTGGCTTTCGCCAATGTATATTTAATTGTTATTTATTTTTTCATTTAATGTCTTTTCACCCACACTCAACGAAGTACTGTACAACCCAGGCGCGTCTGGTTCTAACAAACAACACAAGCTCAGATGACGCTAACAAGCTATGTTTGATACTTGGTACAGCTATATGTCGCTCTAGTAAGGTACAAGCAGACCAATTTGTAAACATCTTTCTTAAACTTGTTTAAGAAAGATGGGATATGGAATATGTAGAATAGCAAACACCAATGTACTTAGAAACGATGCAGATTCAAAGACGAGAGTTGCACTGGCGCCGTAGATTCAAACACAATATCCGTTTCAGTTCACTGAACCGAACAACGCGCAGCGGCTTCACGATCGACCGCCCCACAGAGAGTCATCCTCCAGCAGTGACGAGGCGATTTCCTGCTTTTCTTTGTTTTCTACCGAGTCTGAGAAACAGTGGCAACGTCAGATCATTGATGTACATTTTTAATGCTTAACTATGCACCAAGTTTTCAGCGTTAACTGCGTAAAAACTTCAATTTTTCAAAGCGGAGAACTTTTCCTTGCTGTGTTGAACTCTTTCACGACTAAAAAATGGAAGTTCCCAAATTACAACGCATGGTGTAATATTTTAAGGAAAAATAAAGGTTCTACAAGTTCGTGAAAGACTTCAGCAAACGCGAAAGCAGTAGCGTAGCCAGCCCAAAAATATTTTGACTTGAAGCGAACACCAGTCTTTGGTTTGGGACACCGCCTCTCAAAACGTAAAACAAGATATGCTAGAAATTTTGGGGAGGCACGGTCCCCCTGACTACAACTATGCGCGATCGATTAGTGGCCATTTCATAATGCAATACTTGTGGGATTCTCATGCTAAAGAAAGATATTGCATAGAACGTTACAGGACCGCTAAAACACACTCATAAATGTTTGCGAAAGAGAAAAACTACACCTATTATCAGTTTAAGAGAGCGTAAGAACGGACTCTTTCGTTAGTGCTTTCTAACGTGGAAAAGCACTGAAACGACGGAGTATTTCTCCCAAAAAAGATAGGAAGAAGAGTACTCACCGGTCTTCTGTTTCGCTCCTTGTTTTGGTGGCTGTCTTTTCGGCGGCTTCTTCGTTGAAATGCGATCGGGTGTAAAGAATAATTCATCAAGCGCCGTGTGTTTAACGTCATCTTCATCACTATTTTTACGACTGTTGTCCCCTGGAGTGACAACTGGAATTGCTGGATCACATTTATCACTTTTCCAACCAGTTTTATGCCTAGTTGCATCCGAAACGTCGTCAGCAACTAAATCTGGAGTATCCAACAAGGAATCTGGCGATTCGCTAACTTTTTCTTTAATCTCTCCGACATCATGGCGATCAGTAACTGCCTCGTTCTTTCCCTCCTCTGAATCCCGGAAATCTGCATGAACACGTTTTTCGAGACGAAGCGCAGCGCCAGAACGCAGGTGAGGTTTGCCGGTTGCAACTCGGCGCGTACGGTAATTTTTTGGTGGTGCTGCTTCGTCGATCTGTATGTCATCGTCATCGATGCATGACTGTCTTGCGTCGGACTTTGCTCTCCGCGAACCGTGCTGTTTTCTAGTGCGTTTTTCGGACCTACGACGCAATTTGTACTTGCTGGGCGAAACCGTTTTTGTTTTGGAGATTTCCTGACAGGCTCGCGCTGAAATTGGCAAGTCAGTGTTTGCTGGATGGGTTGGTGGTGTGACAGTTCCAGCTGCACCAACTTCGCCAGCAGACGTTTCAGGCAGCGCCGCAACTCTCCTCTGCAACTCAAAGCCGCAAGGATGCTCTGAATCTTTGGGGCTCAGGCTTGCGACAATGGTCCTCCACACCTGCAGTGGAGTTTCCAAGTCATCGCTCTCATCGCTTACAAGGTCGGCTTCCACTTCCGACCTGGTTGCGATAAAACTCGGTCCAGCAACGGCAGACATCATATTCTTTCAACCTGAGAAATGTAAAACAGTGTAGTTGGGCAGACAGAGCGCTAAAATTTATCTTTCTTTAATTAAACTATGAGTTCTGTGAAATCGAGTGACGAAACAAGGTCGCGAGATGGGCACCGCATAACCAATACCTATGTAATGGTTGAAATAAAATAGACTTTCTCAACATGTGGTAAACACGGTTCTACGCCTCACTTCAAACCACAAGAACTTCCGCGCGGGTTGAACCGAAGTATTTCGCTTTGCCAAAGTTGCCCATGCAAAACAGGTAACAGGCTGTCGGTGCTTTCTTTCAAAAACGAGTTCTAATCAGATCAAATTCAACACGTACCATTGCACGGTACATTGAATGTCACATTTCAACTCCTAATGAACCCTTTCACCATTCAAGAATAACTGAGAGGCTTTGAAACTTCATATTATTACAACAAAAGACCTTATCATCAAAAAACAAATGGGTCGTTTCGCTCTCGACGCCGACCCACCGTATGATATAGAGAAAAAAGTCTCTTCTGAACACTTACGTTGTAACAAACAATTGAAACGTCTTGTTTGAAGACATAATTGAGTACTTTTTCCTTCTTTATCAGCGTTAGGAGTAAAACGCAAAACAGATATCAGCCTTTAAGTCTAGGCTGGTTTCGTTTAATGTCTTCATTCAACAAGGGGAAGCAAATCTATCTTTAGGTCAGAGATGACTGATCCGCAGTCAAACCGAATCAAGCAATTCGCCTGCAGCGCAAAAAAACGCTGCAGTTCCGTTGGACGGTTAATTACACCTGTTGCTGAGTTGTGTGCGCGCGTGTGTAGCTTCCATACGATCGTATCCAAGTGTTGCTTAAACAGGCAGTGCGTATTACACATGCTGTGTGCAGGGCAAAGAGATGGTTAAGTGTACAAATCAAACGCAACACAGTATACAACGCTGATCCAGTCGATGCGAGAAGATGACTAGTTTTTAGGGACGGAAATGTCAACCGGACTCGCTTTGTCGTTCAAGCGGTGCTTTCCAAATGGCAAGGCAACCGCCATCGGCACATATTGGTTCCGCCGATTTAGGAAATCTTAGGATTCCTACAAGCTAGAGGCAGGAAGAGTTGCTGCAAGTCCTTTTTCTGATAACTTGGTACAACTACTATCACCGAGGTAGACACTCACTAAACTTAAAGTCACTGCGGTGCTGAGTTGTCGCAATGCGACAAAAACAGGGCGGATCGCATAGGGGTCCCAGAGCAACTGTCAAGAAAACAGTACGAACTTCTCCCACAGCATGAATTCCACTGAAAAGTTTTAAAAGATTCTGTTCTGCCTCGACTACTCTACGCATTTGCCCACGATGCATTCTATTCGCCGTCAAAAGCAGCAAGTAAACCTGTTTCTTTGAGAGAAAATGACAAAATGATAAAAGATCTACTGAATATTGCAGAAAAGCATCCTGTTTGTAGACAAGGTAGCTTTTTGACGTGCTTTTCCAAAGTAATCAATCAGACTAATGCCCAAATAATTGCTGAAGAGTACGAATTGGTGAAAAAACTCAAACATTCAATAACTTGCACGTAAAATTATTTTGGGAATCATTCACAACCGTTTGTGATCCTATCAGCTCGAAGTTCAAGGAAAAGAAAACAACTTTTATGAAATAAAAACATTCTGACTTCATCGGACCCAGGTAAGGCGTACATTCATCAACCGAAACGAAGCAAGATCGTGCGAACCTAAATCGACGCAGTTGCAAAATACGCGGCATTTTCCTCGGTACACAAGTGATCTCAAGGTCGCGATCAGCTGGAAAACAACAGCGCGAGCGATTCATTTCAAAAGCACCTCACACTGACCACGCTGGCCCGTAGCGGACCCAGTCTAGCTGACCGCACTGCAGTTTCGAACAACAGCCAGGCTGGAAAGAAGTAGAGTAAAAAGACGCGATCTTTCTGCAAGACTGCTTGCACTCGACAGAAACATGAAGACGCAAAACATGGATGTTCGTATACGTTCGCGTTTACCAAGGCACCTAACAACATAAAACATATCAAGGCACCCCCGATGACAAATAACAGTGCAAAATTTCATTTCAGGCAACAATTACAACAAGACTGTCAATTGGCCACAGAAGCGCGTGAATCATTTTATCAGTTCACGTTAAAGTACGGACAGGCGCTTAATAGTAAACCAGATAGTGCCGGCTTAAATCACAGGCAAGCGATGCAACCAACTAACCAACTGGTTGCGGGTCTCGGTTGCATTGTTACCAGTCCCACCCATACTTTTTCCGAGCAAGTTTGCTGCATCACCAAGGCATCAGTCTCCACGACCGTCGCAACTAATACGCAGCGCAAACCCATTTAGTGTCATCAACAGCATTTCATGCACGTATTATTTCTTCTTTGCTCTCAGTCTTCGCCTAGCAAAGGCTCTTCATCACTGTGGCGAACTACGTCTTCCTCCATCTGGCTCGGCTCTTGCTGTGCACTCAATCCATCTTGGACTGCTTCAGTTTTGATCACGTCATCTCCGCCTGACAATTCGTCATCGCTATCGTCATCAGACAGGTTTTGCAAGTTTTCCCGGGATACGGCGCCGCCAAAGTCACCAAGGGATGTTTCTTTCACAGCCGCTTGTATTTCTGGTTGGACAGGTAAAGGATCTGGATGAGGAACTCGAACGGGTTGAGGTGGTGGGGGTAACGCGGGTGGCAGCGGGTCAGGGTTCGGTTTTGTTGCGGGTGTGGTTGGCGGGTGATTTTCAACTGAGATTTTGGCAACTGTAGGAGATCGTTCGGCCGGTTTAGGGGGGTTATCCGCTGTAGATGGAGAAGATTCGGGGTTCTTAGCAGCAGGCTGCACTGGAACTTGCTTTGCTGATGGATCTACTACCTGCACGTTTGGTAAAGTGTGGCTCTCAGCCCCAGCAGGCGCCGGCTTGACATTGTTATCCGGTTTCGCGACTGGCTTGGGTTGAACAGTATCCGACTTTGCTACTGGAGGAGCTTGTTGCTGGATAACAGTAGTCTTGGTGCCACCAGCGGAAACTATGGGTACCATCGGGATCGATGTTGCATTACCACCACTGTTACTTGGTTTTGGAGGATCGCCTAAAAAGAAAACCACAACTCAGAACCGATCAAAAGCAAGAGAATACTCACAAACTTTTTTTCAAGATATCTAACATAGCAAAGCGTTCATGGCTATAAATCGATAATCTCCGTTGCAGCCTACTTCTTCCAAATTGCTTATCCATAAACACATTGCGTAGCGTTAAAAAAATGGAAAAAGTTCCATTTTTCACTCCTGTTCATATACGTTTGGCTAGGGAAATAAAAAAAAAACGTTATAATCTCTGTAGCCTTTTCAAAAAGCAAATTTACTGACAGGTGAGATTCGGTCATGGTCTTGTGTTTTCCTCTGAAAAAATTACCGTGTCTTTATTCTTAAAAGAATAATGGGAATGCAAAGAAAACATTTTTGTATGTTTTCCTGCATGTACTTGGTTTCCCGTGTGGTATAAACATACGATCTTTTCACGTTTCCAGAAATTGGTTTACGTTGCTGCCATAAACCATCGACAGGCATTGTCCCATGTTTAGTTTACGAGCTCATCATTATCCGCAATTTGTTATTCGCTGGTTCAAGTATATTTGTTAACGTCAATCTATACTGATATAATCCGTAAGAGCAATAAAAATGCTCATAGTGTTTGTAGAAATCAAACATTAGATATATATGTTCCCATCTTGGCGATCATGGCATAACTGCAAAATGTTGCCTTTGTTTCTTGTCATCACAGCTTTTTTTCGAAACGCAACATAATAAGTTAGGTTCAGACTTGCATAATGAGAAAGTAGTTTAAACGGAAAACTAAAAATTAACTTAATCAGTTCAACATTTCAGAGGAAAAGTGAAGAGAAAAATCCCTCTACTTCAGTTGTACTTTACGTACTACTGTTATGCTTCAACCGATACTGGGGATTCTCCTTCGAGCGATGCTTTGGTTGTAGGCGTTGTATTTTTTTACAGCAGACGGACTCAGATGAATGCCGTTTCTGCAGACATTTAACACAGAACCACTACGGGAGGAAGTGAGACTCAAACAATGATAATCCTATTGTCACGCAATTGCTGGAAACTACGGATTAGGCCGATGAAAATACGAAGATGGTTACCGACCGAGCGCGTCAAAGAGCAAAGCTAATTTTAATCGGCAAAAATAAATAAAACGTGTTGTTTTAATCACAGTCTTCAATATGAGGAACTAACTGTAAGAAAAGGTCTTACACGTAGACCAAGAACAAACTTTGCAAAGCAATTGGTTCTCGCTAGAAGCTTGTTCCCTCAAAAACTAAATGCACTGGCGCAACCTGCAGAGAAGCTCTGTGTGAAGGTTAAGTGCCGAGATGAGATGGAGCGATGAAAATGATATTAGAGCGCCCGAAATACTTAAAGATGAAGGACGTAACGTTTAAAATATTGAACTGAAATTACGGTACGTCTTACATTCATTACGACGCACACTTGTGTGACCCGCTTTGAGTTTTTTTGCGATGAAAACATTCTTGCAATGAGACAAATGTACGGTTTTCGTCTTGCTTTGTACATCTGCACGTTTTGATTGAATGTTATGGTTCAAAGCTGATGCGGGATTGCATGGGAATTATTACACGCTATACAGAAGATGATCATATTTCCAAAACCGGCGTTAACGTACCGTAGGTATGCTTGGTTTTACAAACCAAATCTGAGTTCTTTCTGCACAAATATAACAAGAATGCAAATTTTGAGAAAAAGTGGAAGTCGAAAACATTGCACCCAAAACGGTGTATAGCGTATTTTTGGGTGCAAAATGTAAATCCAAGTTTTTTTTCAAATGAGGCTTTGCTATAAGTGCTGTAACAACAAAAAATGAACATGGAGGCTGTTTCCAATGAACGAGGATATTCCCTTCAGTTCGCAAAACAATCACTTGATGAGAAGCTAGTTTCGATAAAAGACCATTGCAATCATATTTTCAGTAGAGGAAATAACAGCAAAGTGGCGAACTTTACTTCAAATACGTAAGAAGATGACCGCTTTCTCTCTGAGTAAGCCGACTGTGAAAAAGCTAAGGCTTTTCATCGAGAAAGAAGGTGGTTTCGGGTCATTGGAGCCTAAAAACGGCGGTAAGTTCCGCGAGATTTCATCCGTTTCTGTTGTATAGACAGAAAGCGGGGTTAACGTGACCTTTATCACGTGACGACGTCGAAAATACCACATCACGTGATCCACAGCAGCACAGGGCGGCGACTTGTAGAAGAGGGACGGAGGGAAACGGCAAGGAGCGGTGATTTAGTAAATTTCACTTAACGTGTTTTGTACTCAGCATTTTGTTCATTCTAACTAGGCAAACAAACGCACTGAAATGCTTTTCGTTTTGGAACTACACACGGTAACGGAGAAAGCTCGATCGTCTACGCAGTTGGATCGATCATGGCGGTTTGATTCCGTACACACCAAAGTTGCACTGAAACTTCATCATGAACAAGAGCACTGCCTCACTTCTATGCAACGTTTCCACCCACTGTAGATAAACAAAGCTGGTGTTTTCGCTGGTTCTTGTCCCAACGTTACAAACCCTACGATAACACATAAGCGCTGAAGCGAGTCTGGTTCATAATAATGCGCGAGAAGAAACTCTGTGGCCTCTTATTGTTTTTCTTTTTCTAAAAAATGCATCAACGACGCATGCTGACTAGGGGTGGGTATACTAAACAACATTCGACAAGCATCTCTGAAAAAATGGTTGCGTTGCAAGACCTCAAGTGGTCCGACACAGGCAGGATGCTCTTATAAATCCGTTTAAAACTAGAGTATCAGGCGCGTGGTTTTTCACTGCAGCCAGTATGCTTTGGAAGTTGGACATCTTGGTCTGATCACATCAATAGGGTCTCTGCTGATTCTACAGCAGAGTTATTTAAGGTGTGCTTTGCACGTATTTTCTTGAAACGTGGTCTTTTAGTTTTATCACTCGCTTTGCCCGACTGTGGCAATTTTGCAAGTTTCAGTACTTCTTCAGTCATTTCGAAACTTTTTATTTTTCGTTCAACAACTTGAACCTAACTCACGAACACGCATGCTTTTTTTCCAAACATTTTTGAAGCACTAGCGCTTTACCAGTCATTAACTGAGTGACATAGCAACGAAATGACCAAGTCAAACTTTTCGTTGCAAAAACATTACGCAAAAGGCATTGATAGAAAATATCAATTTGTACTTGAGCAGCGAAAACAGATTTGTCGTGAGTTATGGCTTCGGGTGTCCAGTAGCGAGTGCGTTGCAACAAAACAACGCCGAAAACATAAGGGCCGGTACGTAAATAAGAAGCGGAATGCAGTTTTTCAATCGTAAAACAACAGCCTAAGGCGTCTGTTTAAACTCGTAACAAAATTCGTATTAGTCGTTGCTGAAATTCTGGAAACACAAGTACAGTATGACTGAAGAACTGGCTACGTCACCGCAGCATGGCGGACACGCTTCTCAAACAATTTATTTATTTTTTGAAGAAATTGCAAGGCTGGCAAGAGCTTACATGTACGAATCTGGCTCTACTGATTATACCAAGAGTTCAAAAAATTGACGCAATGGTTTTTATGTAACAGCCTGATAGGCTGACGAAATCACAAGTTCAGTTCCAGTTGCTGGTTGTGAAAATTCCGACGTCTTTTCCGTGTCTCAGTCATTACAGACGGCACTGTCTCACTCGAACTAACAGTTCCTATCAAGTAGTAATAATTAGCTGCTCTCTTTGTAGTAAGCAATATGTAGGACAGACGTTAAATAAATTCTCAACTCGCTGGAATGCTCATCACGGTACACGGAATTATTTTGACGCTAGTGCCGTTACTGATAAAGCAGCCCTGTTAAAACATTTTTATAAACACCATGATTTGACCGAAAAACCACACATTTCGCAATTTTTTAAAGTTGCCTTTGTAGAACAACCCAAAGCAACTTATCTCGCTGAGTGTGAGAATGAATGGTTTCATAAAATCAACGCGGAAATTAACATTTAAAAAATGATTTTATCCCGCACCAAGTAGCTGCTGCATCTACCAAGTAGTTGCTGTTTTACCCAATTCCGTTCTTCTTGATACGTGACTTCTCGCTCTACGGTTTGACTTTTGCGTTTACTTTGCAGGGCTGTAACTTGCTTTCCGATTTCTTGCGTTGATACCGTGCTACATCTAATCATTGGCAATAGTTTGGTACCACACAGTGTGAAGTGAGGTTTACGTTTAGAACGCTTTACATGATAGCCTGCCGACCCGTAGTTTTTGATTGACTTACCTTTTTTGTTCATTGCCTTGCAGATTTTACGTTCTACACTTTGTGGAATTGACGATGCTCTTTTGAGCGGAATTATTATTCTGGTGTTAATAAACTGTGGCCTGGTTTTTGTGGAAGACTTCTGTGAGTATTAATGTGCAATAGTAGTTGGCCTTTTTCTTCGGTTTGCGTGAAACCGAAGCGAGTTGGTGCCTGAACAGAGGCACTATGGAATTTCTGTGACGTTATTATACAAACAATCCGACATATGCGGGACAAAGCGCATGAGCCCGGAACACAGTTTTGAAGAATAGTTACTTTCTTCGGAATCTCTGCAACAAACACGGAATCGCATTTCAGCTTTCACTCTGTCAGAACAAACAAGCGAAACGTAGCAGTGAGGCTTTGACGTTAGCTAACGCCATTGTGAAACTTCAGACAAGTGGAGCGGCCAAAACCGTTTGCATACATTCTTTGCGTGGTCGGTCGCCTGAATCTCACGAAAGCAAACTTTCGCCCCACGCACAGCCGGGAGCACCGGTCAAAAGCCAACTGTCCTTTCGCTATGTCACGTTGCGCTCACCAGACTTTTTCTTTGCCAACGCTTTCAGGCTCGTCTTCTTCATAGCAGCGTCGCTGACGATGTCATACTCGGGAGGCTTGTTCTCCGCTTCATCCGCCGCGCGCAACTCGCGATTAACGAACTTGTGCAAAGGACTGTAAATCGCCCGGCCCCGTTTGCTGCGCGTTACCTGTTGTGCATAGGTGATTAATCGTTTGTATCAGCATTTTCCAAATGTCACAGCGAACATTGAAGCTGTTTGTTTTATTTTGCACAAGAACACGCGCGGCACCTCTATGCAGAAAGTGCGTTCAATGGATGATTGAGTAATACGCATAACTAGAGGCACAGCTGACTGGTACTCACCTTATCGTTGATCACAGCTATCTGGTCCCACTCTTCTTTGGACCGCGGTTTGGCGAAGTAACCTTCGACAATTCTTTTTGCTTGTTCCGCAGATTTTTTGTCGAGCATTTCCTCGAATTGATTTATTTCACTTTGCCGATATCTGAACATTAAAAATTGTAGCTTTCCCTTTTTACAGGTTGAGTGTTGTCGAGAAATGCACCTAACGCAAACAACTGTAACGGCAACACACATTCTATTTGGTTGCGTGCGTGCTGACAATGAAAGGATTGAAAAGCAATGCGAGCCCTTGTTTATTTTTATCATCCCAGTCCAATGATCATAGGGAATCATGGTTTCGGAAGGTTTTGAGAAACGCCGAATCATCAATACATAGCGCGGCAAAAGCAAACATACTTTCTCATGCGCTTGTGTACGCAAAAGTTGATGTGCAAGAAAGATTGTCGCACAAAGACCGATTACAAGTATGAAGCCACTGTACCTGGCGATGTAATTACTTTGCTCGTACGAGTACTTGGACTTGCAGCGAAACGCAAACATGACAATGACGCCTACAGCCAAGCCCAGCGACAGGTAGATCCAGCCTATCACGTGACTTTCCGCTCGCAGGTTACGGGCGATGATTTCGGCTTCCGACTTCGCGCTGAACTTGGCAGGATTAGGGCTAGAAAACAAGTTTATTCGAATGCTTACCGCAGAGTGCGTTTCGGGCATGATGGCGATTTTTTCCTGGTAAGAGCATGCTCAATTACCAGAAAGCAAATTGGATGGTAATTTTAGCCCGCAATATCCGCAAGCGCTTATAGGGCCTGTACAAATGCTTCCGTTCAAACAAATCTCAAGTTTTTACTGTATATACCATGGATGGCCAACCCGCGGCTCTTTGCCCAGTTTCTTGCGCCTCTTACGCAATCACCAGAAGTCCCACTAAATAAAACGCATAGCAATAAATGGCTTGTAAAGTTCTGTCATTGTCATGTTGGAGTGTGATATTTACAGTACATCTAGCTGCGCAATGGTATGTGTGCGAATGAGGAAGAGATGGGGTAATGTTCATGTGTGCTAGTTGTATGTGGCTCTTTGCGGTAAAAACAGTAAAAAAAGTAGCTCGCAGTCTCTGACTGGTTGGCCAACCCTGGTATATACAAATACAGTCAGTCACACAGTTTTATTAGACTCACATGTACATAAAACAAAAAAAATCAAATACGGTGACAGAGTCAATTGTAGGTGTAACTAAATGTAATCACATTTTGGCAAAGTTAACTGCAACTGCGATTTTTGCTTGTAACATGCCTGCTGCAGCACTGGCTACAAGCTATGGTTGCTGTAGCAGGAGTTGGATGTTTGATTGAATTGCTGGACACTTTTCCGTGTAAAGGAAGATCTGCTTGGGCGAGCTTTTTCTGCTCAGAGATGATGATAAAATAAAATGGGGTCTTTACGTCTGTTTCCTCCAGTGTTAAACTGAGTTATTGATGCATGTGCCATCCGTCTGGATGGTTCTGAAGTAATTTTATGTTCCGATTCTCGGAACGTATCTGCAGATCCACTCATACAACCTTAAAATTTTGGAAAACTTCCTGCTACAGTATTGAAATCGGCAATCGTATTTACTGGATAAAGGAATGACTTTTGTCACCGTTAAAGGGTTCTTTCAAATAATTGCCAGATCTGATCGTCAAGTTTGGACATCAGATTTCGCGATTGAGAAAGTTAAAGGAAGATTATGCCCGTACTCACTTGGTTGCGCTGTTCACGTGCAAAAAACAAGGCCATTAATTTTATTTGCAACTTTTAAGAAGTTCGTCACTCCGTTTTTGCTATATGCTAGAAATCCCGTATCTATCCTCCAGGGCTTCGGCCTAATTAGTAGTAAATTTGAAGTTACGGTGAATCGTAGCTAGTTACTGTTCAGCAATGATCTGTTGCATTTCATCACCTTAGTTATTCGTTTGCTACGTGTTGGCACCCAGCACGTGAATATTAGGAGCGACTGATGAAGATCCAAGGTGGAATTATTGAATCTGTTCCGGTGAATGCGACCTCCGCCAGATTTGTGTGCATACAGTTTTTTTTTAATGAAAATGTTTCATACCCGGTATGGACCTGTAGGGAGCCGATTTCTCTGATTCTAGGGACCCGGTTTTCAATTCAGGGGACCCGGATCGGGTCCCTAAAACACCTTAAAAAACTTGTGTATTTATCCCCTTGTCAAGACAGTGCAACACGAACGGCGACTTGTTGGAAAAGATTGAACACAGATTAAGTATGAACACAAGGTTGATTCCGCGTTTTGTTTACTGTAAATAAAATGCCTTTGTGGTTGAAATAATTTCAATTTTATTGAACTTTTTGCAAAAGTAAATGCAATTGAAAATACGCAGTTGTACTTAAAATTGAAGAAGTTATTGTTTTTGTCAGTGATTGAATACATCGTTCCTGAATAGAATTTTACAAATAATTTGACCTGCGCTTAAAAGCAGTGTTATGTTTAAACATGAAAACCATTGAACTCGTTCATATCAGTTTTGCTTCGAAACTTCGTGTTTTCATGTGTTGGTTGCACCGCTCTAACAAAAACGTCCATTTCGAGTATAAACACTGTGGCCTTTCATGGTCACCTTGATACTGTTGCTGCATGTTCTTTAACTTAAAAACGTCTTTCCAGACTTCGATCACTAGAAGTAACTTTGGTTTCGCAGGAAGAATTTTATCATATTTTTCTCTAACCTTTGCCATGTTTTTCCTTTCTGTGAAAATATGATAATGCTGGGCCTTAGTTTCAAAGAATGAACGGCATGAACACGAACTCGTTTCGTTTTCAGATATAGTTTTCAAGTCACGTACAACCTCTTTATTTGGCAATTTTCACTCCGCTGCAATGCGCTTCACAAACCTGACAACAAAATTCTGCTTTTCGTAGAAGTCTGAGGTCAAAACTACTACAAATCATCAATGTTTGGATAAACGCAGGTTATTTGGATGTGGTATAAACTACGTTAAAGCGCTATACTAGATAACTTGGTAGTGTGATTGATATACAGAAGCGCACTGGCTCTTATATTAATGGTCATTTGTTTATTGAAAATGTGAAGATATGATAAAATACGTCGACTTTTGAGAGACAAAAAATTCGAACATGTGAAACGCAGATAGTACCTGTAGGTACAATTTTATGTTTTAGGACAGGGGTGGGGAACATATTTACTATCACGGACCGCATAAATTGTGGATTATCGCTGGCGGGCCGCAAATAACAATTGATTTTATCCTAAATTTCTACCTTTATCTAACTATGAGAGATAGAGGGTTCTTATGACATACTATCTAAAGTACCTTCTCGTCATTGAGCTTCGTTTTGACGCGATTTTGTACTCTACATTGGGTAACCAAAATTCTGATGCGGGCCGTTTCAAATGCTCACGCGGGCCGCAGGTTCCCCAGCCCTGTTTTAGGATAAAAGCTAATTAACAGCGAGGTACTAACATGTGCGAATACCAGGAACTTCCTTGTTTGTTTAACGTTCAAAGCAGCAATGATTTGACGCAGGCGAACGCAAAACCTACGGAATGCAATTTGATCCCATCATTACATGATACGGCGCGATTTTTCTCAGCATCGCCTGAACTGCATCGCTTAACTTCAGCACAGAGCTAACTAAAGGGTTTGGTATGCGGCCGGGCACGATGACCGTGGCTACGTCTTATTTCCAAGTAGACATGCTAGAACTACATTTCTAGAGCTATCATGCACGTTGATAGCCACCATATCAACCGCAAGTAATCTAAAGCCCCCAATTACCATCTTCAAGATATTACATGTCGGGATACTTAGGTTAAATACCATTCGGGCGCCCGCTTTTAAGATTTTAACACTATTCTGCATTACGCCTGTTATGCTAATGTACCATTTTTGCCATTTTTATGCTAAAATGCTAATGTACCATTTTTCCCATAGTCATTTCAATATACTAATGCATCAGTTTTCTGTTTAAAGATTTGCATAAAACAATATTTTTACTTAATTCAAGTCATGGACGTAGCCAGGGGGGCAAAGGGGCCATGGCCCCACACAAATTTATAGAAAATATAGTCATTTTATGCTTTGAGAGACGTTTGTCCAAACAAAATACTGTTATTCGCCTAAAATTAAACATTTTGCCCCCCAAATTTTTGGGCTGGCTACGCCACCAATTCAAGTGCAACCAGGGAGGCTGCCTTTATCTTGTTAAGAGCGCACGACTTCCCTGGCATTCCCCAGTGATGCGGTTTCTGTCACAAGGCGTTTATGCATTTCCTACGCGAAAATCAATTTGACAATTAAAGTAGCTGAGCCAGCGAAACACGTAGCCATTTTTGCCAGTCGCTTTAGAAACATTTCACAGCCATAAACCTGCCAAGAGAAAGTTGTCGTTATCTTTAATATCAAAATTGCTGTTCCCCGAGGCAGTTGGAAGATGAAACACAGAAGAACACAATTTCAAATTGCGCTCCCACGCACAGCACTCACTTGAAGATGCACGGCAGAGGCAGGCTCGTGTTTTTGGTCGTGTCCAGCCCGAAATGTGCTCGACTTCGCGCTGTATGCTTGATAGGGTCGGGCCAACGCGAACATGCGTAATAATCGCCCTGGAAATAGTAGCTGCCAGTAAAAAGCAAGGATTTGGATGTGCTTCAAGTGTGGTTGCGGACGTGACTAACGATGCATGAAAAGTTTTGACAAATCACTTTCCCTATCATTTATAACTTTATATCCTATACTTGGCATTGCTCCGCCTAGGGATTCATTCAGAGTTTGCACCTCAAACAAAACCACTTAAGCAGCAGATAAATGCTGTCATGTGCAGAACAATAATTTGTGAGTACGACAAGAATTATTAAAAACTCTGCTTGGACAGTCAGCAACAATGCACGATGCATATACGAAATGCCACTTTAAAGAAAGTGACACATAACCTACCGAGAATGGCATTTACTTTAACTCCATTTTTTCTATCAACGCACCTTCGGTGAAATTGCGAACAATTTCTGACAAGAAAAGTTTTGAGCCAACCAACGAAGTTTTGTACATTGTTCAGACATCTGTCAGCAAATACCCGTGCAGCACGTTTTGTCAGCATCTACTGCACCAAATTCTTAACGCCTCCACCTTCCCAAAGGTTTAAGATCGTTTGTTCTTCCAAAGATCAAAGTCACTCAATTTTAAAGAGCGTAACGTCAACAAAGAGCGAATATTTTCAGCAGCAACTGAAGCTTTTAGAGCAGGGGTTCCCAACCTTCCTCTTACGATGTACCCCTTTAGCATTCTGACAGATGAGCATGTACCCCTTCAGCATTTCAACAGGTAAGTATGTACCCCTTCAGCATTTTGACAGATGTACATGTACCCCTAAGATATCCT